>Ga0210059_1010281_pt1 | contig 14475 bp, 9 predicted proteins | sample Ectturendosymbi2_FD_188042 | JGI IMG/M metagenome (GOLD analysis project Ga0210059, IMG submission 188042) | Ecteinascidia turbinata endosymbiont from Florida, USA - Sample 2 (SPAdes) (version 2) | ecosystem: Host-associated > Tunicates > Ascidians > Unclassified | place: Key West, Florida... | reverse complement strand
CTTACGATTATTGTCCTGAGGTCTGTCACCATTCCATGCAGTCGAAATCCCAATGAATGTTGACAAAACCAAAACGATCACAGTGAAACGTCTCATTTTTCAAGTTTTTCTGTTTCTTTGCCAATGCAACTAGGTACGATGACAGAAAGTTTTAGCCCGGATATATATATGCCAATCTGAAGTTTGCCTCTGTTTTTCATAGGATAGTCAAACAAACCACGCATAAATGAACGGCCCTCATACGTATTTGCTTGACTTTTTAAGTATTAAATTGCAATTACAGCACTGCCGTTCTGTGTGGTCTTACCACGAAAAGCTGGATTCACTATCCATTTACTTAGTCACGCATCATGAAATTTCAAGCGGTGGTAAATAATCATCATTTCTGAAGTACGAGATTAAAATGTAGGCGACGTTTTTTGTCAATAATTGGAACACCAGCGTTCTGTGCTGTTGATGGATAATAATCAGCGTTCCGCGTAATCACCAAGTCTGAGCTGGTTTTATCAGAAGTGGTTTATTCCACAGCCATCTACCACAACTACAATTATTCTATTTTGTGATCGTTTGTGATTATTACTGAGGGTGTAATAGCAACGTGAAGCGAAACTCGACATTTCTCTCATAATCAAGGCGAAGGCAATGGTCCTGATAAAACATGAAAAGGTTGTCAATATGCAACGCAAAAAATCTTTTGCTCTACGTATTTATTGAATATACACATAATGCGTTATGAACAACAATTATTCAGAGTAAAGCACACAGTGAGCTCATTCTGCGAGCCTTCTGTTTCGAAAATAAATAATTTTATAAAACGATTCTTCGACAACAAGGCAGTACCTTAGCACTACTGCATTGCACCTTTCTTCCTTCAACATGGTGGCAATGCTTTTAAGGCTAAATACAGTTTGTATTTTGCCTGTTCTGCTCATTACACAATGCATTTCATCAAAGTTGTTTTCAACATGGATTGAACCGATACGATTATGTCTTGTTTCATGCGTAGACAAGGTTTAAAGCAAATTACTACGAATCATTCTGAAACTTGTTTAGGGACTGCACCATCTTGAATCCATTAAAAGCGTGTTTGTGTTGTAGTCTCATGATTGTGAGGCTTTCACAAAGAAAACACTACATTAAAGATGAAAAATGTGTGGGAAAATTTATTCCACAGATGAATACTACTCATCCAAAGAGAAGCATTTTCTGAATGGCGCGAATCTACGATTTAATGAACTGTGAAGCTAATATAGCCTGTGGTGAAAGTTCCAACTGAAAGTTTCAAGCCACACAGTTTGAAGTTTTGGACATAAATGTCACGAAACATGTCTTGGAAATTCATCACGTGATTTCATTCATTTAACAGTAATCTTCTATCATGTCCGCCGAAGATTTTGGAGTCATTGATTTTTTTCCGTAGCTTTGGTTGTTTCCACCACATTGTAGAAAAGGTTTCACTAGAATTAGTTTGGATGATTGACTTCTTGTGTTAACCGTAAACAATCAACGTGATGAAATTATGGTCACTTCGCAGATCATTTTCAAAGTCACGATGAAGTGTTAACTGACTCTTTTTTTCACTTACGTGCATTCATCGGCGTCGGAAAGTGATGGCAAAGGAGCCTTGGCCGCCCATGATTTTGAAATTTGGTAGTTTGCTGTGAACTTTTTAATAGAAAAATATTTTTCTCTTATCTTCAAAGCATTTGAAATGAAATTCCACCAATTTAAACAAACGAAATGACCCGAAAGATTGCCATCTATAAATCTTGACTAACATTTGCCATCATTCATTGAGTTTATGACAGACAAAAATCTAGTGTTAAAGCAAAACATCGGCACTTGCTTGCAGGATCAAACCCGTTGGTTCATGATCACTCAGCTACAGTATCTATCTTAGTTGGCTAGATTTCAGTGTTGTTGGTTTTAAGTTCATCATTACTGTTTATTCAGAAAGGTAGAGAATAGACTGTATATGTCCTGAGGCTGCCCAAACGTGACCAGTTTTGGAGTTGGGTCTCGAGTATGCAGATACTGTATGTGTTTCGTGAAAATTAAGAGTGTCGGCTGTGGACAATTTGAAAATGTCACAATGAAAAATTTACCGTAAAGGCTTGGCTTTGTCTTGTTTATTTTCCTGAAAGTATTGATAAAACTTTGGAAACCATGCTTGTCAGACTGGGGACAGCAGCGGAAGTACAGAATAAGGTTGCTTTCTTCCAAAAATATGTCGACCACAGGCAGTGGCGTAGCAAGGCTAAGTGCCGCCTGGGGCCGACCACAAAAGTGCCACCCTTTGCAACCCTCAAGTTTGCTTACAAAAATTTTAAATGGAACCGGAAGTTTATGTTTCGTGCTAATTTAAAGATATAAGGATTAATAAAGCATCTTCGAAATGGCAATCAAATACTACCAAACTGAAATGTTTCTTGTTTTTGATTGTCGATTATGATTCTTGCTTTTTCTGCTTGTCGCCGCCTTTCTCATAATTAATTATTCTATTCTTTGTTTTCTTTGCATAGGCATATACGAACCCCACATGTTTCGTCAAGCTTTCCTCCCTGCTGGTTTTTAAATCTTTGGTAAGCTACACCATGACATTTCAATAGTTTACTTATTCCAGGGGATCAAACGGAAAAATTAAGGAGTGTGATGGCGGGATACCTACACAAATGTAAACATTTATGTATGTTACAATTTCGTGTAGTATTCCCGTCTTTAACTAAAAGTAGTATATATACGGCGCATAGCAGGCTATATAATCAATCTGATAATATGATCGCAGTGGTGTAAAGAACGTTTCATTATTCACTTCACGTTTCAGTGGTGGTTTAGTCCTCTTAGAATATATAGAAGACTTCAAACGTTAACTCTGTGGGCACTTGCACGGAGCCCTCTATAGGTGCAGGGTCCCATTGTGAAAAATATTTTAAACAGCACGTTTAAAGCAGGCCATGGTTGAGAAGCGCTTGCTTGCAGTCTTCATCATGACCTGCGCACTTGGCCTAGCTGTTGTGTTGGACCTCTTCCAATTACACGTGCATAGTGTTATTCCTTGCCTTTGTTCGTTACCAACAGAACCATCACCAGAAGGTCTTCAATTGGGAGACTACGTTTGTGCAGGGGGACCGACATTCTAAAATTTGACAAAAAATCCACTGATTCATAGTGTTTCATATTTAAATTTTGGGGGCTTGTAGCTTTTTTGTGGGGTTAAGCCCACCATAGCCCCCGTTGCGACGGGACTGGTTACCATCAGACGTCTATTTCGAAAACTGTATTACCAAACCATGCCAGCTGGGACACAGGCGTTATGGATGCTCAGCAGTGATTACGTCTTACGTTCGACGGTTATTGCGATGAACAACTTTTTTCAGTGCAGCCATTGCCAAGCTGCACAACCATTTCGATTAACGCTCTTTTTAAAGAAGTGTTAACCACAAGCATATCTAAACATATCGTTTACCCTTGCGTTAGGTTTTCAGACTAAGGTTCTTGCCTCAAGTTCATCAAAATGAGAGCAACACCTTTATTAAACTTTTCTTGTTGAAATAACTTTTTCTATGACTGCCAATGTTTAAAGTGTACCGTTGAACAAAGGCGACTTCACGAAAATCACGATGCTTATTGTCTGGCTCATTCGCTCTACTTGCGGTTGAAACCTACAATCTGAGCTTAAAGTTACCCACGAAAATACACAAGCTCTACTCCCCCGTTTCAAGAACGTCATTTTCCGGCACCATTACGTCATGCAGAAAAACAGCAGTTGTATTGAAACTGAGAAAAGTTTTCTTTGCAAAGTTCTTCACTTCAACCGCCAAAACGTAATGTTGATAGGCCCACCTAATGACTGGGCTACAGCTTACGGCAGTTATTGAAAATACGCCACTGAACATTAAAAATAGCATGAGATGTGCCAAGAAATGTTTTTTATAATTTTGGCAAAGGCAATTAGCGGCATGCCAACGCCTGAAATGTGTTTCTTACCGGGGCATTTTAGGCTAACGATCTTGCCCAAGGAGCACCACGGCGAGTCACTCAGTGTCTGTGAAGTGGACACACAACCTTCCAGTTGAGAGGCGGACGCTACTACTGGGCTATCGCCGCCGCAGCGAAATCTTCGTCGCCAATGCCTAGGTGTCAGGAGATGTTATGATGTGCAGTTGGGGCGTTACTGAGAAACCAAAGATACGAGAAAAAGGATTAAGCTAGCCTTGACTATTTACCGTGATTTCATACAAAATTGTTATATCAGATTTTGAGAGGAGGAGCAATATAAACCGAAAACAACTGGAGCCCTAACGCCTTTAGTCTGGAGTCGAATGTCATCTCTTTCCTTTGTGCAAAGGACTTTTGACTGAGATGACTGAAATGGCTTTGTCTGGCGAGGAAGGTGTAGGGACCGTGGCACAATCGGCCCCCAAGTAAGCATGCCCATTAATAAGGGGCGTAGGAAAACTTTTCGCCTCCTTGGAAAAATGTTTTGGACGTAGTTTAAAACTGTTGGATATAGTTTAAAAATTTGGGCCCCTCTCAGAAAACTCTTCGCCCCCCAAACATTTTATCGATTCACTCACTCCAAAGCCACATGCCTTGTTCTTTTAGGCTAGCCTACCAGTCTAGAGCTTCTAAACATGAAAATTGAAAAGCGGTAGAACATTTAAAAAGTATTTAAAATAATACCTAAAAACTAAAACTTTTAAACTCCTTTCAAAAATTAATTTTTGGTCAACGAAGTGCCGCCCCCTTAAAGTGCTGTCAGGGCCCTCCCCTTGCTACGCCACTGACCACAGGTCAATTTCAGAAAATTACTTTGCCTAAACTTGGAGAATGGTGGTGTGATGTCTGCGTCGCGGTTGAAATTTTCTTTTGCAAAATGTGTTGCGTCTTCCCTGCTGGTCTTTTCAGAAAACCAAAGGAAGACCACCCTGCGGTAAGCCAGATGGATTTAGTTTATGAAGAAAATTTAGTCCCAGATTGCTGAAACACGAAAGTAGTCCATATCAACCAATCAGCACAGCACGTTTATGACGTCAAAGAAGCTTGAATTGCGGTTACAATAACAAAGAACTGTAGGTGCTGCTGAACAGTAGTGTGTCACAGAGATCACTAGAGGAAATTTAGCGATGAATCACAAATGCAGTGACTGAGCAAGTTGGTAATCTGTCGATTGACAGCGATTTCAATAATGGCATTGATACTGTGATTGAAACTTCTACCAGGATGGAAAGCAAAACGACTTCAGAGGTACCTTGATCGCAGAGGTACCTTGATCGCCCCAAAGCATACCTTGATCGCTGCATCATGAAATATCTCAACAAGAGACTTCAGAGGTCTTTCGCAGGTGTTAGGGAAAATATCCATCTGGGGTATCTTCAATGAAAAACCATTAAAATCAAACATTAGTATACAAATAAATATTATGTTAAAACGTTTGCGAGAATTTTGCGAAAAAAGCAATTAATAATTTTCAAGTAGTGTGATGCAAAGCGCTGCAGAAATCTGAAAATTTAACAACGCTTACTTCTATAACCGCGTGACTATTGGATTTCTTGAGAGGAAATGACAGTTTCCTACACAAAGGGACGAATATCATTTGATCTCTAGAGGATTGGTACAATGGCCAAATTTTGTGGAGAAATGTATGCGTAAACATAAAATGGCATTAAAGAGAATTCACTTTTTTAAATAAAAAATACGATGCCATCCTTTGCATGCGTTGAATGAGTTTACTCTGGTCGTGCTTGATCCATGTCTTGTGCATGGATCCGAATAATTGGCCAGTAACAACCGAAAGCTAACAAGTGTTGAGGCACGACGCTTGTTTGTGTCTATGCTGGCGCTGCTGACAGACTATGTGTCACTGCCTGCATTAATCGATGACGTCGGAAACATTCCACGTTTCTTCTATTCTTGCACAAATATCCAATGAATTTTCCAATGAATGTTTTTCCAAATTCTAGTTGTACGTGCTGCTGAGCGTTTGTCTCTGCTGCCTTAACACATTATGACTTTACAATTTGATTCTTGAAGTTTCACTACCTGAAAGTATTTTTCCTTTCTTACTTGGGAGATAAGCGGAGGTTCCTGGCGATGCGTTTTTTCTGTGCTTTGCTCGATCTGCGAACCCGCAACTATCTGGCACCGCAAACAGTTATTATCCTGCTGAGCTGAAGCTATGCAGCCATTACTATGTCTGACGGGCTGAGCAGTTGCAATGAATAACGCAGAAAATGTCAATATTGTTGATTTTCATAAAATGATGCTTCTCGATATAATGCATTTTCTCGTTGGCGGGCGGTAGAGACCGTATTCAAATGTTTTGATTGTGATATGAGAAAAAATACAACCATGTAAAGTATCATACAAGCAGTAAAAGGAAGCTAATGAAAACATGCACATTTGTAACTAAAAGACTGAACACTAATATACTTATTGTTTGCCCAATGCATTCAACTTGCATTACGCATATGAAAACGCTGGTGTGGTTTTGATAATGAATTTTAAGAATTTTTCGGAGAAGCAAGGACAGAAAGCACAGTTTATGATTGAAACGCTTTGTTGAAAGTTTAATGGCAGCTGCAGGAATTTGTAATGTGATCTTTGATTCGCTGATTTTTATCTCACAAAGTACGGCAACAAATGTGAACTCTTGAGAACAACAGCTGTATGTTTCTTTTTTGAGGTAATTCCTCCAAACTTTTTGGCAAATCTTAAGATGTGCGTTCATATCTCGAAATTTTAATAGCGGCATGGGGGCGTCCAGAAACGTTTCTCTCGTAATTATATCCCCGTAATATCAACTTAATTGCCACCAAAGTATAGGCGCTGAGTTTTATTAGTGTTTTTGGTTTTCGTTTCCGTCAGCAAGTGAAAAAGAAGGTCACTTGGCAATTATCACTTTTGGTCTGCATTGCAATTAAAAAACTTCGGCAGCCCTGAAAAATCCTTGTTGTTATGAAAAATCCTTGTTGAAACATCGCTGTTGTTAAAATCATCGAAAACTTCGGCAGCTCTGTAAAATCCTTGTTGTTATTCATTTTTTCTTGCTTGCATGAGGTAAAATGTAGAACTTATGATCTCTCAATGTGCTTATTGTGTGTTCAAAGCTTCAGATTGATCTTTTTCTCATAAACATCATTATTTTTATTGCCATTGTTAGCATTGTTTAAATCTGAAAGAGGGTTGCACACACTGATTTTATTGAAGGAAATGAATATCTAAAATGCTGCTGGTGTTCTCTGTGGTCCCCAACAGTGTTCCCTTCTCTGTGGTCCCCAACAGTGGACCAGTGTTCCCTTTAAGAAAATTATACGCTGAGCAAATGTTTGTTTTGTTGCGCACGGGCAGTGGTCCCCAACAGTGTTCCCTCTAAGGCGCGAAACTGCGCAATTGCGCAATACCACCAGACAATTTGCGCAGTGCTATCTCAATTTCGCGCACTTCCAACATTCTAAATTAATACGGTATACATATATCACATAGCCCTTTTGACGCTGGAAGCGCTTCACTCTGTGTGTGTCTGCATGGTTACGCAGTTGCATGCGCTTCGTGCGCAACAAAACAAACATTTGCTCAGCGTATAATTTTCTTAAAGGGAACACTGGTCCCCAACCCCTGGTTCGCAGATCAGTTGGTACCGAGGTCCGCGAAATTATAAAATTTATACTGGTGGTGACACCGCTCGCTTTCAGAACACGTAACTTATTGCAGAAAATGCTGTAGACCACACTGACGTAGCATACTGCATCTCAACAGTTTGTCAAAAAGTGAAGATATTTACCTACGCCTAGTATTATATTTTGTGGTATTGTATTGAAGTTTAGCCGCCGATGTGAATAAATAGTAGAAATACTGCATAACTTATCCATTCGCAACAACTTGCCTAATTTCTGCAGATATTCGTGTCGGCTAATTGTGTAACTCGTCATTGTGCTAAATGCGAGTGGGAGTTCAGTTCCCCCTATTTTCGGATTACATCTGGTTTGATTGGAATACAAAATTCTTGAGCGTGTAAAACAAAAACATCTGCGCGTTAGTTTCCTCAAAATTGTCAGTCCTTTCCTTTTGTGTCACCTATAAGTCACACTTTACGAAACATCCTATGAATATAACATAAACAATTGGTGAAACTTTGCCATTGAACTCTTCGAATTGCTCCAACTGGCGTTAGATTTCTGGTTTTGTGTTTCAAACTTTCAGCTATCCTTTTACTTATCCCAGGTGTTTCTAAATTCTGAAATCAAGATTTGAACATAGAAATTTCGTGCACTTCATGCAAGCAAGAAGAAATGAATAACAAGAAGAGTTTTTCAGGGCTGCCGAAGTTTTTCAATTGCAATGCAGACAAAAAGCGATTAACAGCATGTGATCTTGATGGATAACGAAAGCCAAAAATAAAAATAAAACTCAACGCTTACGCTTTGATGGCAATTAAATTGAAATTACGGATCTAATTACGAGAGACACGTCGCTTGGTGCTCCGTGCCTCTAATAAAACTCTCATTATAAGCATAAACTTGAAACGATACGTGGCTGCACGCAGCCTTCATTGAAAATAACCAGGTTGCGATCGAAACACAGTACACAGAATTAGGCTGATAATGTGATAAACTCAAGAGTAATAAAAATTATGCTTTCTGTTTTCTTTTATGTGTGGGATTTAATTAACAGCAAAATGTAAAAAACAGACAAACCCTAGGGCGGTCACCACGTTTGCACATACACATATATATATGTGTCGTGAACATACGTTCAATACATATTGTTTGCTTTCATCCAGTCACCGAAAATCTTGAAGATGAGGCCGTTTGTGCTGATAACACTGATTGTCTTGATATGCATTGGAACTTCAGCTGCTTGGAATGTGGACAGAACAAACGAAAATGACAGTCAGTCAAATTGTTTATTTGCCTCTTTCAACAATGAACCTAGCCATAAAAATTTTATTTAATAAAACTACCCTGAAAGTGTTTTTCAAGGCCAGAGGGCATTTATTGCATGGAGGTGGTTATCGCCAGTATCTTTTGCAGGAGGCATATCGGTCAACTGCATGCGTAAGAATAAGATATTCTTAAATTTACTGTATCGCAAAATCAGTAATTAGAGGTTGCAAGAATATATAATATTTTATTGCGACTTTGCATTAACATGTTTGCCATCCACGAATGTCATCGCGCACGTCATAACGACCAGTTTTGCGGTTTGCATTTTCGCCTGCAACGATTTTGTGCATGTCGCTGGTCGTGAAAGCAAAATTGCTTCGCGCTTGTTTCGACAGGATTCCGTTTCAAACCCACCACGATTTTCAGGTTTGCATGAAAAAGGCCATGTTTATCGAAACCATATTTCCATTTTGCAAGAAATGAAGTTTGGAAGCGCCATGGCGTTGTTAATGATGCTTAATCTGTACCGGTGCTGTGGGGCAGCATAAGTTTCTCGAGTTTGCTGTAAACTGTAAATCTGGCATCGCTTTGAAGCAAGATAATTTCTGAAGAAGCAAAGAGTCTACTATTTCACTTCAAGCTTTCGCGATAGAATGTTTTGTTCAGTTGATTTTTGTCTCTCTTATTTTGCTGGAACGACGTCACTTCTTAGGAAAATGTTTTTTAACCGTGTTGAAAGGGAGACGATTAGAAGTATCAGCGCACTGTGCACCAATGTCTATCAAAAGAATTTTTCCTACAACAAACCATAAAATAATATCCAGTTGCTCTTTTGCAACTACAGTAGACCTACTCTTATAAATACGAATTAACATGATTTTTCCTCATTCCAGTTAACTGCATAGTGTCAAGATGGAGACCATGGGGTGAATGCAGGTATAATGCTGATTACCCCCAATTCCAAAGATGCCGTGTGAGAGAACGTAGCATTGTTCGAAATTCTGTTGGACGTGGAACTGGTTGTCCGTCCCTCATCAACGTTCAAGGTAAGAGCAACATGCAATTAATGTCATGCTATAAAGCGGAAATCTAGAGCTAGTTTCCAAGTGATGATATGGGTCTTTGATATTACTTGAAGAAAGTGGATCGAAGCAAAAAGTGCATCGAAGCAAGGAAACTGTTTCGCGTTTGCAGTAAAACTTTACGGTGAATTTACAAAATGTAAAATGTTGCACCATATTTGTATAACCTCTCCTTTTAAAAATGGCTTTCATTAGAAATGAAAAACACATAAAATAGTCTAGTTCCTTGCTGACGTTTGTAACTTCATTGTATCTTTCGGTTGCTTTTTGTTTAGCTTATCACAAGGTTAAGGTTGGTATATTTTTGGATGACTGGTGTTCATGAGTCTTTGTCAAGTGGCAATTGATGGCTTTCTTACAGAATGTGGACAACCAATATACAATCCGGGCAGCAGTATTGGAATCTATGGCTTCTTTCCAAGACCAAACAGACCCACATATTCCATTCCAAGTGGACAAAATAATGGCTATGATGGTGTCGACAACAACCCAGCACGATCACCCAGACGTGGGTCACGACGAGGAAGCGGCAGTGGTAAGGAAGGAAGCAGCAGTGGTAAGCGAGGAGGAAAGAAAGGAGGATCATCGAAATCTAGTAAAAGTAGATCCAACAAAAATTCGTCAAGAGGCAACTCTTCAAAAAGGCGTGGGAAGAAATACTAGACGGGAAAGTAGTTCAAACTTCAGCTTTCTACGTCAAAACTTCAACAGTTTTAACCGATTCGATCAGAACTTCCGAAACATCCAATTTGAATTGTTTCCACATATTACAATTACCAAGCACCAAGAAGCTATTCGCACAACTTGTATTTAATATTTCATTGAGTAGGCTCATACAACATTTTCGAGATGTGAAGTTAACTGCTGATTTTTGTGAGTGTCGTGCTTGCATAAGTGTAGACCAATTGTTGATTGTCATGATCCGTGGTAACAATAAATTATAGACATTCCTTGCACTATGTCTTTTATCATGAAAGTGGAGTGAACTGGTTGCAATCATGTTTGCTGTTTTTGGACAAAAACATGAAAGCAAATCGGCAGTTTGATTGAATAAAAAAAATTAAATTCTTCAGAGTTAAGAAGAACAGTAGTGATTATTACATAGCCGGTTACATTCGTAGATACAATCAGATTTACCAGCTTTAAGCAGGATTTTGGTTTTCCCAAAGATTATAAACCTTGTTAGGACCGCGAAAACCTCTCAAGTGGTTTTCGGGTAATTTTCGTTCATAACTCACCGACCGATCGCACTATCAAAGTCAATCAAGACATTATAAGATGAGGATTTTCATGTACAATACTTTCTTTTATATGAATATGAGTGAATTAGCACTTGAAAATTTTGGGGGCAATGTGACGTCATGAGGTAGACCGTGTGACATTATTGGGACCAAAGAAAAAATTCCAAAAACCAATTTACCTGTTTTTTTAAAAAAGAGTTTAGGCCTACACTAAAATCCGCATCTTGTGAGGTCTTCTTTCACTCTCTCGTGCCATCAGTCGATGACCGAAATACGCATCAAAAGCTACCACAGTGGCTTTGGCGGTTCCTAAAATTGATTTGATGAACTTACACTGGTTTACTTTCACTAGTTTTATTTACGTGTTTGGCGTCAACTCAAGGGCAACATCACAGAGGTTATAGTGAAAAAGCTCATAAATGCTTAGGCATAACACCTGCTAATGCAAGGTCGGATCCAGCCAGTAAAGTTGGGGGGGGGCGGTTTCAGTAAAATTAGATAAACAAGTCTCATTACTGGTTCACTACTGTAAGAGAGATGAAGTATACTTCACAACACTGTTGTGACAAAACAATTAACGGCAAAATGGCCTCATATCGCGAATGCTGTTTTCCGAATTGTACAAAATCATGGTGAATAAAGCTATTTTCCTAGGTTTTAGGAGGGGTGATCGCTCCCTCCCTTGGATCCACCCCTGTGCCAAGGTAGGTGTTACCAGTAGTTGTTACACACGGGCAAAACTGGAAACGAAGAACTGCCGAAGCAGTGCACCAGGAATTGCTGCATTTTATCTCCACAGCAATGCACCATCAACAGCAACTGCTGCAAAGCAATGTTAGCTGTAGCGAAACGGACTTTAAGCTTGGATCTGCTGTCAAGTTCCGGTACCGAGAGCTGGTTTATATTTACACTGTTCGCACAACGCATATCCGCAGCAAGCAATTAGGCAGTACAGTAATGTTTTCAACTAAACTTGTTGTGAAGTGAGGAACGAAGTTTGGCGAAAACGCAAACCGTAAAGCCACCTTATTTTTGCCTGCCGATTTCCTGCAATAAAAAATACACGAAATAATAAAGGAAAAGAACATGCTTCTGCATCGACAAAGAGGCTACTATATGAGTGACTTCTAAAGGCGAGGTTACATATACCCAAAGTCATCAGCAGTGGTGGGTTTAAGGGGAGACAAGCGAGGCACTTGCCTCGGGCTCCCCCCCCCTCGAAGTTTTTCATGCGTAAATTTTTCTCATTTTTGGTGAATAATATATTGTCCGCTCAAATAACATACTCCGAAGAAGATCATAAGTAAGTACTCTGTTTTCAAGTGGCCCACAGCCATAGGCGTAACCAGGGAGGCTTAAGATGGCCATGCCCCCCAAATTTTTAGAACATATAGTCATTTTGTGCGTTGAGAGTGGTATCCCAGGCAAAATAGCGTTTTTCGCCTACAATGAAACATTTTGGCCCTCCAAAATTTTTGGGCTGGCTACCCTACTTCCCCCAACAGCAACTGTAATGTGTACGTACTCTGCTTGCAAAGAGCCCACAACAGTAAATGCAATGTGTAAGTACTCTACTTTCAAAGGACCCCAACAGCAACTGTAATGCGTAAGTACTTCGTGTTGGAAGTGGCCCCCAGCATTAACTGTAATGCGTAAGTACTTTGCTTTCGAAAGGGCTTTCAACAGCAACTGTAATGTGTGTTGCGGGGTCAGCTTTAACTACGAGATGTGAGGTGAGCTGACACTCACAGAAAGTTTGAAACGCGCACGCAACGACCTCGCCAAACTGGCACCTCGTAATCTCCGCGCATCTCTTCTCTGGTCTGCAGTCTCTATTTCCAACAGAAATTGCAAGCGGGACGGGCAACAGTCAGCACAAACACTTGGTTGTCACAAACCAAGGAGCAAGTTCAACAGCGATTGATCCTTGGATACGGTTTCTGAAACACAACAGAAACAAACTACAGGCATCTACCAGCTCAGCTAAACTGAGTAAAAAAACTTCTCAACCGATTAGCTGAGCGTCCTGCTTTTTGCTAAATTAATTAAGCGCAATGTACCTATGTGCATAGTAAGACTATTGTTGAGTTGGTGCAGGCAACAGACCATGCAAGTAAAATGGGGTACCAACTACTCATCCCCCTTTACTGCAACCAACAGGGTAAAGCAAGGGGGAGTCCTGAGCCCATACTTATTGGCTGTATACCTGGATGAACTCTCAATCCAGCTGGGATCAGCCAGGGTGGGAAGCACTGTGGCAAATATGGTTGTGAATCATCTAATGTTTGCTGATGATATATGTGTGTTCAGCCCCAGTATTAGTGGGCTGCAATGTCGTCTGAATATTTGTGGTGACTATGCTGCTGAACACGAAAGCACTTTTAATTGTAACAAAACAATTGGTGTTCTTTTTTGCCCAAAAAAGTGTAAACAACCTGCCCCATCAAATGTTTTTCTAAATGGTGTACGTGCACAATTTTCAGACCAAGTGAAATATCTTGGTGTGTGGATAAATGCATCATTGAAGGATGATGATGACATTCAGAGACAAGTGAAATCACTATACTATGCAACAAACAAACTCAGAGGCACTTTTGATCAGTGCTCTCCTGCACTAAAAAAACTTTATTTCGTGCCTATTGCATGCCAATGTATGCTTGCCAATTGTGGAGCAAATACACGCAGACTAGTATGAAGCGCTTACGTGCTGCATATAACAATGCCTATTGAATTAGCATTACATACCCAGAAATGTTAGTGTTCGCCCACACCAGGTTGGCCCTTGTGTCAGGACCTTTGATGTCGTGCTAAGAAACAACTTGTATCGATTTTTTATGCGATGCACATCTTCGTCCAACTTTTTTATTCGATCACTTCAAATGTCTGATGCTTTTTACAAATCTTCATTTTTCCTCAATTATTCAACACTCCTGTATGGAGAACAAATGCAGTAGTTGTCCGTGAATTGTTTCGGAGCTTGCGTCTCATCAGTGTTGCTTTTGTGTAATAAAAATATGTGGATACTGTGTACACACCAAGCATAAAAAAGTAAGAAGTGCTGGTAAAGTGTCTTGCTCCTCTCAAGGCTGGACACGTACTACCACCCGTTGTGTAATGCCCTACTGTATGGTTATCCATTTTCTGTGCTTTTGCGAATGACGATACAGCTGTGGTGAGGATAAACTGCTTTGCTCCTCCCAGTGTTGGTCATGTGCAAACACCGTTTCTGTAATGTGCGCTGATGTATAGCTAACCACTTTTTGTGCT
>Ga0210059_1010280_pt1 | contig 14475 bp, 10 predicted proteins | sample Ectturendosymbi2_FD_188042 | JGI IMG/M metagenome (GOLD analysis project Ga0210059, IMG submission 188042) | Ecteinascidia turbinata endosymbiont from Florida, USA - Sample 2 (SPAdes) (version 2) | ecosystem: Host-associated > Tunicates > Ascidians > Unclassified | place: Key West, Florida... | reverse complement strand
AAATGTATATCTGCAAAAGGTTGGAGTTTGAATAGAACGCTAGCTCCACTAGCGACCTTTTTACCTAGGTGTTCTAAGTGGGAGTTCCACGTTAGTTTAGAGTCAATAAGGATCCCCAGGTATTTTGCAGAATCTACTTGGGAGATAGTTTGCTGACAACAGAATAAAGCTCAATCCGATTAGGAGTTATAGCCGATAATCACCCCCACCGCCCGGCGGGGGCGGCCGAGGATTCGAAATCGAAAAGTCGGAAAAAATGCGACGCTTACTTCACAAGTTGAGAAGGAACATTCAAAAATCGAATTACAGCAACTTCAAAGGTACAGAAACTTCATTTGAAGGAAAACTGATATTCTAGATAAGTAAAATTTCAAATGTAATTTCAAAGCGTGTCCTGCCACTGACAAATATCCTTTGAAATTGCACCAAAAAAAATTGAAAAACACTGATCAATCTGCAGAAAACACGTTGAAATTAGTTCACAGACTTCGAATCAAATGCTTTTAAATGGTAAATCAACCCATTCCAATGGAACTAACCTACTATTCTCTTCACAGAAAAAATGTTCTAGCTATCGGCATATTTGGCGTAAAGAACACAAATGGGTTTTGACTATCTGTACACAAAATATCTGAACAGATGAGCAGCTAAAAAACTGTCAAAATATTGTTTACCATATGCCACTACACACCGTGGGAAATGATGATTTAAAAGTAACTTGTGCAAATTCTTTGCATCTCGGGATTTTCAGTACGCCAATAATTTTGGTTTTTATAAGCACGACACACTGCTGCTTAGGAATTCTTTGATAACGATCCATGAGCTTGCAGAAAATTATTGTTATGTAATTGTCATACAAGTTACTTTTAATCGTGGTGATTCAAAATGATGTAGCGAGGAAAATCCGTAGGTTTTGCTGACGTTTTGTCCTAAGGAGCAAATGTGAAAGGTTAAGGTGGTATCAGACGCAGCAGTGATGCGTCAGCTCACCGCTGTGGCTACCACCACAAAACGAAGGCGAAAGAGTTTTTCTCAGATATGCGCAATGATATTTTAAACTCTGCTGTTTGCCAGGCCCGTAACCCTTTTTCAGACTTGCGGCTAAAACACATTTGTGGGAGGAAATATTTAGGCGTTTGGTAAGTGTTTCAAACAAACTGACGTCACAAATTGAAATCCAGTGAGCGCATCAAAATTGATAGGGCTCTACTTCCAAAAAAGCCTGCTGCGTGCCCCTGAATCTGAAGGTCTGTGGATCGTCTCAATTTTAGGTTAAAATGTCTTTTTTTTAATTGAAGATATTATCAAATACTTGCAGTGGTATGGTTAGGGATTTCATCGCTAGTGAGGAAAGTTTCCTGACTTTGTTGAAAAAAATTTGTAAGAAATTTTGTCTGGCTGCGGAGAAAATTTTAGCACAAAAAATTCTAAGAACTGAACTTTTCCGAAAGAAGAGAAAGCTGTTCTGTTCTCATCGAACAGCTTTCGTGTTTTTTTCTGGTCGCGCTCTCTGGTATTAGTCAAAACTTTAATGTAGGATTTTTCATTATGTTTACATAAAAAAAAGAAATGCAATGACAAAGCAAGTCTGTTGATGATCGACATACATTTATTTCTTATCGGTTGCGTCGAGAGCATCATGCATGATGAGGGAAGCTTTTTCAATATCATTTTTGCTTTGACAAGGAAAGTATTTCAACAAAATCGTAAAAGTTCAGGCAGGAGTTGAAAGGAGAAAGCTGCCCTTTCGGCCCGGCGTTTTTTTTCATATCGCGTGCAACATGCTTGAACGAGCTAGTGATCAGTTTGGCACATCACCTCCACCTACATTGATCATTTTTTCTTAAGGTGTAAACCTTGGTCAACGTAATTTTTTGTAGCACTATCTTTGCTTCCTGTTGACTCTTGGAGGTCTGTTATTTTATGATTATTCCAGCTTATATCCGCTGTTGGTTGATTTGTTCCGTCAAGAAACATTACTTTTGAATTAACGTTTTTATTTGCAGCAAGTATCATTTGGTCAACTTTCGTTCTGATTTTAGCAGTCATATCTTGAACCACTGAATTAACTGCAGCGTTCAATGATCTTTTTTGTTTACACCATCAGTTGGTTCAACAGGGTTGCTCAGTCCAACAATTTTGTTGTTGTTCATTTGAAGGTTTGCAACCATTTGATTTTCACCATCAAGTCGTTGATATTTTAGTGCTTTCAATAGATTATTTACTTCAATTTCACTCAGCACTTTTCTGTTCAACGTTTGAAGATTCAGTGCATGCCCCACCAACCTCTTGGCTTATTTTTAAAGTCATGGCGGTAAGGTAACGACCAACGTCTTGTCTTACTTTTCAAAATCGTGGGGGTAAGATTTCCACCGACCTCTTGGCTTACTTTTTAATGTCATGGTGATAAGATTCCACCAACCTCTCGGCTTACTTATAAAGTCATGGTGGTAACCTGTTCAAGTCCACAGTGCAAAGCCGCTCAGCCAAGTGTGAATTGATTAAGCGTGTTGTGTGCGATGTGTAAAAACCCGCCAGAACTGGCCGAAAGGGCAGCTTTCTCCTTTCAACTCCTGCATGAACTTTCACAATTTTTGTTTAAATACCTTCCTTGTTAAATCAAAAATTATATTACCATTAGAGGTTTTTGACTACCATTAGAGGTTTTTGACTAAGCTGTTCGACGAGAACAGAACAGCTTTCTCGTTTTTCGGAAAAGTTCGGTGATCAGAATTTTCTTGCGATAAAATTTCCTCTACAGCCAGACAAAGTTTCTTTCAAAAGTTTTTCCACAAATTCACGAACATTTCCTCACTAGCTAGAACAGTGGTTCCCGACCGGTGGTCCTTGGACCCTGAGGGGTCCACAGAAAGACTTGGGGGGTCCATGGGCTTTATATGCATAAGATGGAAGGAAAATAGTAAAATGCCGAACTACGTGCCGCGATGGTCCAGCTTGCAAAAGACAAATTGAGCACAACTGTGGAATCCTTGGTAGCCAGGTGCAGATGGACCAAAAATGCCAAATCGCTTATGAATATGCGCCAAACGGCTTCAAAATATGCCAAACCCCACACGAAACAGGCTTGGTGTTGTCGGTTTCAAATACCCTGATGAGCAACGATAGAATTAAGAAACAACGAGCAGTATGACGTATAAAGACAAAAACACAAAACTGACCGAACGTTCTTTTTTTGAGCCAGTTGGTCTAACCACTGCTTGGACGAACTAGATTTTGGGAATAAGTGTACGGCAGTGCATAATTTTGGGATGCAAAAATATTTGCCCAAATTTGATATCGGTTTCCCAAATAACGTATAAACAGCAAGTCTTAATGTTAAAACTGAAACGTACCATTGAAAACTAATCAAGTTTTCTGCATGCCTAATTAGGCCTACCAATTACCGGGGTTCAAAGCCGTACGCCCTCAACTAGCAAGTCAACATTCTGCATAGCTACATGTGAACAATGGTAATGTGTATTGTGTTGAAAAATGTTAGCTAATTACAATAAAATCCAAAAATTGCTGTTCATGCCACCACGCGCGGAAGGTGTTGTTCATAATCTTCATTTTCAAGATTTTTTATACGTTATAAAGTTGTTCTTCTAACACGATCATCCTAATGGTTAAGATCTGTTCTTCTCTAGCATAGATGTGTGCATTTGTGTTGGCCACAATTGTAGTCAGTCTGGAAAAGGAGTAAAATATCGGGTTACGATCTAAAGCAGTGGGTCCCAAACTTTGGTACTCGTACCAGTAGTGGTACGCGAAGGCCTCCAAGGTGGTACACTGATTGACCTACTTTCTGTTTTTCTTCACAAAAAATATATTCACAGCTATAATTTTTACCTGTCGCGTTATGTTAATAAATACCAGAATTTTTGTCCGGCCTACTTCCCTTCTTGGTTTCTAAAAATGGCCATAACACTTTCTGACAGCCATTTTCTGTATGATGCATTTGTGTCAATTATGGTTTTCCAAACCTTTGATCGAATGATATTTGGCACATTGACTTTTCCTGGAACAAGGTGGCACGTGTTGACAGTACGGGACCCACAAATGGTACGTGACCAGAAAAAGTTTAGGAACCGCTGATCTAAAGCATTACATTGCCGCAAATAGGTCAAGTCTCAAGTAATTAGAGGGAAAGGAGGCAATGTAATACATAGCATATAGCTTACACTTCCACATTGGCATTCTTCACTGCAACATGTTGTACTAATAATGCTACAACCTACTTACGCTCACAGCTTCTAAAGTCACATTATGAAAATCAAACATCCACTCCAGTTTAAACAGTTAAATGTGCTTTGAACACAGCATGTTAAGAAAAAATAGAAATGTGAGACTGGTACACGCAAATACTGCAGCCTGTGTGGTCAACTACTAAGGAATGTGTACAAATGCACATTTCCAATGACAAATGATTTATAACCTCAACAAGAATATTTTATGAAAATGGCAGTGCTTCACTGCACTGCATTAACATAAGTGAATTATGTAGCACTGTTCATGAAAACGTTATTTCACAGCATCAAATTGAAGCAATAAAATTTAGCAGGATGCAACATATGCAATTCACTGCATAAAACAAAAGGAAAATATGAAAGCCTAAACAGTACAAAATTAAAGCTGCATTACCACCACGCAACATATTGCAGCTGCAGTTACTTAGTTAATTTTATTGATGAATACTTCATGGAAACAGATTTGCATTTGCAAATCTCACATCAAGCAAGTTTGAAACGCTAAAACTTCACACTATCATATCACAGCTACACCACATTGCTACCGCAAAACATTTTGCAGCTACAGCTACATTTTAATTGTACACTTTACAGCATCAACAATTTGAGGTTTACAAAAAATAGGGTTAGTTGGAATGGTGAGTTACCACTGCAATGTTCCTAATTTCCAAATGTTTCTAACTCTACCCAAATTTGAATGAAGTTGTTTCAGTTGGCCTAATTTTGATTTGGGCTGTTGCAATTTGCTCAAATATTTATAATATATGTTGATCTGAACAACACTCTTCCAATTTGACCAGATGTTTCCAATTGTGCCCAAGTTTGAAAGAAGCTGTTCCAAATACCCAAAGATGATTAATGCTGTTGGAATTTGCCCAAATGTTTCTGAATGTATGCAAATTTAAATGAAGTGGTTGTATATTATTGAAATTGGAATGAAGCTGTTTGAAGTTCCCTAAAATTGAAAAAGCTGTTTGAAGTTCCTGAAAAATGAATAAAGCTGTTTGAAGTTACCCGAAATTGAATAAAGATGTTCCACTTGACCCGAATTTGAATGCAGCCATTGCTGTTTGGCCAGAGTTGATTTAGTCCGTTGGAATTTGCCCAAATTTTTCCAATTTATGAAATCATTTTTAACTTCACCCAAATTTGAATGAAATAGTTACAATTTGCTCAAATTTCATTAAAGTTGTTAAAATATACCCAAATAATTTTGATTTTATCCAAATTTGAATAAAACTCCTATAATTCACCCAGACATTTCTGAACGTACTAAAATTTTTATGGAGCTTTTCTATATAGCCCATCTTTGAACAAGACTGTTTGAAGTTGCCCACAGTTGATTGAAGCTGTTGCAAATGACAAAATTCAATTTGACTGATGGACTTCACCCAAGTTTTTCCAATTTATCTAAATGTTTTTGTTTTCACCCCAGTTTGATTGAAGCGTTTCTCATTTACCCAGATTTAATTGAAGCTGATGGACCGTACCCAAATGCTCCTGATTTACTCAAATGTTTCTAATTTTACCCAACACGTTATGAAAGTTGGCCAAAATTTAATGAAGGCTGCTGGAATTACCACATGATTCCAGTTCACTCAAGGGCAGTGTTTGTTTTGCCATCAGGGGCAAAAAAGAATGGCAAAATAGTCTCAGACTAATAGTCTCAGACTATTTTGCCGTCTTTGCCATTATTTTGCCGTTGGTTTGGTTATTATTTTGTATTAATTTGGAAACTAGACACTACCTCAGTTACATGTGAAGGTAGCTGTATACGTTGGCCGACTATTGGTTAATTTTCCAGCGTTGGGGAAGCAACTGCATCCCCTGCATCCCCATGCCGTACGCTTATGATTTTGGGGCAGGTGTTGAGCAGTCATTCAATAGTCTCATCCTCCAGAATCGCCAGGCCATGCAGTCCATGGTGAGGCCGATGGAATGGTCATTGGAGGACAACATGGTCGACGCTTTGTTCTTCTGTGCCGCACTCACAGGTCGCAGAGGAGGTCATACCCCGTTTGTACAAGCAGCGGACGCACCAGACATCGGTGTGAAGGTGGTGAAACAGGACCCAGGCTCTTCTTGGGAGGGTCACTTCCGAGGGGTGGGTGCCGGTTTCGGGGATGAATGTGCGGAGTCTTGTGGGATTGTCCGTCCACTCCGCATTCCATTGGTATTCCGCCCAGTGCGCCCCACGTATGTTGTTGTTGTCAGATGAACTGATGAGTTGTTGTGCTGGAGGTACAAATGGGTGTCTCGATTTGAAGTGGCGTGCATCTGCACGCGATGTACAAGTGAGCGTTGAGTGGAGCAGGTGTCAAGGCGCCATGACAGGGCGTACTAGAAACAATGCGGCTCCATTGCTGCGAAGTTCCGCAGGTTGGAATCCCGCAAGGATTGGAAGGTTGTCTGCTGGTGTAAGACGCAGACATCCAGTCACAATTAGCAAGGCGTCGTCGATGGCGGGGCCGATAAGGTTGGTGTGAGCACTACGGCACCAGACAGGAGCGCTGTACTCTGCAGTTGAATGGGCCAGGGCTAGGATGGCTGTTCGCCTAGTTGTTGCTCCAGCACCCCAACCGGAAGCAGCAAGCCGCCTCAGGGGCGCGACGAGTGATGGATTTGCTAAATGAACAATTGGGCAGATGACAATGCATAACAATGCAAGAAATCGACTGAAACCTGCACGGAAATGCAAAGAACGTGACTAGTAAAGCAGTGAACAGCATGAAGGTACGCGGTAAATAGCAACATGGGCGTCGGCAGTGGAGGCCAGGGCCCCACGTAAATTATTAGCAAAAAAATGTTGTTTTTTCAATTTCGAGGGGTAAAAAACAAGTTACACCGCTTTTGATCCCCTGGAAAAAAAATTTGGAAAAATCCCTACTGGCCCCCACCTGGAAAAAATCCTTCCGACGCCCATGAATAGCAATCTGATAATGTGATACACTTGCGTGGTGAGAGTTAACAAGACCACAGGCACAAAAGCGGTCACTCACGGTCACTAACCTGTAAGTGACAAATGCAAGGAAGTCAGGTAAAGAGTAAATTTCACTCATGTTTCAAAACACGATGGTAAATAGGCGGGAAGTTGGGCTTTTGTCTTTCATAGCGTTGTTTTCTAGATTAGGGGAAGGTGGGGTGCAGTCGACACTTCTTTGTATTTTCAATCACTGCTACTTTATTTTAAGTCCAAACAAGCTCACATTTTGCCACACAATAAAGCAACTCTATACACAATATCATGCCAAACATGGAAACAACGCCCTTCAGAAACAATTTACAATCAATTAAAACGGGTACTTTTTCTGTCGAGTGTGCCCCATGCATGGAGTTCACGTGATATCCCATGTACAATAGGCACTTGCTGACTGCCTCCCCACTTTTTTCACATTCTAATTACAAACTATCACTGCATGGCAAAACAAATTTGCATGATTATCAAATATTAAATGGAACCAATGCATTATGCTCAAATCCATGCTTCACCATACAAATATAATGTGCCTCTAAGCACATAACAAACCTAAAAATGCTCTTGAAATTATTCTGTGCTGCATTCCAATATAACCCCTCAAGCTTCACCTTGTTTAGAATAACCTAGTGACAATGTTTTGAATGGGCCTCATTTTTTGTCAGATGTGCCCCATGCATACCTAAAAAATAAAATGAAGTAGTACCAACTCAACTTCAAAAGAATTTAAAATCTGTCATTTTCAAATCATATTGCACTGTCCTTACTACAACGTCAAAAAATCTCAGAACAAAAAATGTTGATTAACGTGGGCAAAACCCAAATCTGAATGCGATTTTATAAATTACTTTTGGGTAGCAAACACAACTTGCTCTGTAACTCGTAACAACGGCTACCTATCAAGGAAACTTTCACTTTAGTACCACGTCTGGTATGAGGCTAAATCACCATGGAAATTTCAACGTTTTCAACTTTTTGAAAAAATCCAAAAGGACGACTGTGCCCCACCTTCCCCACCTTCCCCTAATATACAAAGATTCTAAACAATGGTTTTATGGCAGCTATTTTCGTGTTGTAGAACATGGAAGTAATCCCAGTTGAAACCATGGACACATTGGATTGCATGTTTTGTTAAGGCTGTTCGTTCCTGGTTTTTGAAAATATTTCTAGGTAAGGTGTCCCTTTGGTGTTCATTCAATCGAGTACTCAGGCTTAATTTCGTTTCTCCAATGTATGTATATTCACCATCACCACATGGAATTTCATGGAAGAAACCTCGACGTTTGTTAGCGGGTACGGTATCTTTTCTTGAAGATAGGAATGTACGTAGTTTATTTAGAGGTTTGAAAATAGTTTGTACACGACAGTGGCGACGAAAGTGCTGCTCGCGAGCCGCAAACGGCTCTTCAAACATTCGCATGCGGTTCTTTGTGCTTTCCTAAAAATTATGCATTCATTCCTTACTTTTCACTTCTATTGCAAAGTGTGGAATAAGTAAGTGGTACTGTGGTTTCTAACGTGCCGCACAGCGTTACGCTTGCAAATCGTTCCAAAAATAATCATGATGTCAGAGAAGAGTAACTTGCAAACAAATTCATGATTTTAGATTTTTGTGGTGCGACTCTAATGAATGAAACCAAATAAATCGCGAGCGAACGAAGTCGAGAGAACGCCTTCTACAAACGATACTTTTTATTCAGGTCACCTGCAACATGAACGCGAAAGTAACGAAAATATATGAACAGTAACAAGGCCCAATGAAAAGAGCCAGAGTTAACAACTTAGTGAACTGAGCCCGGACCTTGGGTGGTGGCATCAATATACAAACCACGCAAACTGGCGTTCTCTCATATAACTCGTAATCGAAGACTCGGGCTAAGCCCGAAGAGCCCGTGTGCCGGAGTCGCCACTGGGCTGTTAAAAACGCAAAGAACACAACTTAAAAAGCAGGCAAAGACGACACAGCATTGATACCTGTCTTATCCACATTCAAAATAAAAACTTTTCCACTTCTTGAACACAGAAGTAACATGACAGAATACTCATTCTGCAAAGGCATTAGTTCCCGAATACAAAGGCAAGACAAAGCATATGTAGCAACTAGCAAGTTCTCTTAAGGATGCCAATTGTGTTGCCAATGCAGAAATAAAATATAGCTAGTTAGTGTTGCGAATGCAAAAACGACAACAATTGAAATTGGTCTGTCAGATATTTCATTTTGCCTCTGGGATTCAGCAAAATTTCACTATTTAGAATGGAGTTAAAACGCTCGAAATTACACCAATTTTTGATGGTGTGGCACGAATTTTTTCCTACACATTAGCATGGGTGTGGGAAGGGGGCAGGAATTTGAAAATTTCAGCAAAAAAAGGCTGTTTTCTTAGTTTCGAGGGGAAAGAAACAAATTTCACCACTTTTGGCCCCCCCAGGAAACGATTTGGAAAAACCACCAGTGGCCCCATCTGGAAAAAATCCTTCCGACGCCCATGCACACAAGGATGTAAAATTACACCATTTTTGCAAAATATTGTGTTGTGTTACACCCTCTGGCAACCCCGTTCAACAACACCAATGCGGTAAGCAAGTCATACCAGGGTGATAGACTGCGCACGGTGTATTCTCCCGAGCAATTATGAAATCTTGCCAAATTACAAATAATATTTTACAAATAATATTGACAAAAACTGCCAAAATCTTCAATATGCTTTCATTAAACGATTTACTATAACAATGGACCTAACACTAATTGTATTATTTAAGCTTATTTAGGCACTTTTAGACATTTAGAAGTGGGGGCCCAGGCCTCCCCAGAAAAACGTGGGGACCTAGGCCCATGCGCCCCCCCCCAAGTCTGCCACCTATGTTTGGTAAGCTGGAAGAAGTGTAGGTAACGCTACTCAATCCACGTTGGTTGTAAGAAATTTGGCTGTAGTCTCGTACGAAAGTATTCAAGAAAATTATATTCTAGATCTGTGTTGAATCTGTTCAATGTACAAGAATGGAATGGCCGGTTTACAAGGTATAAAATCAAGTAAAATCGTATTCGCAACCAACACCTGTGATATCCAGAGTTATCCAATGAAAATGCAACACTTTAAAGCATTGAAAAATCCAGTTATTTAACCAATAGCACTGTATCTTTCATGAAAGTAAAGTAATTTTAGCCAAGGAGCAATCGTTTTAAAGCAGTGATCAGACGCCTTCACCACAAGATGACGATAATTTTATTCAAAGCACATATTTAAAAATGCTCAACCGGCAAACCTTCTCAAAGAAAATAAAGCGAAACAAAAGCACACTGGCGTTTCGGCCTGTCAACGACCGGCCTTCATCAGGGCGCAGGACAAGACTCAGCTGTATTAATCGTTTTCCAAAAACAAAATGCAACAAACAATATTTGCACAGCAATCAAGACAACATGCCCGAAGCACACCCAAGCCTGCAGGTCACTCAACGATCACAAAACGCAAATGTTGCGGGAAACGAACCGGTCCTACAGGAAGTGCTAAATTTCAACCCTGTCGAGTGAAAGCGATTGCTGAGACAAACCATCTTTTACAATATTATGACGTTTCAGGTCATAAAATTGGCTTCCAGATGCGTTCAGAATCATTTGTTGGCCGCTCGGTACTTGTTCTTATTTGGGTTTGTTGAGTGTTTCATGTTTAATTTTCACTGGGCGAGTGTTTCTTCCCGAAAGTCGCACCATGGGGATCAATGACCAGAGCCTCATATGGTAGGCCATGTCTTTCAAGCTGGGTAATGATGTGAATTATTGTGGTGCCTACTTCTTGGGGTCATACTGACCCCATGGTACTTTTCGGATAACTAAATACGTATGTGTTTCTGTGTCGCAGAACGTTCTCAAAATATTGATAAATAGCCAGAAGACAAGGCATGTCGTTCCAGCAAGCGTTGGAACGCAAGTGCAGAACTGAATTCAAATATGATATTAATGAAACAAAAACCCGTGCTCTGGTACACAATTTGCCGTTTGGGGGGGTTACAAAATGTTCGAAATGGGGCAAACATTTGGGCCAACGATGGGACTGGAAAACCTGTATGTATTGCAGCAATGAGTAAAAGGCTTTTTTGTTTCTTACTGATTTCCTACGTTTTGATGATTCGACAACATAAAACCAACGCAGAGTCAGTAATGAGCAGGCACCTATTCATATCATCTACGAAAGAGTCGTTGCTGTTTGTGCTGAAAACTATGCACCACGTGTTGGTGGTACAACTGATGAAAGCCTATATGGATTCCGAGAAAGATGCAGCATCAAAGAATATATCCCAAACAAAACAAACAAATATGGAATCAAGATGTATGTTCTGGCCGTCAGCCAACTCGGTCTGTTCCAAATTAAAAGCGGGAAAAAGCACTCATACACTTGGCTTACAGTACAAAACCATGTGTGGAAGCGTACTTCAGTGCACACCTTAGGAGCCGGGAGAGTTGCGTGAAACACGTTTCTAGCGCTCGTCATTTTGCAACTCCATAACTCACCAGTCAATTGTGCGAGAAAGCTGTTAAAATCCTCAAAAGATAGGCAAGTCTTCTAGTCTGCAATTTCAAAACAATTGAAAGTTTTGGATTTCGAGTTTTCGTGGGTGACGCCAAAAGTGAGGTAGGTTTCAGGCCATTTCGACCGAGGTCATCCGGCATTGCGCTCCAACTCCTAGCGGGAGTTTTTTACTCAAGTTTTCAGTGGGAACTACGCTAAAATCAGATTCTTTTGAGCCTTTGATCGGCTTTCTAGCGTTTCTAGTTCAAAACGTATGGCCAGAAAAACTGAATTTGGGTAAAAATTACCCAAAAAGTATATTACCCAAATTTTCGCTATTTAGCCATAACTTTGGAACCAGAAATGTTACAAAGCCAATCAAAGGCTCAAAGGACTAGGATTTCAGCCTAGTTTCCAGTAAAAGAAGCTTGAGCAAAAAATTCCAACGGCTGGCGCCCTGGGTCCAGCAACCTTGGCCAAAATGGCCTGAAACCCACCCTATTTATGACGTCACCAACTAAAGAAACGAAATCCAAAACTTTCCTATTATGTGTAATGCAAACTGGAGGACCCGCCGTATCTTTTGAGGGTTTGAAAAGCTTTCTAGGACAATCGGAATGCGGGTTATGGATGTTGCAAAGTGACTCGAAAATAGTGGCCCATGCGGGATTTCAAAGTTCGAGTGTATCGTACACCGGTTCCCAATGTGTTTTGCAAGACTGTATCTAATCTCATCTGCTGTGTGTCTAGTTCTCTCACCTGAAACTCTACCGTGTTGAACGTATAGCCATACTGTACAGTCATCCCATTTAATTGCTTCTAATAATTTGTTATAAAAAGTGAAGCAACAATCAGTGATATGAAAAAAAAAAAACATGTAGGAGGTTATCAAAAACAATCCTCAAGACAACGTTTGTTTTTTCTTGGAAAGATCTTCTTGAATTTATTGTTTATTGCGTTATTGTTTCTTATACAATTATACAAGACTTTCACTATGTTTCTAAGGGGTGACCAGTTTTTACTTCTTTTTGTTGTTGATGCGTTGTTTCAGGGGCGTAACGAGGTTAGATAGCGCCCGGGGTCATCTAACCTCGTTACGCTCCTGAAACAACGAGGCAAGTTTTGCGCCCCCACGTTCGAACTTGAGTTCTTTCGGTAGCAAATGTACTGTATTGAAGCATGTACTTGTGACATTGGTGGGACTTTTCGGCGCCCCCGCAGTGATTCGCTCATCCGCAGTGATTACGCGCCCCTGTCGTGATTCGACGCCCGGATAATTGTGCCCCCCTTGCCCTTCCATCGTTACGCCCCTGCGTTGTTCGCTCGTCAACATCTTAACCGATTTTTTTACATTAGAAGCCCTGAAATATTTTCCCATTTACGAGTATACTAAGAGTTGCGGTCATTTTTATCTGTTCCTGGAAAGCCATTAGTGAATGTTTTCTCTTAAAAAAATATTGGTGTGAAACAAACCAGACAATCACCTTCGCATGTTTTCGTGAACTGAAAGCTGCACAGAGAGCAGTGTGTTAATTAAAACAATAAAAAGCGTGAACTATAAAAACAGTCCATTAAACCTTAACCATCAAAGTGTTTGCAAGTCACAACTGTTGGTTTTCCGTGTGTTTGCCACATCAAACGTTACCGTAATTTTGATAGCAGCAGTGGTATGTTGGGGCGCGAACACGTGAGATTGACGTCCCACGATTTGTTGTGTGCAGGAACGCTTTCCAACACTTTTTTTCATGTTTGTGCATGTTGTGTAAAGAAAGCGAATTCGTCCGCTGATTTTAAAATGTGTTTGGAGGGCTGTTGAAAATTACTAGTTTTCTAGGTGCATTCCTACATTTTCTTTATTAGCTCTGCACCTCCGGAAGAAGGCGTTGAATTTGTTTCTCCATGACACAAATTGACACTTCTTCCTTTTTTGAACACGGTAGTCTTTCTTTTTCCAAAACATGGTCAACACTAATTGCAAGGAGTGCAGTGCTGCATCTTCGTGTCACTTAGCCCAAGTTCCTCATCTGCATATAGACCAATCTCTGTTCTTCCAGTATTGTCAAAGTTATTTGAAAAAATTCTTTATCACAGAGTATACTCTTATATGACAGAACACAATCTAATTGATAAAAGACAATATGGTTTTAGAGAAAATCACTCAACAGAGCTAGCCAATACAACTATTTATGATGAACTGCTCAGTAACTTTGACAATAAATTAATAACATGTTCCTTATTTCTAGACCTATCAAAAGCATTTGACTGCTGTGACCATGAACTTTCACTTGATAAACTTCACCACTATGGTATCAGAGGTGTTTCTCATAAACTATTGTCAAATTTTCTGGACAATAGAATGCAGTGCACTAAGATAGGGGAATTTAAATCTTCATACAAAAGAATATCTTGCGGGGTCCATCAGGGTAGTGTTATTTCGCCTTTGCTTTTCCTTATTTACATTAACGATATCACAAAAGCATCCTCTTTTCATACTACTTTATTTGCTGATGATATTAATCTCCATATGTCAAATTCCTCTTTTAATGTTCTTCAGACAACTGTTAACCTTGAACTACGTAAAATTGACCACTGGCTGAGAGCCAACAAGCTTTCTCTTAACTACAATAAGACTAATTTTATGCTATTAACTTCTCGAAAACACAATCCTGCTTCATTTAAAGTTATCATAAATAACCACAACATTTCCCCTGAAGATAACCTAAAATACTTAGGTGTCCTTCTTGATAAT
>Ga0210059_1010279_pt1 | contig 14477 bp, 5 predicted proteins | sample Ectturendosymbi2_FD_188042 | JGI IMG/M metagenome (GOLD analysis project Ga0210059, IMG submission 188042) | Ecteinascidia turbinata endosymbiont from Florida, USA - Sample 2 (SPAdes) (version 2) | ecosystem: Host-associated > Tunicates > Ascidians > Unclassified | place: Key West, Florida... | reverse complement strand
CACAAAAAACCCGCACCCCCCAAGAAAAATTTTTTTTTTCGAGTGCAGACTAGAAGACTTACCGCGTCTTTTGAGACTTTTACCGGGTCTGCAGAGCATACCGGACCGGAGAAATTCCCGTGCAAAGCCATGTGTGTTTAGGCGTTTTTTTTTTCTGAAAATCCCCGAAACCACCCGGGTGCCGAAGTGTTAATATAAAGGGCTTGTTGTATATAGCATTCAACAAATGAATCATGGAATGTTGTATATAGCACAAACAATTCTAATCGTTGGTTGAAACTAAAGTTTCTAATTATCTTGAGTCTGACCATTTTATATTTCATCATACAAACGTGGCAATTTTTGTATGTTTCCTGAACATTGTAGCTTTTCAGCAAAGTATCATGTTTGAGTTTGAACATCTTACGCACAAATCTCAGGGCAGCATTGAGTACCAGCGACCGACCTACTGTTGAGGAAGAACTGTACAGTGAAAATAGTAACAACATTATCCATACTGTGGGTATTGTACTATGTTTTTCGGGTCATAGATAAGGTGCATTTTATATTTCTGAACACTAGGTGTTTTTTTCATACATAAGGCACAAAATGGTGAATTAGATACGAGGGAGTTTAATCTGTCACACATGCCTAATCCGCTAGACACAAATAGAATAAACTAAAAGCTGTGTGCATGTTTGATTCAGCATGTGCCAATGTAGTCAGGAGCCTCCAGGAGTAATACATATAACTCTGTGTGCAGTAGCCTTGCAGAGTAATACGATATGATCTGTGCTTCAAAATTAAGGTATGTGCTAGCTACTCACGGAACCACATGCGCTGCTAATTGCAACTGTTGTTGGCTTGCTACATAACATGATGGTGTGTTTACAAAAAAATCGTTACTGGCAATTGAATAAACAGCACTGTTTACCTCATTGGTCCTAGTTGAGAAAGCACAACAAGATTCATACATTAGGTACACTGCATTGTAAGGTGTACTTTTGATTTTTGGAAAAATTAAAGGATTTTAAGTGCATTTTATGGTTCAAAAAATATGGTGTGTACTGTGTTTTGTGGGCAATAAGGTGCATTATCAATGAACAATTATCGAATGGTTTATTTTCATACATCAAGAGGCATAAGTGGATTATATATAAGGTGCATTAATCTTCTACAAATCTATCTATTGAATTCTTCATCTTTGATGTCTGAGTTTAACAGTTGTGCAAATTTGACTACAAGCATATCCTGGATCCCTCTTGTCATTATCTGAGTCAGTCATGTTGCTGTTACTTAGCTGTTCAATGATGATTCCGGCCTTCATGAAAGCTCAGATCACACATGAGAGTGATACCTTGGCCCAGGCATCTACGATCCATTAGCAGATGTGCAGCTTCGTCAATACATAAGGCACAATGTCAATTTTTGAGAAAATGAAATAACTTTTATAGTCTGATAAATCTGATATCATGATCTTCAGTCTCCATGTCCAGATAAACGAGCCATAAAGCTGGAAATATTAAAAGAAAAGTGCTATGTCATGAAAAATTGGTTAACAAAAAGTGTAAGCTTTAACTTGGTAGGAAATTTGAGAAAGTTAAACATTTTATTAGTGTCAAACAAACTGTTAACAGAAAAGGATTTTTTTGTGGTTCATTAATCATTATAAAACAAGTTTTTTCTTCTAGCACAATTAAGAAAACTTGTTAATTTTTAATCTCCATGTATAACCATCTGTTCAAGTATTTTTGTTATATATTTATTATTTTAATTTGGCTTTGTGAGGTACAGTGCTGTATATGTTGGCTTATAGGTATGCAAAGTGATGTCTTTGTGACAATAATGGTATATTGTACTGTTTGTTCATGTTTTCAAGTTCAAACTATACAAAAAATCCTGTATGGCATGTATCATTTGAGTCTCTATCAGCGAAATTGACCTATAATCATTTTGCAGTTCACTGTTTTCCAAACCACTTCTAGAAATAAAAATATGTTGTGGTTGATGTCTATGTAAAGAAATCCTTTTTCAGCAAAGAAACAGACACTTTAAGATCTTACAGAGTATATATTTCGCCTATGAAGTAGGCATCATCAGCTCTGCAAAGTGCATGAAGTGTAAATAGAAAATAATAAAACCCACAAACAGTAGTTACCAATTAAGAAAATCTAGTAGAAAAATTGCAACCCCAGCTGCCACTCTACGTTGGAAAGGAAAAGGCCGTAGTAGGAACAACTAAGAAAAACAAACTACCAAGTGTACAGTGACATAACAAACAGAATAACAGTCCAGTAGGTTACAGGATGTGTAAGTGGTTGTGGTTGATGATAGTATTAATTTTTTCATATTTGATATGCTTATATTCTTGTTTCAGAGATTTTGCAGGAGTGTGCACTTTTTGTTTGGACGTGCTGGTTCTGACATTTGCTTGATGAAGGAATGGGTGCTTTGGGTACAATTGAAGATGATATACGAACCTCTGTGAAAACTAAACGAGTGCGTGTCTCTGAATTTTTTAAAGACTTTGATAGACTTCGGTCAGGATATATCACATCTTCTCAATTTAAGCGATGCCTTAATCAGTTTTTGGGTTTAAAACTGACAGATGCACAAGTAGAGGAACTAATTAACAAATACCACTTGAGAAAAAATGATATGGTGAATTACAGAATATTTTCAGATCTGATTGATCAGAACTTTCATCCTCATGAGTTTTCTGTTGATCCCAGTTCCCAAACCAAAGAAATACCAGAATACTTGCAAACAGAACGATCTCACATTCCTGTTGCACCTGAAACAAAAGAAAAGGTGGATGTGATATTGTCAAAAATTCAGAATTATTACAGCTACCATGGTGTAAATATTCGTACATGCTATGAAGATTTCGATCGGCACCACAATGGATTGGTAACACTCTCCCAATTTGCAAGACAGTTTCCTGGTCCTCCAGATGTAACAGAGGATGAAATTAATCAGCTTGCACATTATTATCAGGATCCCAATAAGCCTGGCATGACAAACTATTTGAATTTCCATCATGATGTGGAGCATGTCAGAAATCTTGCTCAGCTTGATAAAATGGTACTGAACTCTTCTGCTCCAGTTGGTCGTACATTTGATGCCACTGTTTACATTAATCCTGACTTAGCATCCATATTTGACAAGATCAGAGTAGCTATTTACAAAAATGGTATCAGAACAACTGAATTTTTCAAAGACCATGATAAGCTGCGAAGTGGTGTCATCACAGAAAATCAGTTTGTGTGTAGGTTGTCGCAGGGTTGTGGAGGACAAGCTCATTTATCTGCCGATGAGATCAAAAAGCTCACTGATCATTACAAAACTTCTGATGGCCGAGTGTACTACAAAGCATTCTGTGATGTTATGGAAAATGCTTTCAACATCCCTGCTCTTGAAAAGAAGCCAACATCTCATCCAACTGCTCCTCCAAGTGGTTCTCTTAGCAGATCTTTATCGCAACTGTCTGATGAGGAAGAAAAAAGACTCCTGGACGTTTTATGCAATCTTATCGAAGTTGTGAGAAAGAGGCGCCTTATGCTGTACCCTTACTTTAAAGACTTTGACAGAGGTGTGTCATACACAAGAAATGTTACAAAACCTCAATTTGCCAGAATATTGCATTTTGTTGGTTTGAGTGTTGGTGAAGAAGATTTGAAATTGCTTTGTCGCAAGTTTAAAGAACCTGTTAGTGGAGATATAAATTACCCTGCATTTTGTCAGGCTATTGATAAAGAATTCAAGCATTATACAGTTGATGCTCCTGCAGAGGCCCCAAGTTCCACTTTTGTTCCCCCTCCTGTTTCTTCCGCCATCAGCACTACCCATGTGGATCTTAACAGTGTAATTGCCCGGATTCAGCACCATGTGCTGGTAAATCGGATACGAGTGTCAGAATTCTTCAAGGATTATGACCAGCTTCGCAGTGGGTCTGTATCCAGGTCAATTTTTGCTCGTGGCCTAAATGTGATGGGTGTTAACTGGTTAGACAAACCACATGTTCTTGCATTGCAAAACTATTACGCTGATCCACTAAAATCCGATTGTGTGGTTGTGAATGATTTTGTAAGAGACATTGAGTCTGTGTTCACCCAACCAGAGTTGGAAAAAGATCCCCTGAAAAAGGTTCCACCCCTTGAAACATTTGTTTTACCAAAGGAAGGTGCCAACATTGGTTGGGAGCACTCTTCAGACAATGTGAAACAATGGTTTGAGGAAGCTATGGTCAGAATGAGAAGCCGTGCTATGCAGCGACGCCTGCTAGCAAAACCAGTTTTTCAGGATTTTGATAAACACAACAATGGTCATGTCACTCAATCTCAGTTTAAGCAGTGTCTTGCATATTTAGATTTGCACACTGATGATGATGAGGTGCGTGCCATTCAAGAGAAGTTTTCTGATAACATAGGATTTGATTATGTTCGTTTTTTGGATGAGCTTACTCCTCAAGTTAGAGATTTACCTAAATACAAGGAGCATCTCAAGGAGCTTCAAGCTGTGAATGCTCATAAGAACCCGCCTGAAATTGATGCACTTGCAGATTTGCGCGCAATTATCACCAAAATCAAAACAAAGGTATGGAAAGAGCGGATGAGAGTCTATGAGTTTATGAAAGATTACGACAAACTGAAAACTGGTAGGGTTTTGGAAACCAACTTTCGAAGAGCTGTTGATCTTGCCAACTTGGGTCTGAAAGAATCGGAAGTTGATATTTTGTGCGATACATTTAAATCAGGCAGAGATCCTGGGTTTATCGATTATATGGCGTTTTCAGATGAAGTCGAAACAGTTTTTACTGTCAAAAATCTTGAAAAAAATCCCATCGTTACACCAATTCAGTTCAAGCCTGCTGAAGAATGGGAACAGAACGTTTTGTCTGAAGACGCTGAAATTGTGTACAATTTAGCAATGAGCAGAGTTGCTGAACATGTTCGCAAAACTCGTACCCAACTCTTTCCACTGTTTGAAGACTATGATCGGGTGCACAACGGTACGGTTTCCCGATCGCAGTTTCGTCGCGTGTTGAGCGAATTAGAAATAGGAACACTTCTCAGTGAACAAGAATTCCGAGTCATTTTTGCCAAGTTCAACGTCCGAGTTGGTGGCAAAGATGTCGTTAATTACATTGCGTTTTGTGACTGTATTTATGAGATTGCTAAATTTGATCCTTTCAAACCATGAAGTGCTGCATTGCTGTACATGATTTATTGCCGCACTGTAGTGGCATTGTTTTTTTTGTGAGCATTAGAAACTAATGTATGTATTGTGTGCACTTAAAGCTTTCATAGAAAGCTAACTTGCGTGCACAATCGCTGAATGTTGATGTAGTGTTTTTTAATTGCATAAGGTATTGTAGCTGAGGATGCCGCTGTAAACATGTTGTAAAGCCAGTTGCGTTTCTTTTTTATGTGCTATAATCTTGATACTTTCTATTCTTGTGCTCTCCTTCATTTTAAAACCCACAAAGGACTGATGATGCTGTGATGCTTATTTGTAAAGCAAAGTACATCCTACCAACAATGAATGTACAAAACCGTTACGCTTTGGTCAACGTACTTCTGATTGTTTAGTTGTGTTTGATGTTTGTCAAAATGTTTGAAAAGTCTCTGAAAATTGCCATGTGTGATGGAAGTCTTTCGGTAAATTGATAAAAGCTTTTTTATGGTTTATTGGAAACATGACCAGATTTGTACGCATAGCTGTGGAGATACTTTTTTCGGTTGTCACTTAGGGATTGTCGTTAAATACGTCCTCATTCTGTTTGAGGAAAATAGGGATGGCTGGAAATTATCAACTAGAAGTGATTTGGAAAAATAATATGCTTTTTAAGCAGAGGATGATTTTGGTTCAGTAGATCCAATGCAAACGCTGAGGTTCTGAAATCTGCAGGCAAGAAATATGCCATCTTATTTAAGAGAAATACTGGCAGCATCCGCGTTGATTTAAAACCCTGTCATAGAAATCGTCTGCACTTCGATAAAATGGAACGCTTGAAACAGTAACTCAATCAAGTACAGTGTTTGCGAAAAGCTGTTTATGTGTCGGATTGTCAAAATGAACGAAACTGGATTTTCCGAAGCAAACCTTACCTGGAATCGATTATAAGCAGTTGTTGTGGCAGATACCTAGTCATTCTTATGTAGCTGAAATTTTGTACTGCGTGTTGTGCTGTTGCAAAAGACGTTTTCTGTTGTGCTAAGTGCGAATAGTTTCGTTTTAAACCTTAGTATCTAGAATATGCACTGTGATTTTAACTGCAGCGTTTGACTGTGATGTGCTTTGCAATCTTTGTATACTATTTTCCGGTTCACTTGCGCTGCATGGAAATAGGTATTTCTAATGAGTGAAGTTGCCTTACTGTTTGTGAGAGTTTTGAATGCGTCACTAATATCGAAAAATAATTCACTGTACTGTAGGTTTCGCGTATCGATAGAGTTAGGTTTTCATTTACTGCCGTGCTGCTGCTTCCCTCGCTTGCGATCATGTTTCTGGCGTTTGCAAGACGTGCAAGTAAAAGGAAGTTGCTTGTGAGTTCGGCGGACATAAGGTACGTCGCTCACAGGAGTATTTCCATCCAAGACCACATAAAAATCAAACGAGAAGAGGCAAAACTTGGCGGCGGACTGGAAAGAATTGACGCACAGCACAAACGGGTGAGTTCGTATTTTTGCCGTGGGAAACCGGTTGAAACATGCGAAAGACTGATCAAAGTCATGCAGCTCTGTTGCCGTGCTCACTCCTTTCGTTGTTTAGGGCAAACTGACAGCAAGAGAACGTATTGAACTGCTGCTTGATCCAAACACATTCACTGAATATGACATGTTTGTTGAACAAAGATGTACCGATTTCGGCATGGAACGCGAAGAGAACAAGGTAAAGGTTGCTTTTCACATGGTAGCCGCCTGCTTTTCATCGTAAATTGTAAAACAGGCTTAGCGGAGATGGAACTATATCATATTGTCAAACACTTCCCAGTTTTCAGGCGACAGTGTTGTAACCGGGCATGGGTTGATCAACGGAAGACCTGCCTACGTTTTTTCTCAAGATTTTACGGTCTTCGGTGGCTCACTGTCCAGTGCTCACGCTCAAAAAATTTGCAAGGTGAATATGTAGTATTCTTTTGATGTTGATTTTGATCGATCAGCAATAAATGATGGGTTATCCTGTTTCAGATCATGGACCAAGCTGTCCTTGTTGGAGCTCCAGTCATTGGTCTGAACGATTCCGGAGGTGCTAGAATTCAAGAAGGTGTCGAGTCCCTTGCAGGATACGCAGATATTTTCCAGGTTGTGAATTGCTGCTGCTCTAGCACTCTATAATTGGTCGTAGAAAAAGTATGTGCGGACTGATTACACATGAATTTGAATGTTGCATTAAAATGTCCACATCGAATTAAGGAATGTCATAGTTACACGTTGCTAGAGCTTGTGCGGAACATTTGCTGATGCGCGTTGCAAGATACAGCTTGAACTATTTGAAACGATTGGAACTGTTGCTCTCGGCATTTATATCAGCTGGCCTGTCAACCCTGACGCAGCCCGGCTCGACATAGAACCTATTTTAAGTTCCGGACTGTGCGGCCGCACACTCGCGCAGGTCATGACAAAACACCGCGCGTGGAGTGTTTTCAACTTCAACGCCGCCCTTGTCTTGACGGAAGAAGACAAAAATGTGCGACTCAAGACGGTTGTTTTCCTTCCTGGAATCAAACGGAACGTCGGTCAAGCGGGAAGAATTGCAGTTAAACGCAAACTGAAAATTTTTTTGCAGAGAAACGTGATGGCGTCAGGAGTGGTTCCACAAATCTCGCTCGTCATGGGTCCTTGCGCAGGAGGTGCCGTTTATTCGCCCGCGCTAACGGATTTCACGTTTATGGTTAAAAATACGTCCTACCTTTTCATAACCGGCCGCGACGTTGTGAAGGTGAGTTTTTACTGGCAAAGTTCATTGAGATTTTCCCCTCTTTCAGTTTCTATTTTGCCGTTTTTTTCCTATTTGCTGACTGGTAATTTCAAAGTGGAATTGTCACAGTCGGTCACCAACGAAGATGTCACCGCCGAAGAGCTCGGTGGGGCAAAGACCCACACCACTTTGTCCGGTGTCGCCCACGGCGCGTTTGAAGACGACATCGACGCGCTGCTGCGCTTGCGGGAGTTCTACAACTTTCTGCCGCTCAGCAATCAAGACTCAGCGCCGATCGCTGCCACCGACGATACCAGGTTGTACCTTGCCACACGCGCACATACAATCCACTGCGCCGCAAACTTTTTTTCATAGGTTCTTTAGGATTTCGTGCCGCAGTTGGTTTGGTTTAAGATTAATCTATTCCGGGATTGAGGCAGATAAGTCACATGTCAGTAGGATCGTGCAGACCTGCATGTTGTGAAATACGATGATAAAGACTGAAATAAAAGACACAGTTGGACTTCCCTCCCTCTCGACTTAGTTCTAATCAGATATTAAAACCTTGCAATATGTATTGTAGGACGATATTTCTCCCAAGTCCTTTGGATGTTTTCTAGTTCATGCAAGTTAATTCTGCAAAAATTGCTTCCTTTGGTGAACGGTGTAGCCGTTATTTTTTTTCTTTTTGACATTCAGCATGAGTGCAAACGTGCCCAGTTGGTGAACATCACAACAAGAACATAAACTCCTTACTCTTCATAGGTGATACAGATATATCGGAACAGCATGTGGTACCGCCTGCTTTTCAGTAACCAGTATAAGCACGGCTGGTTGAGCAAATGCGTTTACTGACAGCTAAAGAACCAGTAATTGCCTGAATATTGCAAAAAAGGACGTGCTTCGGTAACGGGCATTGTGTGTACAAGACCTTTTTGGTTACGATTCGTTTGGATAAGGGAACTTTGAATCAGTGGCGTTCCTACAGGCAAACTATTTTTTGAAACCTTGTTCCGATGTGTGTGTGTAAAATACTTAGCTTAAATTGCTTTTGAGCTAGGTGAGACTGCTACATGCTTTCACGTATAAATGGAATACGCAAACTTTCATGTGATGGGATAAAACGTCGTTCGAAGTCATAAATAGGACATTGTGTGTTTTGATGCTTGTTGGTTACACCCAGTAACTTTTTTACTTTCAGAGACCGCCTCTGTCCCGTTTTAGACAATATTGTCCCATTGGAAAGTACAAAAGCTTACGACATGCTGGATGTCATTTACACGGTACGTTGACAACGGTCTGCCGGTGCACAAGGTGCCCGATGGCATGCCTTTGCTTCTTTTGTGTCACGTCGTCTGAACTTTCGCTGTGCAGCTTGCAGACGATCATTATTTCTGGGAAGTGATGCCGGATTACGCAAAGAATATTGTTGTTGGTTTCGCAAAAATGAATGGAAGAACCGTGGGCTTCGTGGGAAACCAACCGAAATTCGCATCAGGTATGGGACGTGCTTCTCACGACTTGAAATGCATCAGGGACGCCTGGTGCGACAGCTAGCCATGATTGAAACATTTGAATATTGCACTTGTGCATGTGGCCTGCAAGGTGATGCATATTATTGCTTCTGGTCTGATTTGCGCATTTGTCATTGGACAGTTAACTGAGCATAATCATGGCTTGCATTGCAATGTTTCTTTGTATCTTGCAAGAATCGAAAAAAGAAAATATCGTGATGTCCACTCTTTGCCACGCTCAGCCACTTGCTAGTTTGTCGTGTTTTCGTTCGGTTTTTGAAATGTTGCAGGTTTTGATTTCGTAAAACTTCAAAGCGTCCAACGATTTTTTTGCTTCAGGTTGTCTCGACATCAACTCATCGGTCAAGGGCGCGAGGTTCGTTCGATTCTGCGATTGTTTCAACATTCCGATCGTCACCCTCGTCGACGTTCCCGGCTTCCTCCCCGGCACCGCTCAGGAGCACGGAGGGATCATCCGACACGGAGCCAAGCTGCTTTACGCGTACGCGGAAGCCACCGTGCCAAAAATTACCGTTATTACGCGAAAGGTTTGTGAGGAAATGTCGTTAATATTATTAAATTGACTGCCGCAGCTAGGAGTCGAACGGTTTTGAAGAACGTTTCATGCGTACTTTTGTGAAGCGAGGTCGGCGAATAGCTGTAGCAGGAATGCATCGACAAGTTGGTTGAACACGTTTCCGGTTAATGATATTTTTTGTTGAACATCCTCTGTACTCAATTTGTGGCGAAACGGTTCCAAGTATAACGGGCATAGCTTTCTTGGGGTTAGCATGATGTTTATGACCTATTGCGTGGCGATACGGGCTTTGCTGTTTTGCGTCAACTACTCTCACGCCTCAAAGTTTATGGTTTCGAAACTGCAATGTTAAGACGACGTCTTTATTTCCATTGTGGGCGCAAACTATAATTGTAACACCGGATTGCGTGTTAATTTAGTGTCACGTGTGATCCAGCTTTGTGGCAATCGTTCACTGCTGGATGCTATTAAAGTCAAGGTTCTAAACTCGTGCTTTTTATGTTTTTTTTAATGTGATTGGCAGGCTTACGGTGGCGCTTATGACGTCATGTCGTCAAAACATCTACGCGGTGACGTCAACTACGCCTGGCCAACGGCGGAGGTTGCCGTGATGGGCGCAAAGGGCGCTGTTCAGATTATTTTCCGTGGAAAAGAAAACCAAGCCGCGCACGAAGCCGAATATATTGAAAAATTTGCTAATCCCTATCCTGCTGCCATTAGAGGTACTTTAAGCCGTGACTGTATAAAGTATTCTAGCTTGTCATCATGCCAAGACCTGCTTCCCCTTATTCAGGGCACTTCTACCGCACAGTGTAATGCTAAAATTGTTTTTATATGATACCTAGTTGTTACTACCATAAAAGTTTTATTCAAATGACGTGTAGCCATCAAGTTATCCCAAAAGATAATCTAATTTTGAGTTCACTGCGGTATTGTGAGAGACTTGTTCTTGCTCTTTATTTTGGAGGCCCAACCTAAACACGAAACATATAAGGACGACCAAATCGAAACAGGCAAAAGTCGCTTTACGCAGCTGTTTTTTTCCAATGAGTAACTGGGAGTAAGAACCGAAGTATTGCTTGATTGTTTTGCGTCTCAATTTATGCAAAGGTTTTACCACGTTGACCCGAAGGCAATCAGTGAATGAAACTGATGGGTTATTTCAGTTGAAGGCAGTGCCATGTCTTATTTCAGAAAAAAAGCATAGTGTAGAACTGTTAATACCGTACAATCAGCATTTTTCGACTGACATTTTTAAGATTTGAAGAATGCTAAGTAATCCGCATCGCTAAAATGTGAATCAGCTTGCGCAAGCTCGATAGTGAAATATTTTCAACGTGTTACCACTGACGCTTCATGTTGCTTGTGTTGGTACTTACAAAGGTTACGTCGATGACATCATCGAGCCTCGAGTGACGCGGGCCAGGATATGCCGGGATTTGGATTTGCTCGCCAGCAAACGCCTCAGCAACCCGCAGAAAAAGCACGCAAATATCCCGCTGTAGCGAACTGACCTCAGCGTGAGTCTTCATTTCAACAGCTGCAAATTGCCAAGCGTGATGTCAGCCGTAGCTCCGCATCTATTTCAAATTTCTTTGTGTATTTGTTGGTTAAGAGTAGATCACTGACGTTCATTTCGGTGTCGATCAAGTGCAATGGTTATAACAGAAGTACTGGTAGTTTTCTTTACTGTCGGTGCGCGTTTTGCCAAAAACAACTCATTCTCCATTGACATGGACGCTCGCCTTGTTCCACTAATTTTTCAAACCACGTACTTCTTTGTTTGTGAGGCTCATCCAATGTCTTCCTTCAGCTGTTGAAATTAACACCCGCAACACGCCAATGAATTTCAAAACCCAATACAATGAGTCTCCTTGTTAAATAACTGCCCACTTCTTTTCCGACACCGGATTTTATGCCTGGTATCATTCAAAAGTACACTAGCTATTCGTTCGTTGAACACCTAGAGCTGCCCTGTGGCAAGCCTCTTTGGGGATTGTGGTATTAACAACGTGCCATGCATTGCATCAAGAAGCGCTATTGCGGTCGCCTTCGAAACTTGATCGTCTTCATAAGGTGAGGATTGGCAACGTTCTACTGGCGCCTGTCTAACGCGATTCTCGCTGTTTCACAGAAACGGTGGCGCATTTTCTGCAGCAGAGAAGGTGCGGTTGTGCCCAGTGTTGTCTTTCTGTGCGCACTTCCAATCAATCATTCAGTAGTGTCAAGATCGACCTTGCCGTCCTGTTTTGTACTTCTAGGTGACTGAATAAAAGAATTTTGAAACTGCCTTTTGTTATCATTTATTTGACGCGTCCATTGTTTTGGGGAAGTTTGATTTGGCTTTTCATGCTAAGAAGAAAGTGTTTATTGTATTCACTTTGTTGTCCCTATGTAGTGCCATAATTTGTTTGCATGCGGCAGCCTGCCAGCGACATGGGCTTAATACTTAACCCTTTTTATGTTATGCCAACGCAAATTTTATAGCAGGGTAACGAGTGTTTTTGGCTGAGCATGCAGAGCTTACCGAGTGGAAATGTGTGTGAGGATGCTTGCTCAAGCTATTGCTCACGGAGGATCATCATATTGTCAACCGGTCATGCTTAACCTCAAATACAGGCGGTACGATTCTTGAGGTCAATGTTGTGCGCGAAGTTCAAGGGCTGCGCGCGGTGCTGCCATTAACTTTCCAATGATGCAGCATTCACTGTGAGAGTAGCCGCGTGGCCCTCGGCACGCGCAAAACTTTTTCAGATTATCACATCGGCCCGGGTATTGTGGGTACTGGTTAACCCTGCAGGTTGACTCTTTCCAGGGTGCGGTCTTCATTCAGATGCAAGTTTCGAAACATCTCAGCATGTATTTAAACCAAATAGGGCTAAACGGATTATTTACATCTTTCCACACAGTAGTCCACTTCAATGATGGTGTAAGCGTCGCACCAGCTTGTATGACTGCCGCCACCGGAGTTTGAAATGAAGATTGGCGCTCCTTGCGAAAACTTGTCTTGCTGCATGGTGATATTTTACGAGTTTCCGCCCAACTTTTATAAAACACAGATGCGAACAAATACACACAGACGGACACACCTCTTCACTTTTTCACTAATTTTTTTAATCAATTGAATTCCAAAATTTTAATCTCAAGAGCATATACAGTATATCAAAAGAGGCACCAGGTGGGTTGATATAGTCTCACTACCGAAAAACTATATCTCGGTAAATGAATGTACTTGCAAAAAAACAGTTATTAGCTCGATTGATTTTGTTATCGGTCGAAGAACTCAGGTTTACTTACGGATAAAGTACTACCAGACTTGCCCACCAGAACGATTCTTAGCATTGCACGTCCTAATTCGTGCGTAAGAATAATAAAAGCCTCCGCTGCAGCAAACAACCCAATGATTTTAATAAAGCCAAGTGGCCTCGCGAAATGTTGCCACTGGTAGAGCTAACAGCTGTGGTTGCATAGAATAAAATCAAAAAGGTTACCAGGGTTTGACAAAGCACCGTTTGAAGGCAGGCTCACCGAAGAGATAGTTCTTTCAGAAAATTGCGTTACATCTACAATACCTATTTCTAAAGGCTCATAGGTAACGGTATCGCCACAAAACAATGTCCATGGGCATCATTTGCAGTCCTATAGCTTTTGTTGCAGTTCGCACAAGTCAAGACATTTAGAAATAAGAAAAATGGCGAAGTGCAAGCATTTATTTGCGGGCTTGCATTACTAAAGAAAGGTTTATCAAATGTGAGGTCATAGTATATTGCGACTTGCGTCACAAACTAAGTGATTCAAGTGGAACATAGAACCGCTCCAACACGATGCGCTTCGTTACCCCGAAAATTAGAACGAGGACTTATTTTTCTGGAAAACGTTGCAAAAAAACAAACAAAATGGTTCATTTCTCAAATATTGTATATTTATACAAAGGTGTTGGGTACTGACAGATTTGGTACGCCAGACCCTTACAGATCAGGACCTTACGGTGGTTGGTTCGAGGGCGGTGGGTGCGGCTGCGACGAGCGCCGTCGCATACCTCTGTAACAAGTGGCACCCGAAAATTGCAACCTGAAAGAAAAGTGCAACGAGCACCTTCCAGTAATTCCCCGTTGAAAGCCGTCTTTATTTGCAGGATTGGTTGAAAGGTGGGAGGGATGTGGCGCACAACGTCACATATCCCTGAGAAATGTATACAATCACAAAAAGCAGAAATCACGCTCAAGACCTCCCTTATGTTAGAGTAACTAACATCGCAAGGATTAAGAGTGCAGTGAACCCCAGCAAAGCCATCATAATCGTGAAGCGTAAGTCGCAATCGCTATGTAGTCGAGCGAGACCGTAACCTCTAAGACCAAGATTAACTCGAAACTTTGAGACAGTGTAGATCAAGACTGAGTTAAACGGCTGAGTCGTGACTCAGACCTGTGTTTTGCGAGACCGAGACCTAAAAATGTCACGGCTGATAACTTAAACCCGCCAGCATAGGCGTACCAGGCGGGGGAACTGCCGCTCCCCCGGCT
>Ga0210059_1010278_pt1 | contig 14478 bp, 9 predicted proteins | sample Ectturendosymbi2_FD_188042 | JGI IMG/M metagenome (GOLD analysis project Ga0210059, IMG submission 188042) | Ecteinascidia turbinata endosymbiont from Florida, USA - Sample 2 (SPAdes) (version 2) | ecosystem: Host-associated > Tunicates > Ascidians > Unclassified | place: Key West, Florida... | reverse complement strand
ATTTATATTGAAATGGCTGATTAAAAATTCAGTCTAAAAGTCAGTGTCACAAATCAACAATCTTGCATATGTTTAAAAAGCTATCTGGCCTGGTAGGCTATCACCCAACAACCAGTCAATGCAGGATCACGTAGAATAGGCGTGAAGACTGCAAGACCTGGTGTAGACTTCAGAACACATTAGAACAGCTAGTGCTCTAGCTAGTCTAAGTCTAGACTTCAGATCACGGTAGGTCTACACCAGCTAGCATTAGTCCAGGTATGCAGCAAACAACGTCCTTTTAATGTACACTTAAAGAGAGCCCTATCTTGCCACACCAGGAACAGATTCATGCTGACAAATTTGGAATAACTCTACGGTTCAGAGATTACACCATAGACAGACTCGGAGTCATGGCTCAGAAGGCTGAAAAGATGCTTCTGAAGATAATAAATGAATGATTGTGCAATGTGCAACTTTTTCCAAAAGTCTGAATCCTCGAAATATTGATAAAAGCGTTTCGGATATCCGGATCCGTATCCGGTTGCCGTTTGAAATCAGTTTTTGGATATCCTTATCCGGTTGCAAACTCACTATCCTGCCGGATATCCAACCGGCAAACCGGATAGTGATCAACTCTGGTCCAAGCTCAACCATAGTCTGAAACAGTGTTTCTCAAACTTTTTTAATCCATCGCCCCCTTTTCACTCTCGACACGTCGTTTTCGCCCCCACGCCTGATAAAGCAAACACAAGGTAGTAAATTTAAAGAATTTTATTTAAAGAAATTCCGGGCAAAACATTAAAACCCGGGTTTCGGGTTTGTGAGAAAAGAAACCCCGGAAAACCCGATTTTTTCGGGTTTTGAAATGAACGCGATTTTAAGCGATAAAAACTGAATATCATTGTGAAATTACTACTGTTGGCCCTGCGCAATTTATTAGCGAATTATTAATGATGTTTATAATAGCGACGTATGACAATCAAAGCACACTTTCGTCATTCAGTGTGTTTATGAGCTGGTGACAAATAGTCCCGTGGCTGAAAAATCCCTGTCTGGTTCCCATGATGTGGGCTGTAATTAAGGCATGGTGCAGCTTTTCAGGGTTATTCGACCTCTTTTTTGTAGCCTCAAAAAGACGCATTTCTTTATCACAATTTGTGATCGGATCTCTTCCTGTGCCGGAATAGTTTTGTGGTCTTCACTTACATGGATTCTGTGCTTTGATTTCAGATGGCTGCTCAAACTTTCGGAGCTTGAAAAACCTCCTTTTGTATAACAGAGTACGAATTGCACTTTGGGGGTTGGTTGAGCCTTATTGTAAAAGCAGTGGCTCTAAGCTTGGGATTTTCTTTAATTACTAACGTCTTTAAAGTGAATGTGTCTGATTAAAAATCTACTTAAAGTTAAAATCGCTTCCAAATATTTCATATAAATTATTGCAAACTGAAAAGGAACGAATCGATTTTGCAAAGAATCATAGCTTGTATATGAACTAACACATAACAGCTTATAAATGAACTTACTAGTAACTACGAAACTACGGCATAGCTTTGAAGAACTACCTCACGTGGTAGTTATGAGGTTAGCGAAAAGACTAAAGTTCGCGTAGACACCATTATGTGCAAAATGACGTCACGATCCGTCTAAATAGGTCAACTGAATGAAAATATACATGGACCAACAACGAGCCTACCAAGGGCACCGAGAAAAACCCGCACCTCGTGCCTCATGAATAGAGTCAAATGTTCAAATGTGATAATTTGGCCGTTACGCGCACTAATCTGAAACTTCAGTGCTATCGGACTTACTAACATTTGAATGCAACAGCAATTCCAGTTTTTTTTTAAATGCCCGGGTTTGGTAGTTGAAAAAACCCGGGTTTCGAGTAGTAGAAAATAGCCAAACAAACCGGGTTTCGGGTTCGGGAAAACCCGGGTTGGAAACACTAAAAGAAAGTATTAAGTAGCTGAAACAAAACGTTAAAAAGCTGAAATAAGCAATTGTATCACGACGCTAATATTACGTTCAGAATTCTTGTGAAAATTATCCAATTATCCAGCGAGCTATCGCTACCGCTACCTTTGGTGTACTTTTGAATTGGTGCTGTTTTGCAAAACAGTGGCGTAACAAGTGGGGGCCCAGGGTCGCTGGGCGGAACCTTCTGGGGGGCGGCACTTTGTTGATAAAAATAAAATTTTGATAGGAGTTTAAAATTTCTAACTCTTCTTTATCACTTTTAAATAAAGTTTTAAACGGTCTAACTCTTTTCAGTTTTTGTGTTTAGAAGCCTTAGACTGGTAGGCTAGCCTAAAAAACACACAACTGGGTGTGGAGTTAACAAATTGGTGAAATGATTACTCAAAAATCTGGGTCAAATCCAATGTTCAAAAGTACCTCGGTGTTTGCCTTGAAATCAGGTTTTTTAACACACTTACTTGTGGAGCAATTGCGCCCCAGTCCTTACACCTTTGTCTCCAGACAAAGCCATTTCTCCCATCCCAGTCAAAAGTCCTTAGAAAAAAGGAAAGAGATGGCATTCGGCCACAGATTGCCAAAAATTACTGATCTGGTATTTCGAGGTTTATATTGCCCCTCCTCTCAAAATATGATGAAAAAGGTCCTGCATGAAATCACAGTAAGTAATCAGGTCTAGCTTAATCCTTTTTCTCCCATCGTTGGTTCCTTAGTAACGCCCCACCATAACATCACCTGACACCTGGGCATTGGCGATGAACGATTCGCTGGGGTGACGATGGTTAGTCCGCCTCTCAATCGGAAGGTTGGGTGTTCGATCCACGGCCACTGAGTGAATCGCCGTAACGCTTTTTGGGAAGAGTGTTTACCTCAACCGCCCCCGCAAAAAATAAAATTCAGGCGTTGGCTTACCGCTGCTTGCCGTCACCAAAATTAAAAAAGACATTTCTTGGCACATCTCATACTATTTTTTAATGTTCAGCGAGATATTTCCAATAAGTGCCATAAGCTGTAGGCTGGTCATTAGGCGGGGTTATCAACATAAATTTTGGTAATTAAAGTGAAGAACTTTACAAACGTAACTTTTCTAAGTTTCAAAAGAACTGATGTTTTTCTGTATGACGTAATGGTGTCGGAAAATGACATTCTTGAAGTGGGGTAGTGCAGTTGGTGCGTTTACGTGGCTAACTTAGAGCTCAGATTGTAGGTTTGAACTGCAAGTAGAGTGAATCAGAACCAACGGTAGGCAGTGTGAGTTTAGTAGAAGTCCCCCTTTTTCAACGGTAGGCTATAACATTTGCTGTCATAGACAGTCATTTCAACATGAAAAGCTTAGGAAAGGTGTTACTCTCATTTTGATGAATTTGGCATGATTTGGTAATGGAGTTTTTGATATAGATGTCTCTTAGTAACCAGTTCCGTCGCCACAGGGCTTTACTGGGCTTGGCCCCCTCCAAGCAAATTTCCAAGCTCCCCATATTGAACTATAAAACACTATAAATCAGTGTTTTTTGTCAAATTTTAGAATGTCAAACCCCACTGCACAAACGTAAAGCCTCTCTATTTAAGACATTCCGGCGACGGTTCTGTTGGTAACAGACGAAGGCAAGGAATAACACTATGCACGTGAATCTGGAAGAAGCCTAGGGGTGTAGTGCTAAAAAAGAGGTGTGGGAACGCCGTTCTTATACCAAATAAAAAAGAAAACTGCACCAAATAGTTCGAATAAAGTGAGCATTTGCCAACAAGAATTTTCACACTAGATCTTTCTGTTTCACTGCAGACATTTGTCCAGCGGTGCGAATCAGCGTGTCACTATCACATATGTCAGATCGCAGCCATGTTTCAATGTAGTACAAAAAGGTGTAGGAACGCCGTTCTCAGGCGTTGCCACCCCACTACACCACTGAAAAGGCCTAACAGCTAGACCAAGTGTGCAGGTCACGATGAAGGCTGCAGTCAGCATTTCTCAACCAGAGCCAGTTCTAAGCCAATTTGACCTATTTTATCAAAAAGGGTCCCGCACCTACAGAGGGCCTCGCGCAAGTACCAACAGAGTTAAGGTTTTAAGCCTTCTATCAGGGCCGGATTTAACTGATGCGAGCCCCTAGGCTAATCCACTTGTGAGACCCCCTCTCCCATTGTTGCGAGGAAAAAATGGAAAGCGTTGCGAAAATCCGAAAACGACGCTCTGAAAGAAGGCCCGTAACCAGGGGGGGGAACCGCCCCTAGAAAAAATTTTGCTCCCGCTGGAAAAATGTGTTGGACACAGTTTAACAAATTTGGGCCCCTCTCGGAAAACTCTTCGCCCCTCCTGGTGTCCCAAGCTGGTTACGGGCCTGTCTGAAAGTACGCTCAGCAAGAAGTTCTAAATCATTACTGGAGTGCCCACGATCACTGTGTTTGTTGCTGGCTTCGACGCAAAAGTGTTGAATTTCTCGGAATTTTTGAAATCCTACTTGGCTGGCGGGAACAGGTTTATTAACTGCCACAGGAAAACCAACGAAAATCGCCACAATTCAAATATTTGACAAAACACTTGGCCAACGTTTTTTATAAGAGTAAAATCTGCTTTTCTTATCTGTGTTCAAAAAAAAAACGAACACACTCCACTTATATAGTATGTGTGGCGGCATAATGACTTTAATGCACAACGTGAGGACCACGTTGCAACACGCTTACCACGGCTGTAAAAATCTCACAGACACGAGCAAAACACGTCACGTAAACCGTACCCAAATGGTTGCAACTGTTAGGTTCTCGATTCGCGTGTTTCTTACTTTTTCAGACTGGTAAGAATCGAATGCAACTAAACTGTCGCTTGAAAAGATGAGGTTTGAAAAGCAGAACCGTCGCCGGAAAGTCTTGAACAGGGGATTTAAATTTGCGTAAGGGGCTTGACATTTTCAAAATTTGATAAAATCTTTACTGGTTTATACTGTTTCATGTTTAAATTTGGAAGGGCAGGGCTGAGATCGCCAATGCCCACCGTGGCGACTGGACTGGTTTAAAATTCGCTTATGCTGTCATTATTGAAATACGTACAAAGAAATAAAAAGCTATAATAATCGAATCAAGTAAGACTGAACATAACACAGTAAACAGTCAAAAAGGTTTTGTCCTGACTTCTTCATGACAAAATCATCTAAGAATTCATTACAGTTTGTTTGCGTATGTTTGTCACTTTTAGTGTACCGAATGCTTTGCGTGGACTACCTCTCTTGGAACATTGAGACCTTTTAATTCATTTTTAATTCTTTTGAATCTTGAAAAAGATCTTACGCCTAAGCAGTTAGTGACCATAAAGCTAAGAAATAAGGCTTCGCGTGGTTGCATAAACTAAGAACAACTATTCTGAGGCATCAGACCCAAACGCGCTTTTGTCATATTTTTGCTGTTTCCCTGTATCGTTGGGGAAGAGTTCTGCGGTTGTCAGTTGGCAAAGTGGCTTTTGTTTGCTGTTCAAGCTCATCAAGATCTTCTCTGATTTGTTCAGCATGGGAGCAGTACAAACTTGCGCAAGTATTCAATAGCAATCTGATTTCTGAATGACTTTACTGAAGAAAATTCAAATAGAAAGAAATCACATCTAAAAATACCAATCGAGCTCAACGCGATACAAACGCTGACAAAACTACTGTATTGCTCAGTCACCTAAGAAACAACTATGCTTTTATTGTAGAATACTGCTGCTAGCCCTACACTGCTACACATAGCTCTTATCTGCAGTACAACCTACCTCACAGTACTTTGATCAAGTGCGGTGACGTAACTAGAGTGTTGAGCCAGGGGAAATTTAGCTGAAGGGAGCCCACTGGCTAACACCCAGAAAAGTGTTGAGAAACAATAGCAAATCCGGTATTGAACGGCTATACAAGAAAAGGAAATCACCGGAAAACACTCCGAAAAACGCAAAAAAACAACAATCTACTGAAACCAAAAGAATAGTAAATAATACCAAAGTACAAGCTAGGTAGGGGCCCGGTTTTTACATTTAGCTTGGCAGGGGGGGCGGTTCGCGCCCCTGCCACCCGTCAGTTATGCCACTGATCAGGTGCATTTCAAACATGAACAGCCACAAGTTCTTTTGATAGAGTCACACGTAACAATCGGTGCGATTCAGCAAACGCAGCCAACGTGCTTTGAGTATATCGACACAATAGTTGACATGCGACTTGACCAACCGTCATATTGACATTCATGGAAACTCGTTGGAAGACTCTGGCGTTATCACCACGAAAGTTGAATAAAACTAAATTTCGTGAATAATAATTAAGACATAAATTTTTGACGAAGTTTAATATAAATGATTTAGATTAAATGATCATACACCAGCCATTCACTCTATGCGTACCACAGCTTGTTGGAGGCCCCCTTGGATCTTGAGGCCCTAGGCTTAAGCCTATAGGTTAAATCCGGCACTGCCTTCTATATATTCTGAGAGTATTAAGCCACTACTGCAACGTAAAGTGAACCATAAATTAATATCATAGCCTCCTATGTGCAGTATATATACTTTTTTTAGTTAAAGATAGGGACACTACACGAATTAACATACTTAAATGTTTAGATCTGCAAAGCAGGTATGCCGCCAACACATCTATTAATTTCTTCGTTTGATCCCCTGGAATGAGTAAAAACTATTAAAAAGCCAAGCGGCGGGCCTACCGGAGAGTAAAAACCAACAGGGAAGAACATTTGACGAAATATGTTGGGTGTATATATGCATTAGTAAAGAAAACAAAACAATTAGCAAAAGTAATAATGAGGATGGTGGCGACAAGCAGAAAAACGTAGGACTCAAATCGACAATGAAAAACAAAACTCATTTCAGTTTGTGAGTATTTGATTGTGATCTTTAAAATGCTTTATTAATCCTTATCTTTAAATAAGCACGAAACATGATCTTCTTTTATTTTAAATTCTTGTAAGCAAATTTGAGAGGTGGAAAGGGCGGTACTTTAATGATGGGTTCCGGGCTGCACTTAGACTCGCTACGCCACTGTTACAAAAGTGTTTTTTTTAAGTCTAATGTTATCAATTTTGTTGGATGCTCTTTTTTAAAACAACCATCATCTGAAAATAATAGTCATTGAACAGTTACGATACAGGAATTGTTCATTTCACAGCGAATAGTCAGGCAGTAAAAACGTCAAAACTTCTTTGTACAAGGTTTTACGCGCGTGTAAGTTGACTCAGGCCCACAACCAGGGTGGGTGCAAAACGGGCAATCGCAGCCGCCCCGAAGTTTCAGGCAGCATTTTAGATTTTTTAAAATAGGTGATGTTGATCTGTGGTTTTAGTAAAAACCTCCTGAACAAACTATTGACTACATGTATTGCAAGCTGAGCTCCTTGTTTCTACGTTTCAGTTTATTCGCAATAACAGCTTTGAAGAGCGTAGTTTATATAGCTTGCGTGTAAGAATGCTTATTTAGATATCGAGAGCAAATTGACCAACCACCGTTTTGTTGACATTCTATTTTGAAAGTGCAGTCCAAGTGTTGAATATAAACGTGCGCAATCCCGCACCAGCTGTAAAAATAACCGTCCTATAATCAACAATTGGCTCTAGATTTGCGGAAAAAGTTGTCGAGGAATCAGCCAAATGGATTATTTCATCTTTTTGCAATCATTCGAACTAGCACATGTCTGTGTTCAAGTAACTTTGTCTCAACAATATTGAAAAACAAGCGAATCAATCGAAGAAATTATTTTATAGGGGATCGATTTCACGTGAGACTACACATCGTCAGTCCAAAAAATCTTATTCAGATACAATCTTTTATCATAAGTCTTCCTTGATTCCTTTATGATAGCTATGTTTCCCTATTAGTGCATTCAATCCTTATTCGCATAATTTCGTAACATGTTAAAATTTTTTTTGCATAAAATGCTATGAACCACTTAGAATTTATTTAACAATTGAGAAAACAACACAGCAAGCGCTCAGAAAACATTTCCTTTTCTTATGCGAAGTTGTAGCATTTAAATTTTGGTGTTACATTCAGGCAACGGTCACATGCAAAAATCGACATCCATGTTATTTGCGGTTTAACTCATGAAGGCTAAAATATTTTAGCGAGATCGTGGTGATAAAGGCAAGCAATCACTTAACGCTTGGTATGGCTGTGTTCTTATGAATGCACATCAATGAAAATTTTCTTCAACAGCAACTCTACATGTTTAGTCCAGGCGACTGGCAAAAAAACGGCATTTGGTAATTTTTGACTTAATGCACGGAAGCAAACAAAATTTAAGGGAAATTGCAATAATAAAGAAATGAACTACTTGACGTTTGATAAGGAAAATTTCTGTTAACGCTAACTTTGCGCGCAGAGTAAAAAAAAACGAAGATTAGCATGGTCACTTAAATTTATAATTCCGATAAGAAGTTTAACGTGAAGTGCTTCATCCGTCATCTCAAAGAGAACAGTTTCCTGTAGATTTCTGAACACGTTTGTTTTTCAACAGACGGTGGTACGAGTTTGAGCAGAGGCCTTGCACACACGGGAATCTAAGCCCTCAAGTAACTGAGCATAGTGATTTGCCAACATCCACTTGTTATGCGAACTGAATTTTTAGCAACCACTGATGTTGAGAGAATAGCTTTGTTGCAAGCGGGAGGGTAGCTCAGCGAGACCGCTGAAGCGTAACATTATTCCGATTTTGGCAAAACGCTTAGTGCGGCGTTACTTGAGCAACAACGCAGTGGATATCTGTAATTGCAAGGATTATGTTATTGGCGATTGACATCGCTTAGTCCAGGGGTTCCTAAACTGGGGTACAATTGCCTATCTAAAGTGGTGCATTTAAGTTTAGTAATAGAAGGGAAAAAATGTTCATATATCATTGATTTCGAATTATTTACACATATATCAGTGAACTTACTATTTAAAAACCATTGTGGTTATTGGTAAACATATTTATTATTTTCCTCAACCTTCTTGTTATAAAAATTTTAGAGGTACATGCTCATCTATACAAATGCTGAAGGGGTACATGGCTTAGAAAGTTTAGGGGCCACTGGCTTAGTCAAACTTGCGTTTTTTATTCAACGTTGCTGTGAGTCTGTGAACATCACTTCTTGTTCAGCAAAAATCTTAATTTTTCACGGGTGTAAAGTTTTTGTTTCTGGGCTTGTGACCGTGTGAGTACCTACGAAAAATACAAATGGTAATGAACAGGCCCGTAACCAGCTCAAGAACGCCAGGTCAATTATTTGGGAGACTGACCTGTTTGTATTCACTAGCCATAGTTTTTTTTGAGAATGGATGAGGATTGTGTGCTAAGAAGGACGTTGGACTTCAAGATAAATGGAAGACGTTGAAGACCACTAAAAATGGAGAAGGCAAGTGAAAGAGGAAATTAAGAAAATTGGTATGAGTGAAGAGGACGCTTCGAATCGATTAAAACAGAGAGAAGGACTGAAAGTAGTTGCAAGTCGTTAGATCAACCAGCCACCTCCACATTGGGAATAATGTCGGATTTAAGACATGGACTACTGCTACTACCTGTGCTCCTGCAACAACTAGGTTGACCCTAATCTAGTAGGGATCTCTACAGAATCGTAAACTACAACCAAAGAAGACCACATCGGTACCCAAACTTGGATCAACAACCGATACACCGAGACGCGGTTTCAAGACCATCGATGAAATCGATTTCGACACGAATTTTTTTGCAACTAATACTCGTCAGCAGCGATTGGTTCGGAGAGCAAATGAAAGATAAGTACAGCAACGTGTGCGAATGCCCAACGGCAAAGGCAAGGCTACAGTGTTTCTCAACCAGTGGGCCATAGTGCAGTTTTCGAATGGGCCACAGAGTTAGGTGAATAATCCAACCAATGAATAAACTGGCCACGCAATTTTTGCCAAAAGTTCTCAGGGTCACGTGAGGCAAAAGGTTGAGAAACACTGCACCCAGCAATAGACGATCGTGTCGCATCATGGAGTTTGCGCTTGCAAGACCGGTCACCGCGTAGCGAGTGATTAATCACAAGAGAAAAGTGCGAGGAAATATTAAGAGATGGCAGCTATTTCATCAGAAAATTAAACGCACAGCAGCAGCAGGCAAACGGCAGCGCGACACATGTGGCAGCTTTCCGCATCTGAAGATCACACAACAGTTCCACTGAAGACAGCGACATGTCAGAAATGCAACAGACAACACAATGAAGTAACTCTACGTAAGCTGCTTGCTTGCCCCCAAACATTGATGCACAAGTGCCTTGACAAAAGAAAGCTTGGTGGAAATAACCGTACAGTTAAAATCATGCATTTTTTCACGTCATCAATTAGAATGGGAACGCCTGCTTTATATATACGAGATTACAGATGAGATGGATAGAAAACAGTGATGACTTACGTCAGTCGGATAAAGCACACCAACAAGCACGAATTCACGCTAAGCCAACGCAATTTCCACAAAAATGCTTACAGCTGCGCAACCACACGTTCCTAAGAGTGCTCGCCCATTCTTCACGATCACGTGTAAACAAGCGTCTAGCTAACAAAAGCACAATGCTACATTTTATCGAAACTGAATGTTCTGACGCGACCGCTACGGACGTGTCTTCTCAAAAGCCAACAAAGAAATGCGAGCAACACCACGACCCGTGATAAGACGTCAGCGATCGACTGACAGTACGTGGAAGAACCAATCTGTTGGATTTACCGGAGCGCAATGCCGCGGTTGCACTGGAGTGGCTCTACGTGTGGGCGATTCGTCCATTATTTATCATCAACGTTCAGGTCTCGGACGACCAGAGGCCCGAGGTGCAATTTAGCAGGGGTCCGCAGAGGACTTTCGAAGTGCTTTTCTCTGTTTGGCGTACCCAGCCCATCCAGGCTTTTCGATTTTCGACGCCGCACTATTGGTGTACGCTTTGTGACGTCACTATCGTCTTTGGGACGGCAGCGGGTATACTGTGACAGCTTGTAATCCCAAGGCAGCGGATGCGCCTCGTTATATGGCAAGGGCGCGAGCTTGACCGGCGCTGAACCGTCGACTGGATTCTGAGTGAGGCCGTTAAAACGGCGGATGGTTTCGGAGACGCAGCCTTGCTTGATTGCTCTGCTTTTCCGGGTCGATCTTACTTTCGCAGTTTGGATAACAGGAGCGCGCGTTTCGAACTGTTTTATCCGCTCAGAAGTCGAGACGCGGTTCGAGCCTCGCGTATTCAGCGACGGTGGTTCCGCAGGTTGCTTGCTGGTGCTTTCGCTGCCAGCGAGAGCAGCGACACCTGGGCGAAGTTTATTTCGAGCCTTTTCGACATTGTCATCAACGCCACGAGGTGGGGTCCCAGCAGCAGAATCACTGAACGACGTGGTCAGGTTGTTCGGCAAAAGCAAACTCTCGATTCCGCCTTCCAGGTTTCTTCGCAGTTTGGATTTAGTCGCAAGAGACATGGCCGGGCTTCGAAAGAATGGGCCAGCTGGCGAGTTGACGCGCTTAATCAAGCGCTGCTGCTTCTTCGAGGGACTGGGCCTGACTCGGCGCAGAGGCGTTTCGCCTCGAACGATTCCGCACTCGTCGAGCAGAGCAGAACCGCTGCGTCGTGAAATGACCCGAGAGCGTCTGAGCGGCGACGCGGCCGCCGCACCTTGAACGCCTTTAATGCGAGACTTTGAGCTAGCGATCAAGCAAGGGCCAGTGGATTTCGCGTGTTCAGCACACACCCGATCGATTATATCTTGCAAAACCGCTGCACAGCCGGCGTCAAGTTCCTTATCCAGTGAGCGAGTGTTTGAGCGATCCAGCTCCTCACTGACGATGGTGTTTCCGGCTGCATCGTTCAAGCTGCCAGAAGAAGCTTCGTCACGTGACAGCGCATTCCCCTTCTCGCGCGCCGAGATTGGCTCCGACAAAATGCTGGTCAGGTCAGTTGCTGAGCTCGTGGTCGACCTGGCGTCAATGTCGGAACTCAAACAGTCCGATATTGTATGAAGAAAGTCGCTTGAGGGGTGACCTTCCGTTGACACTTGAAATGGATCCGGGTTTGGCTCGTCTCGCAGCGAAATTGCAGTCGTGTGAGCACCACGGCGCAAAACATCGGTGGACGCTGGACTCGTAGCCTTGTGAAAAACATTTTCCTCAGTTCGGCACGAGGCCTCAACAAGCACCATTTCCTCAGATTTTGCTGTAAGTTGGTCATTGACAACAGACGGAACGTTGCCATTTTCACTGCGACGTTCAAACGAAGACCTTTCAGCAACATCGTTGCATGCTGACGAGGGCGGCGTCGATGAAAGGTTGGCTTGGTGTGATGACTGGATCTGGAGACAACTGGTTTCGAATGAAGGGTCAGGTGTCGCGTGAACAATGACCGGCGCTTCTACTTCATTTCTGGCATGGTTCGAAGACTGTGGTGTGAGCGACACGGTAAGACCCGCACTGAGTGATGCAGACATAGCAAGGTTACGGTCAGTGCGAAGGTTAAAATACGGAGAACTTTCGTGAGTTTCGAGCGTGCCCGGTGATTGTGAGATGATCTTCTCGTAGGGTCCAGATTTTGGGGAAACAGGAGAAGCACCAGTTTGATCCCCTGTCTTATCGCTGGACGGTTCTGCATAAGAAAACCGTTGCTTTTACTTTGTACTTAAGCAAAATAAGTTTTACGTTTTGACAGAGATTTGCATAAGACTATTTAAAACTGCAAATCTTGCAGCTTTTTTTAACAGACGCCCATTCACTTTGTTCACCACTGGAAGAACCTTATCGTAAAACAGCTAATAACGGACATTTTTATCTTTGAAATTTTGCAACATAAGAAATATTAAAATTCTTAAGGAATTATTTTTGTTCTACTCTAAAGTTTTTAAGTGCTTGAGAAGAACAAGAGAATACGAATTGCATGAAGAACACTGGAAAGACACCTACGAGCTTGCAGTTCTGCTGCGTTGCTCAGCGCACTGTCATTCGATAAAGTAGATTCCAGTGTTTCGCAGCTTTTACTTGTTGCACTGTACCGGTCAACATTGATCAGGGCTGTGAAATAATATCATTTAACAGGGTGGTTATTAGCGAGGGAAAATTAACACAAGATTTTCCAAAAAATTATTATTACTACGCAATCGACTGACCTCACCATTTCAAATTTTAACAAACAAACAAACATCACACATAATGCACATACGCTTAAATTTATCAATTTGACTTTGAAGAAACAATGTTGTTCTACTAAGCATTCAACCTGCTTGATTTTACACGCCTAGAATTTGTAGGTACAGAATCAGTTATATACAGCACATGCCAAATGATATCAAAATTTTCAAAACACCCTGTATTTTTCAGTAAACTTTTAATAGTTTGCCGACGTTTCGCCTGCAAATTAAACTTTAGCGATGCTTCAGTGTTTAACAAAATACAGTAGTGTGCAAATTAATTGGCTCATTAGCAAAAACAGCCAAAAATTGCTTTTAATTGGCTCATTAGCAAAAACAGCCTAATTGGCTCATTAGCAAAAACAGCCAAAAATTGCTGGCTCACGTCGGGAAATAAAACTTTTTTTCCAATCTTCCGAACCACATTATTTGTACTCTGTGCTCATGAAAGCCTTTTGCATCGCATTTTCTTGTTGCTTTCGTTGCGTCAAAAGTTGGTTTCGTTGCGGCTTTCTGCCAGCAGCTAAAACCAGCCTTCTCAAAAGAGACGGACTCATTTTTGCTTCAAAATACTCCAAATCGTTTTGTTGGTCACTACTAGTTTTTTTTTTATATTTGCTATTTCTCATGATATATGCGTGTCTTTTGGAGTGGTTTCATTTTTTATCATATTTTTCGTTTTTAATTGGGGATAAATGGCCCTGTTGCCTTGACCTGTCTAATAACACGACGTACTGGTCTTTGACTTACTTCAGTCATGTTGACAACCCCCCAAAATGACCTTTAACAATGCGGATGGAGGGTTAAAATACTGGCACGCCATTTGGCATTAGTACTTGCTATTTGCTTTCAACATTCTGTAGCCAAGCGTACTAGAAACAGCTTGAATGAGACTTCCTTGGTGAAATACGACGTAAATCCCATAATGACGTCATAATTGTACCCATTGTTTGCGACAAACATTGTACAATGTTGTTCTTTCATTGTTACAATATAAAGGTCGAGTTTCTACCGAATAAGCATGGTTAAGCTCGTCCAAAGTTCTTGCACATGAAAAAATCCGAGTCAATGAATTTGCACCCTGGTGTACATCAATAGTTTATTGGATGGGCGTTACAGCATTGAACATGAAGTTGTCACCCCTTGATTTGTGGCGAGATTTTGTTTGAGTTCCCATTTAGAACAACCCGACGTAAAATCGGGACCTGCTCCGCATGCCACTCTGAAAGCAGCGCCACACACAAAATAATTATTATTCACATAAGACAGTCTCTTCCTGACGCCGTACACTAGGGCATGTCATAAATTCCAAACTGTCAGAACAGGATGACGAAAGCTCGGATTTAATTCATGGAATCACTTGCATTTTCGTTGTAATGCCGAACAACGAACAAAAACTTACCGTCTGGACCAGT
>Ga0210059_1010277_pt1 | contig 14478 bp, 14 predicted proteins | sample Ectturendosymbi2_FD_188042 | JGI IMG/M metagenome (GOLD analysis project Ga0210059, IMG submission 188042) | Ecteinascidia turbinata endosymbiont from Florida, USA - Sample 2 (SPAdes) (version 2) | ecosystem: Host-associated > Tunicates > Ascidians > Unclassified | place: Key West, Florida... | reverse complement strand
TTTCAAATAACAATTATGATGAAGAAAACGGTGATAAAATTTCATGACTTGCACTGCGATCAAAATATCGTTACCAAACAATCATCCTCGCTTAATCTGTTTCTTTTTCGAACAAGGGCACGAACCTCACCAGCATCAATTAATTGCGAGGCTTGCATGTCATTTTCCTTCTTTCTTCACAGATCAAGAATTTAAAAGCTGCGTTTCTCTGATTCGTCTAAAAATTTAGGCTTTTTGGATTCACATTGAACAAGAGTGGAAATGCATGAATTTCAACCTCGATTTAAATCTGCAGATTTAATTGCTGCTTAAATCGAAGAAAAACTTTGACAAGCCACTGCCGCTCCAAATATTACATTTTGCGACCTATCGTGAGACCTTTAGACTTCGTGTTTTTAAATATCGAAATCTGAAAGCGCTTTTGCGTTTGTTTCCATGGTTTCCGCAGTGTAGCCTAATGGTTAGCGAGTTCACCAAATACGCGTAAGATTGTCAATTCAAGCCTGGACGGAAAGATTTTTTACGGACCTGCTTTTGTTCAAGTATTGCGGTTTCTAGAGATGTATTTGACGCGTGTTGTGAGTGGCTTACCCTCGGATGCATTGTTTGACGAAATAATTCAAGTGGAACACACGGCAAATACTTCAAACGGAAATATTGACGCTGTGTAGACATGCTCCCTACATCAGAAAATCAATGACATGTGTTGGGCAGAGAAAAATCGTCAGCGATCGTTGCTGACTCAAACAGGCTCATGATTTTAGTGGGTCAAATTAATTACAGTTTACTTGACAAAGCCGAACAGATTCAACTCCCTTCGACGACATTGTGTGGTCGAAACAGTGATCCATTCGACGAATTGGCGCAGTTTCCGTAGTGTAGTGGTTATCACGTTCGCCTAACACGCGAAAGGTCCTCAGTTCGAGCCTGGGCGGAAACAACCTTTTTATATAAATACCCCTCATCGTCATCTTGCAAAGCCTGGGCGAGAGGGCCATCTTGCAAAGCCTGGGTGAGAGGGGTTTTGCTGACACATCACCATCGATTGAGGAGGTTTGCGCCTGCAGGTCAGATCCTGCAAAGTCTGCGGTGAAATTAAACAGTTCACAATGATCAGTCACGCCATGCGTTGTCACACACAGCACAATAAAAATTGTCAGGTAGCCAACAAAGTTCAAAGCAATGTAGTTGTAGAGTACGCATTTTCAATTGTTAGAAAGAAAATAGATTTTGAAACAACAAAGTGTTAAAAAGTTATTCTGGGTGGTTATGTCGTGGCCTAAAACCACAATCAGTGATTGATGAGAATTCGATTTCAGATGCGTTTTTGTTCAAAGTAAACGTAATGCTTAACATGTCTGTGCTTGCAAAATGAAATTGTTGCTCAGAACATTTTCTTGTTCGAAGCTGCTTAAACTAAACATATTCCAAAATATGCTTTGAGAAAAAAATGACAAAATATTACACGTTTCAGAAAACGGCAAAAGAAGAAATTTTTTGAAAACTCGCAGGAATAGACAAACCTGCCAGGACTCGAATCCGGAACCACTGTATTAGAAGTCCAGCGCGCTAATCCATTGCGCTAATCCAAATCCAAATTCTCTACCTGAGTTAAGCGAAAATTAAAAATAACATGTTTTTTGCAGAACCTCTTGTATACTGCCACTTTCTGTAAAACATTATTTTAGTTCGTGTTCATACTGGGGACCTTCTTTCAAAAACATTTGACGAGTCATCTTCCACGTCTGCTTTCAAAGTCTGAACGGCTAGATGGCACAAAATTTTTCAATTTCTTTAGTTTAATAGTAAACACAAGAAACATTGTGACAGAAGAGGCAAAGAAACAGAAATCAGCACTGAAAGAATTGCTGCAAAATTTGTGCCTTGAAAATGGATGCATACACAGGGATTCGAGTAAATTCATTTGCCGTAAACGTCGGTTATCTTGGTGGATGATGGTACAGTCAAAACTAAAACTTACTCTGTTACCGATGCAAGTCTGAACATGCAAGTGACTTCTTAGAAAAGCTCGTGTCAGACATGCGGTCCTAGGTGGCGGAACTGGGCGTGCCGCATGGGCCTAGACCCCCACGTTTTAATCACTTTTAAATGCTTTTTACGTCACAGTTGCCTATTCAGACCACGAAAATTTTCCATAGTATGTTTGGCGTGCACTTGTGCCCCCCCACGTTCAAAAACGCTCCCCACTCATGCGTGCTGTGTGGCGTTCATACACTTCCATTGGCAATACGTGATATTTTACGAAGAGTTTTACGAAGTTCCAAGCTTTATGATAAAAATTAGGAAAGTAATTGCAACTGCTTCCAAACGCCCTGGATAGATTGCATCATTAAGAGATGTGACAGAATTTTCTGCAATTATTGAGCAAGAAACACGTTGGAGTTCAAACAACATGCTTACGACCAAAATCTACTCTGGTTGGCATGGCAAATCCACAAATCAATGTACAGTAAGTAATAGGCAATGGGATCATGTGAACCCTTTAAACGGTTTGCTTCGTAAACCTTTTAAGTCAACTACAGGGTGCAGAAAGATTTAATTCCTGACATTAAAAAAAAATTCAAATAAGTCCAGCAGTGTGGCGGAAAGCATGATAAAATCTATGGAGCGGAGAGAGGCAAACTTGTTTAAGAACAACTTTTTCTAGATGCTGTTTATTGCCATGCAATTCCCTGTGTAAGGATGATGCTCATAAATATTCAGAAGGTCAACGAAAAAGAAGCTATCTGCGATCTACCTTTCAAGAGACATGGCTTTCTTGAAGACCAGGAAAAATACGAACTCGCTTCAGTGTCCTCATCTTCCACTAATTCCCATGTTGATGAATTTAGCTTTGATAAGCATCTCGACAAGTTGAAAAAATCAAAGCGCAGTCGCTTCGAATCAGTGCAGTGTTGCAACCTCTCTGGTGGCGTTGCGTTGATTGTGTGATTCAGCACGAACGGGATGTGCGCGAAGAATAACACCATTATATATGTAACGCGAGCAAGCAATAGTAAGAGAGATTGCGACGTGGTAGCTCTGCCGATATTAACGTGTGAACGATTGAACATGATGACTAGTGTACGCGAAGAGAGATTGCGACGCATGATCTCTATTGTTGCTTGCTGCCACAGTGTGAAACTTTGCGCACATACCGCTCGGGATTTCCGATCGCAACAGCAGCATTACACTATTCTGGATGCAACTGCCAGATTTAGAAAATATTTTCCCATTATCTGCATTAAGTGGAAAAAATCGGCAGTTCCTCAAAACTCTGTTTTTCCAGGCCACACAACGCTACCTTCCAACCTTTCGGTAGGTTGCAGAGATTGTCACTGCTTTCACACCAATGTAGGGTAGCGATGAGCAGGTCTTTTCCGCATCGTGCATACTGATGTCAGACTTGTGAGCGCCGGTGAAAGACAACTCGGTGGAAGCAACTTTGCTTTTAAAAACTAATGTTTCGTCCCCAAATCACTACAGGTACTAGCTAGTGCATGATAAAGTAACAGATAGAGTGCAGAGTGATACTTCATCAATAACACCTGTGAAATTACAAACCGAATCGAAACTGATATTAATCTTTTTTGTATATATATCATGAAGTTGCTATTGTCCTGTTGATTCGTTCAACAGGCTCAACATCAACCTAAATTTATTACCGCTAAGCTGTCCCCAGTAGGTTAATTGGCGCAGGCAAAACCCAGGAGCGAACGTGTTTCGTGAGCTGTTCTTTTGTGGTTGCTGCTTGCGTCGATTTCTAACTGAGGAACAGCTGGTCACTGGCTAAACAAGGCTCACATTGTAAAGAGACAAGTTATTTCAACTATATTTTCTGGAGTCAAACGCAGTGCAAATCAGGGTTGCCAGGTTGGCCTTTTTGGGGCCAAAATTCAGACATTTGGTCCTAAATAACACTTGTTGGCCCCAAAATTTCTTCTGGCCCTTTGGCTCTTTTTTAGCCCTTTTCTAGGATAGACTGGTCCCATGCAAGAATTAGATCTGACCACCCTGGGTCCTGTCTGAGAAACCATATTTTTTCACTTTTTTGACTAATTGATTGCAGATTTTAACTAAATTCCTATATTTCGAAGGTTTTTGATTACACAATTTTGTTAGGATCCTTAGAATTTCTGAGTTAATGTGAAAGTAAGTTCATCAGAATACCCGTTACTTGCTGCAGTTGTAGAGGTAGCAGTGAGAACTGTTATGTTCTCAACTTACTGTTATTCAGATGGTGCACGTGGTTGTTGGTTTTGTTCAGACTGTTGTTGATCGCTTTAGCACTTATCGAGGATGATAATTTTATCTCAGTTTATGGCTACACATGGAATTTAAGTTGTTCTCTTACGATCTTTCATCACGTACATGTTTTGCTGTTGCGCTACAGCTGTGATTGAGGAATATTGCCATTTAATTAATTGCTAAGCATTGGTTGATTCATATGACTTTGTAACCGCTGATAAATTTGGAAAAAATGGTTGGCCCTTTATTTGGCCGCTTGTCTTAGAATTTGGCTCTTTTCTGCACTGGATTTGGTCCCTTGGCAAAAAGTAAATCTGGCAACCCTGGTGCAAACGGCAAACATGAGCTCGCACTCTCGGTCTTGGCATAAAGTAGTGGCGGCGTGAAACATGATGATGTGAAAGACACGAGTTGATATAAGCTATGCTGACTAAAATGTAAGGCAGAGAGACATAATGACTCAACTTACATTGCGAACAGCAAATGTAAGAACAGAAAGGATGTGCGTGCAACTTTTAACAGGTGAGAAGTGCGGCAGCATCTCTCTTCAACATAAAATCCCGATAAGTTGTAAAAAGTCGTGGCGCAGATCTTGCTTGTTTTATTTATCAAACGCTTCTGATTCTCGACCCAAAGTGGTGGTTCTTAAAGCGAACGTCTTTGTTTACTTACTGTGACGTGGTTTCTTGTGTAAAGTTGGTGTATTCTCCAAGCAACTTGAAGGAAGTAGCAGTAGCTACCTCTGTCCTTCAGCCCAGACTTTCTTCAGACAGTGTTCACCCGCCGTTCAACCCATGATGCTAGGTAACGGAAGGCGGCAGCATGTGACTTTGAGATGACTTCGACCCTGTTTCCGGGTAATGGTGAAAGTCCACTTTGCCTGTCTCTACTTCGATTTCCGTCACTTCTTGCTCCATCTTCGGTGACGTTTCGTTATTTTCTTCTTCTTTCGTTTATCCCCGTGTTTTACAAGGTTCTCTTCAAAATTCGTTGTGAAGTCGGTTAACCTGTGACGTCGATGGCAAAACCGTCGAATAATCATCGCAAAATTATCATGTCATTTCACTTTCGTTTTTTGCGCATTTCATTCAGTTCTTCGTGTTTTATGAGAGGTAGCATTCAAGTGTTTATTTGTCTAGAAATGACTCACAAAAATATAAACCCAAATACAACCTAGTTCGTCAAAGTTGCAGAACACATTGTTCTGGACATGGCGTCTTCATCACCATTCATACATAGAGGATTAGGCGAACATCGTCCGTACACAATGTTCTCAAGTCTTCAGTTAACTTTTCAGTTAAAAGATTTATCACACCCTGCCGCCACATGTCAACCTTAGGACATGGGCGTCGGAAGGGGGGGGGGCAGGGGGAGCCTTGGCGGACACCTGGATTTTGAAAAGTTCAGCAAAAAATGGTTGTTTTCTTAATTTCAAGTGGGAAAAAAATTTCACCACTTTTGGCCCCTCCTGGAAACATTTTGGAAAAATCCCCTAGTGGCCCCCCCTGGAAAAAATCCTTCCGACGCCCATGCGCTAGGACATAACTGATTGCCTTCGCCGTTGAAACTTGAAAGCAATTACCTTTGCGCTTTTCTTCTGTGTTCTATTGACGCATCAGTCTCGCAACCCACGGGAAGAAAATTTACAATTGACATATTTTGAAATCCGGAAACCAGATTTTGGCCAAAAGAATGCTGTAGTAAAGGGTTTTAAGTATCGTTAGAGTGGCGTCCCACTAACGTCGCGCAGAAGAGTTTTTGCCGTCTTTTTAATTCCGTTTTAACGCATCATTGAGCGTACAAATAAGGACATAAGTCTTTGAGGAAACCGGTTGTCAGTCGCGTAGTGAACGCGAAACTTGCAATAACTTGTTTGAAGAATCCAGGGCAATAGCAAAGTGGAGGAAGCAAAGTAAATATTTTAAACAGTTTTCAACTGTTCATATATCCAGACAGCACTCAGCATTGCTGAGTCAGCAACATTCGTGGAAACAAAACCACGGTTTGCAAGCATAATACATACAGTACAACAAAAAGGTGCACTTTTCCATGCAACAACATTCAGGAAAATCTTGAACGCCTGTATAAAGTACACATACAAAGCATACTTCAAAAAACAACGTAATAAACTGATGTTACAAGAAATCAGTTATGTGTAAACATAGGTATGTTGGCAACACACATAGCACAAATAAGAGTGGCACCACCCTTGGCCGTTTTGATTTCTTTTCACTTCATTTACCGATCAAAACTTTAACGTGGCATTACGCAAGTACATCCTGTCGTCACTTTCATTGCCTGCCGAACAAATTCTCCTTGAGCGTTTTGTCGGTATGCCAGAATCTTGCTGGTAAAATTGACCGAAGCAAGTGCAAAGTCTTCTCTTCTTGAACAATTTATGCACCCTTTGCATGAGCACCATACATGAGTGATCATACCGTATTTCTTCGATTGTTAGCCGTCCTTGATTGTAAGCCGCATTTGAAAGCAGGTTACCTAAGCTTCCGACATACATTCGCGTAATAGTACCCTTCGCATTTGATTGGCAACGCTGATCGTGCTGCTTGCACCATCACAAGTGCCATCTGTTCATTATAATTCCTCCTGTGACGGATGTGCACGTGATGCAGAAAAGAATAGAATGCGAAAAGAGAGCTAGGTCGATAAAATGTAGCCAAGGAAAGACTGATCGTCATCTATACCTTTCGATGAGATAAAGAAATACAAAATATAAGCCGTCCTTGACTGGCAGCTGCCCTTGATTATAAGCCGCATGAAATGATGAAAAAAAACTGTATCAACCGCTGCTTACAATCGAATAAATACGGTAGTTGGTATTCTGTAAAAAATTTGCACTCAATTGCAAATTGTGCAACCGTTTATAAATTGCAATGGCAATGATTTAACATCAAAATAAAATATGCTCAGAATTCACCAATACTGTGACATGGTTAAATAAAGTGGAGTTACTCTAACGTGGTTCCAACTGCTATCAATATTTACCTGTGAAAAGTATCATCGACGTCTATTGCTAATGGCGAAAAGCTCTTGTAGTTAATTGTACCTTTTGGACTCATGCCGTTTCCAGAGAAATTACGTTGACGTAATCAGTCTATTGCCTGCACTCTGCACTCGTCGTGGTTAAACCGAAGTGTTCGACTGAACTTTGTTCATTTGAGGACATGCAACACAGCGGCTTGTTCAACCCTAACGTGCGCTTGATTCTGAGAAAACAAGATTAAAAATTGCAAACGAGACCAGCCGAGTGATATTGCTCATGCTCATGAAGCATATTCACATGTGTGGTGCAACTTTCAACCTGAAATTTGCCTACAGGTCGATATAGTGGTCGTGGGAAATCAAACCTTAGTAAACGATAATATAAACTCTCGAAGAGTTTCGGAACTGGACAAAGTGCGTGATTGCAAAACGATAATATTAAGTGAAATGCCATTATGACATTTGAGCAGAAACATCAAATGTTCCATTAGATTTTTTCAGCTTTTTTGTATTGAGATGTTGTAAGGCGATTACTCTTACTCACGAAGTGCTACAACGCAGTTGAAAAAAATAGCCACACTGCAATTTATTTCGACTGAGTGTATGTTTGTACTGCCACTAAGCAAAGGCTAGCTACAGAAATCAGGAGAGCAGAAAAAAAACGGAAGTTGTAAGATAAGAGCGTACGTTTGCAATAGCATATCTGCTTGGCAAAAGTAAATCTCAGTGATTTGTAAATCAAAGTATAATGATTCTCTTGTTTGTTTCGAAACGATCTTGCAGATCGAACTGTATGATAGAATTATATTTAGAAATTAACTGGTCGCTGGTACATCAACTCGAATTACAGGCACTCAAATGCACTTGCCTATTGGTCAGATGCAAATTCTTGCTGTCGTACATTGAAGGATGATAGCTTCCATTGTTACTGACGGGGCAGCACTAGTGAGCTGGCAAGCAACACAAGCGATGGCTGCATGTACCATTTTCATTCTTCAAATAGACATGTTGCAAGAAGGCTTTCTGTACCTTTGCAGTTTTTCTGAATTTGTGCTCTATTCACTTTCGTAGAGTGACCACTCTTTAAATGCGTTGCGACTCCTTTTGTCTGCTGAAACCTTTTGTTTGAGCTTACCAGGAGTTAGCAACTGAATCATCCACAGTAACAAGGTTGAGGAGCTGAACTCAAAATTGTAGCATTTCAGAGTTTTCGGTTTCCCAACACAATGTTCAGATTAAGCAATATCGCGGTCCACCCCATCGACCAAGACAATCAGGACAAACATGTGCGTTTCACTTTCTTCTGTCGCAACTTTTGCGGCTTGCATCGGACATGACTACTGACCTATTACGTAAGTATTTCTTTCACGCTGGAAAGAACAATAGACAAAGCTGTCGCCAGAAAACATTTTAAAGATAATTTGTTATCTCAACAGCTGACGTAGTTTGATATTTCAGCCAGGGTAGCGTGGGTAGCTCTTAGTTACGTTGCACTTTAGCCCAAGTATTTTTGCTACTTTAGAAGAGTATCTATCGATACTTACTGTACATTGGTGTCGGGATAATTTTTTCCAGGGGTGCCAGCAGTGGTAAGATTTCATTTTTCCACCTCCGACACTAAAAAGAAAAGCAATTTTTTCTACTGAAAAGACAATAAAAAAATCAAATTTCAAAATCTAGGGGGCAACGGACCCATCTCCTTCCGACACCCATGGATACTTAGGTCAATATTTGAAGTAGTCTGCCTGCATGCAGTATTTCCACCGGCCGAAAATAATTAGAACGACACTGAGTTATGCACTGACGTAAGAAGTCCGTAAATATCTTGACCTGCAGCTAACCTGGTCATGTACGCGAAGAACAGAGCACAGTGGCTGCAGTGCAATAGGCTTTGAGACAAGACATTTCTCCCACCTTCCTTGCTAACCGCGGTCTTACGTTCCGTCAGTATAGTCATTAGAGGTATTGAGTAAGTCACTGATGCTATTTTTCGAACGAATCATCTGAACGTGTTTGACTGGTGCGAATATTTCACGATTTTGTCAATAAACGATTTTGTCAGGAAGCCTCTAGCATCCGCAACAGCTTAACACGATGCGATCGCTTTGAATGTGCTTCGGGTATATTGTTATAGTCAATTAAGAGTGAATTTTTGTCTCGTGCGTTGACGTGCATTTACGGCAGCTTCATGATGAAACGTCATTTCCTCTTTCTGGTTCACTGACTTCCAACAAACGTTTCACCTGGACCCAAATACATATGCTACCTGATATAAAAATACACAGAGTGCCAGCCTTTTGACTGGTTGCAACGTGCGTATCACAAGAAAAACTATGTCGCTTCGTTAATAAGAGAACGTTACTTTTCATACACAACCAGCTATAAAAGGTTACTTTTGTGGAGATTTTTATTGAAACAAATCGATGAACAATCTTCCATCAGGAGAAAGCAGTTGTGCCAATTGCAAGTAATATTCAGAACGACATGAAAATCCCGTGCATTTTCTAACGTCCTGCCAAGTGTCCAAGCTGGGGTCGGCAACCAGCGGATCTGGCGCCGCATGCGGCTCTTTGGCTCCTCTGAAGTGACTTTGTCTGGATTTGACAAAACCTGGAATTTAATTTTGCATTTTTTAATGACTACTCTTAGAATTAAGTTGAGTACAATTAACTTATGGTCATATGAAGTCACCTGAAAAATAAAACAGTATCAACGATTTGTGGTCCCTCAGCGGTCACATCTGCTGGAAAATGAAGCAGAATGGGTATTTTGTTAAAAAAAGTTGCTGACGCCTTGTCTGGACAAATCTTACGGAGAAAAACTCTATTTTGTAGGCGTCACTATAACCTTATAGATGTACTGACAACACTCTCAAAAAATCTGAATTATTGCGTGAAAGAAGAATCTTTGTATAACTACCAAACTTTATCTAAACTTTAAATTGTCAGCCGGTGCTGTATTTAACCGGGTATATAGCACACCAATGTGTGCACCGGAATATTCTTTAGCGTATGCTTCTGGGAACTTGTGTGCCAAAAGTGCAGGTGAAACGTGAGTAGTTTTAAGTAACATATGGGAATGTTTGATATTGATTTCGATATTCTTTTCCCGAAGCTTCATGACTTCCCAAAATTAAAAATCGGTTGTTTTACACGTAAAGCTCCATTTATTCCGCAAGTTCACACGCGCTGATCTTTTTCCTCTTTATTATATTTTGCACGTTGACACGTTTTGCTGCTTTGCACATGGTGAATATAATTGCTGACTTTTCTAAACCGAATTTAGGCAGTGGACGCGACAATTTGCTTATTCATGTGACACTATGAAAAACTATATACGTTGCTAGTGTTGCCAACTGGCATATCTGCACGCCAGAAGTCAATAATCTAGTATATTTTGAAGCCTCTTGGTACAAATATTTTTATTGGCGCATATGAAAGCATTTGACATACTTCTTGTATATATTGCAATATTACACTTTTTATGATATCCAAAATATCTTAAACTATTTGCAAGTGAGATTTGCAACAAATTCATTCAAAAAACAAACACGCAAGCTGGGACTGGAACCACTCTTCACTGGACTCCGGCATTGAGGCCATCGATCTGTAGATACTTTTGCGTGGTACTCACCTGTTACAACTATGATTCTTTTTCTTCTTTCGTACGAGCAGCGACCTTCAAGCGATCCCTACAAGTCGACCCAACCAACAAACACCCTGTAAACGGGGCGACGCCAAGTCATGAAGAGAGTTTGGTGGTCGGAGAGCCTCGCAGTGATAATTATTGTGGTGTGCTGTTTGATTCTCCTCCCTGCCTTTACACGAGACTGTCTCTCTCAGCCTCCACTGGCACATGTTAGAGCCGAAACGTCCGACTCCAGGTCTGAGCCTGTGACCCCGAAATTATGCGGGAGGCTGGAGCCGGGGAGAAGGCCGATGTTTGGGTTCACGCAAAACTAGGAGGAAGTTGCAATGTCCTTCCATGAGTTCATCCATACTCTTTTGATCTCAAACCCAGAGGCTATTAGGGTGGCAGCATGGCTACTGGAAAGAGCGCCACGACCTCAGACGCTGTGGTTTGAGGCTTTGCAGATGTGGGATGGAACTGCAGAGGGGTGTTGATTGTTGAATGCGGCTTGGCATCCCAGTTTGTATGTGAGCTGTTCTCTGAGCAAGTTTTGGGATCATGTTGACAAACTGGTAGTGGTGAGCCTTGGAAACTGGCTGATTGCATTTTCTTTGCCAGGCGAAGGTCAGCAACGTGGGATACCAACCCAAAGTGATGGTAATGGTGCCCATGAAAACAACTTGGTTATCGAAGCAGCTCAGTTCTGAAGATTTGCAAGGGACCAAATAAATGTTGGAAAATGTAGGCTATCGTTGATATGTCCAAAAGTAATAATGATGAAACAGATGAATTGTTGATATTGAGCACTGTAATGAGTATTTTTTTCAGATAATACACCATGAGTGTAAGATGTTCTCGGAAATGCTAATTGTCATTGATCTTTAGCCTGTAGCTTGATGTGTGTGCAGTTGTGAAGTAAAAAGAGTGAAGTTTGATGTTCTTGCTGTATACTGGTGCTGTTGCTGAGTATGCAGTAGCATGCTTCAGAAACATCACGATCACACTGGCTGTTTTGTTTTGTTTGAAACTTGTGATCTTGGCATACGTAACATTTGCAACGATTGTGATTATTAATTGCAGGCTATTTTCTTTCTAACAGTCTGCCTCTTTTTTCATTTACTAACCTCAGGCCTATTACCAGAGTAAATCCGCAGTGCTGCTGTTGCAACTACTCAGTAGGCGCGGTGTTGAATGCGCGATACACCACCACGAACGGCATGTGCGCTAAAAATTGCACCCATCATGTTAGTGCATGGCACGAACAAGCAACAAAAGAGCGATCACGATAGAGCAGTGGTTCCCAAACCGGGGTGCAGCGGCCCCTTAGGGTGCCACTGGCAATCCTCAGGAGTGCCGCGAGTTAAGACGTTTTTAAATACATCATTAAAAGCACATTTTAAAAATGTCATAAAACCTTAAAGCAAATTGCTGTGGGTTCGCCAGTTTTGCCGCGAATCTTATTTTTTTCTGTTGGGCGCCGCAACCCAAAAAAGGCTGGGACACACTGCGATAGAGTGAACTCTCTCCTCGGTGAGTGGCCCCTAATAATGCTTGTAAACCTGGTGAACAGTTGATCGTACCTGCTAATGGTGGCGACGCGAGTGATCTCCTCGGGCGATCTTGATTATTGCTTGTGCCACATCACAAAGAGCTGCGCGCAAGCCCCACGCATTCTCCGATCGCAGCAGTGCCAATAAGTCCCCCAGCTTAAATTTGAATTCGCTGTATGTTTGAGCCGCTTTCTAATTTGTAACTGACTTCGCAGCATTTGTGACAGCATGGTTGGCACAAGAAAAACGCTTGAGGTGCAAACGCCTTAAGTGCGTGTTGGTAAAAAATGCGACAACATTATAAAATGACTAGTCAGATGGTGATAAGCGATCAGAGTTGGGGGGAATCGAATTCTATAGTGTTGTACTGAGCGACACTCATTTTCTATTCCGACTCAACTGTCGGGTAAAAAGCGTATTGTTTCTGACTACACAAAGTTGAAGTCCTGTGAACAGTGTTTCTTAAGTAAGGTGTTTTGAGAGACGGAAACGCTCTCTCAAATTTTTCTGTGGTCTCTCAAAATACATTAGAAACTCGCGTTACTACTACCATCAAAATACAGGTATTCAGACAAAATAGTTGCGGTCTCTCAAAATGTCTTTGCGATCATCAAGATCAAACCTTAAAAAAATCCTGCCTGTGAATGCTTGCTATTCGTTGGTTTTTACGTGTTTCACTTTACGAAAGGAAAACTGGATTGGCATTTTTTGCTTCGTTTGGTATAGTCTTTGGCATGGGTCTTTTTTGGGAATTGGCGACGCTGTACATTGCACTAGCTTATATTTGCGCTACGGGTTTCAGTAACCAGCGACTTTTTGGTGCGTTTTTGCACGAAAACTAATTGCAAGCTGTTTTTCCGGGTGCTTCATGCAAGCGAGTGTTATGTTTGGATATGGATGCCCTGGCGTAGTGTTTTGCTAGCGGTTAAATTTTGTAGAAGCGATGCTTGGCGCCGACTCCGGAAGTTTCAATTTTTGGTAGTAAATCGTTGTTATTTATGTTTGTTTCTGAAATGTTCGTATCGGAAACAAATTTGATTGCACAATTTTCCATCTGCTTCACATATTTCACATCGCAACGTCTCTCTACAAATCTCTTCTAATAGTAAAGAATCGGTGATGGCCCTATCCCGCCTTCTGAAACTGGAAGGTTGCCTGGAACTGGAAACCTCAGTTGAAATGACTACAGAAAAGAGACGATGCCTACCTACATGAAATAAGCTTTTTATCTCAAATTTCAACCATTAAATAGTTATCCACCTGCCCATCGTCTTTTCAGTTAGGCGAGCCATGACAATGCGAACGTCGATAGATCGCAACATCTGAAATTCAGATGGCACGGTCCGCTAACAGTCCAATCTTTGGGCAGTCCACTAAAAGTTTTGAAACAGTCCGCTAACAACTTTCGTAGCCGCGACGTCATTCCGGGCCGCTATGGGCCGCTGCGGTCTGCTCGCCAATTAGGCGAAAATTTTTGTTTTTCGCAAAGTTTCAAAATCTAACAACGAAATTTTTTGCTGCTGTTCTTTCCACTTCACCGTTCTGCTAATATTCCGTTTTACTTGTTTCTATGCAAATCAGTAGGCCTAAACCATGTTAAGAATCAATGAAAGCAACAAACACTTTCATTTATAGTCTATTGCCCAGGTTTAGGTTTAGGACAGGTGTTCCCAAACTTTCTCTGGCCATGTACCCCTTCAGCATTTCGGTAGATGAGCATGTACCCCTAAAATTTCCTATGACACAAAGGTTGAGGAAAATAACAATAACATGTTTACCAATAAGCATATAATGATTTTGACAACAATACACTTAAAAGCACTAGAGTTTCTGTATGCTTTCGAGGAATCAGTCGACTGCCATCTGCTTTCGTATTTTTGCAGTGATTCAAACTTGCACATATCTCTATTCAAGTATGTACTTTCCACGATGGGTGTAAGCAAGGAATCGATCAGCAAATGTTTAATAGGAAATCGATTTCACGTAAAATTACGCATCCTCAGTCCTGAAAATTGCAAGCAAAGCTTACGGGTGAAACGTTGAAAGGCTG
>Ga0210059_1010275_pt1 | contig 14479 bp, 11 predicted proteins | sample Ectturendosymbi2_FD_188042 | JGI IMG/M metagenome (GOLD analysis project Ga0210059, IMG submission 188042) | Ecteinascidia turbinata endosymbiont from Florida, USA - Sample 2 (SPAdes) (version 2) | ecosystem: Host-associated > Tunicates > Ascidians > Unclassified | place: Key West, Florida... | reverse complement strand
TGAGTTTTCGTGTATTGCTATTTTTTAATATCCTAAACTAGAGGAAAATGCGTGGCGATTGAAAACTCCGCGTAGATTCAGTCAGCTTACTGCGAGTTCTGGTTGATTGTTTTATGACTCGGGGGTCCTTAACGGGAAAAAGGTTGAGAACCGCTGACTTAAGATCTAGTATGAGCACATTGCGACTGAGAAATCTTGCCACATTGTCTATAGAGCAACAACTGGCAGATGAAATGAATTTTGACATTGCCATTGAAGAATTTGCCAACAAAACGCAAGAAAAGTTGCTGTGCATAAAATTGTAGCTTTATTTCAGAAATAAAGATGGTCCTAATTTTTTACACTTTTTTTACTATTTTTCCCTATGTGTCATTTTTGCTTTTTGTACTTACAATGTTTGAGTTTTTTGTGTGTATTTAAAGCATACCAGTGAGATCACTGTAATATTATAATGGTGCACAAACTAGTTAATATATATGCAAAGCTTTAAGAGACAGTCACTGTGCAATATGTATTTTTATGGGCTTCGGGGGCGCCAAACTCAAGGGCCGCCCGGGCAGCCCACACTCTACCTACGCCACTGTTGAAATGTCACAGTGGCTCTTTGTTCCGTTTGCCGAATAGTGAACGAATCAGCCACGAGAACGTAGTGAACGATGAGGGCTAATATTACTGCTGAGTTACTTGCCAGCCTAGCTTGAAAGTTTAATTGAACCACGAAAATAGTATTTTGTGCTTCAAGAAATGAGAAAGCTTCTGATAATACGTTTTTCTTTAATAAAAATCAGTCAGTTAAAGTTTGCGTGTAATTATGAATGGTTTTGGTGGAAAGATATTTTCAAGTGAATGGTTGGCGGTGTGAGCTTGAAAAATTGCTAATGCTTATTTAAATTTGGTCGTCGCCGAATGAAACTCTTCCCAATTTTTGAAAGATGCCTTGTTCAGTTACAAAACTACTATGTTTTGTGCAGTCACAATGATCTTCCATAAATAATGGCCCTCAAACAACCGGTTGAAGATGAAGATGAAGATGTAACTTCTGACAGATATAATTGCAGCAGATTTAATACTTCTGCACTGTGTCAATTATATTTCTTGGTTATCCACTTGTTGCGAGAAATAATTTTATATTTATAAGACAACAGTGACGGAAAGAGTAAGCGATTGTTTCGGAAAGTAACCCGGAATCTTGGTTGTGGTTGCGTTGTTGTCAACATCGAAGAGGTGCAGCTAGTCGACATTGTTTGTGTGGCTAGTCGCTTCAAAGTTGGCCAGCAATACCTCAAAAAGTTGATGGGTGGGTTAACGTGAGCTCCGCGGTAGTTTCGTGCTTTGCCTGCCGAAACAGCACAATTCCCACCTCGATGGCCGCGCTTTGCGTAGGTGATGGAGCAATTAAGATTGAAAGATTTTTGAAGAAGTTCAGCGACACAGTGGTTACCGCCACCTCCAGTTCTAAACCACTTTCCTTTGAAATGGCTAGGATTGTTTGCTACGTCACTTCCTGGTGATCGTTTCTAAGATTATGATCGGTTTGAAGACGCTAGAAAAGGTTCTTCATCCATAGAAAAATTATGTTGTCCGTTGAGAGCAAGCAACCCACCGTTGTTTCCTGTTCCTGAGTAATGATCTCATTTGCAGCTTGTACCATGTGCTGAGGTATCTCGAAACTTGTTCTTTGAATAAACTATCTCCCTGCATTTACCACAGAACGGCGCCGAGTGGCCGCGTCTTCTTCATCGACCACAATCGCAAGATCACCACCTGGGACGACCCGCGCACCCATCGGCCGCCCATGCACAGGGACACCCTGAAAAGTGCCAACGATCTTGGCCCTTTGCCGGTAAGTCACTTGCTTTCTTCGTTGGCAGGTGTCTGTACGTGATGGAGGTTTGACCGTGTCTTTGGCTGAAACAGTTATATCACACAGATGGAACAAATGTGGTCAACAACACGGCTTATTAAAACTTTCCAAACGTTTGGGGGATTAAGGTCATTTGTCCCTGGCCTCAGTTTCCAACAAGAGTTGTTGTCGATTTCGGCCCCGGCATGTTGTATTTTCAGTTAGACTACTAACTATAGCCATGTATAAGACATTAGTTTCAACCGGCCGGCGAAAGGTTTTAATTCCCCAGACTTCACACTTGCTGTCTGATGTTTGTATTCTTAACACTTTTTATTACAGATACAAATTTTTCACTCCCAACCACTTCCTTACAGAGTGCCACTTAAAACACTGCCGGACTTTTCAATTGGAGTAACAGACATTGTATTTAAACAATATTTTTTTCGTTTAAACCCCAAAAGCATCGATTACGTGGATTGCAGTTATGTTTTTTATAACCGTTTTCCAGCTTATGTCTTCCACCAGAAGTATCTATCTCAGCTGCTGTTGTCTATGACTGCATTTGTCTCATTACAAAACAGAGTTATATTTAAAGCAGAAGTGCGTTGCTGCGTATCAGTGATGTTCCATCAAACATCTGCACTTAGGTTTCGAAATGGATTTGCCGACTCTTAACTTCACTGCCTTTATCGCGATAGGGCGCAGTTGATTGCTTCCAGCTAGAGCAGAAGTAACAAGTGCGACATTGAGGGTTCGGTTAAGTAACCCTCAGTTAGATTCACATGATTTGCAGAAAAAAAGCTGACTACACTTAAAATGACGATGACTTTGTCAGAGTCAAGCCAATTACGTTGATTGAGACGTATGGTTCTATCGGTGCTTTGCAGTTGCCAGCTATGCTCTTGCGACTTGCCGCAATAGCTTTGCGACTTGCCGCAATAGCTCGATTGTAGTTAATTCGCAAGTAGGATCAGGTAGATACGATATGCAAACCTATCCAGTCGAGCATGAACGTGTTCCTGCGGCACAGCATCAAAAGGCGTTGTACGCGGTTTGTCCCACAGTGAAAGCTTCAGAATTCCCGGCTGGCGCGGCTGGCGTGTTTGTGCGCATAATGGAACCGCTGTCAGTGTTAGTTCCTGTTTTCGAACCATGCTTTTCATTATTAGTTTTGTCAAGGCACTTTCTCGCTTGCGAGGAATTCGCTGGTGGTCATTGTATTACTTGTGCATTGCAGCCAGGCTGGGAGGAACGAATCCACACCGACGGGAGGATTTTCTTCGTCGACCACAGTAAGTTATGTCGCCGCAGCACTTTGCGTTGCATCGCAGCAGAGCCTTGTGTCGGTTTTGCGCCTTGTTCGAAGTGCTCTACGATTCGTTGGAAAAAAGTTTCCTTTGCAATGTGTGAAATCGACAGAAAGGCGACTCATTTTCAAAACCTTTCCGAGAGCGAACCTCAACAAGTCGCGTACACTGGTCAGGAAGTGTCCTTTATCTTGTTCACAAGCAACTAACACCAAGTGCAAAAATGATACACGTTTCAACAATCCTTATAACTGCGCTCGATTCTGATGTTGTTTCAGAACCGCTTGCGGTTGAAAGTTCTGCCAGTTCCTTGCTGTTGTCAAGACTCGGCTTGCTATTGAGTTGAGTCTGATGACTCCCTGCGTTCATCGCACCCAACGCACCGTTGTTGCTGAGCTTATTTTTTTCCTTTGTTGTCGTAAAAATGTGTTGCACATGTCATTACCACCTGAACACAGTAGTTATGGCGTAAATAATGTGTTGAAGAACACCCGCATCCGAAATGCGCGTTAATTGCCATTGAGTGCCGTCACATCTAGTATGGAATCGACACGAAGCCCCTTGTAAAAGCACCAGCTAAAAAACATTTCTGCACAGACGGTGCCACCGTTAAGTGAGTTGGTTATGAAACAGCAGCAGTTCTTGCAAAGTGTTTGCAGAGGCCTATGCATTTCAACCTTTGCGTTTGCAAAAAGTCTTTGCGTTGAAGCACGAGCAGGCACAACCCTTGAAAATCCAACTGTGTCTTGCCGCCACCCTGAGCCAGTTTACAGCAGTTTCGACGAGAGATCAGTCGTTCCCTGCTTGGTATCAACTACCGCAGATAATTGAGCGCTTTGCCGAATGCGTTGCTTCACGACTGTGTTTTGTTTTGAGCCTGCCGAGGTGGTTTCCCGACTGTTGAGCGCGTTTCGAGCTGCTGCCACGCGATGGCTCGCAGAGAAATGCCTAAACTTCTCTGTTGTTGTTTGCCGAGTGCTGGTGGAAGCTCCGCTCGAAACCTGGCCTCGCTTGTGCTCTGACACGTGATCAAAATTCCACCTTTGCACAGGATTGATTTCAACCCGGCCAAACAAAGTTCTAAGTTGCTTTTCATGGCGGCTCGGCTAGTTTCGTCCTTGCCAACATTCCGTTTTTACGACTGGCGGCGGACGCTGCGTTGGTTTAACGGTGACACTGCACATGTGTTTAGCCGACGTGCCGCAGGAAGCGCTAATGTGGACTTTTCTTTTACAGTAAACCATCGAACGCAGTGGGAAGATCCGAGATTGCAAAACCCTGAAATTACCGGTCCGGTGAGTTCCTCATACCTGCAATCACTGTGCGTCACGGCGTACTTGAGGTGGTCACAAGTGATAGAAACCAAGTTTTTCTTCTTGCGCAGGCGATCCCATACTCGAGAGATTATAAGCAGAAGTATGAGTTTTTCAAGAGCAAACTGAGCAAGACCGTGCCGGTGAGTGCTGGTGCAGCAAAGCCCTGTTAAACGCGAGCTTGTTGTTGACGAGCATGAGAGTGACCGGACGTCATTCGGTTGTTGATATTTAAAAAGTCACGTCAAGTCACCTACTTGTTATGTTTGTCCAGGAGGGTGTTACGGTGGCTGGGTACCGATCGCAAACTGGCAACGGCAAACAGCTGCTGCTTCATTCGCTGTCTATTCAGGCCACCGTCGTATTGATTTCACACTGGTGGTCGGGAGATGCACTTGCACTTAGGCCAACCGCAAGAAAGCCACCTGACCACAAAAATAAAATAGCGCGATTGAAAAGTCTATCATTTCGGAAATTGAATATTTACATTAATGCCCTGCAACTTCGATGTGTTAATGATTGCCTGCTCGGACAAAGTGTTTTTCTTTCTTTTTAAGTCTATCTGTGCTTCCCTCAGTGACAGTGAAAATTCTCGTTAAAAACGCGACTGGCTTTGTTGCCAAAGCAATAAAGGCCAAACTAAGGCGAATGTGTTTCAGCGACCTGCGATGTTTTGCTTTGAAGAAAAACTGTCGTTAAAAATCGCCAAATCAGATACTTTGTAGCGTCTTTATCTGTTCAATCTTCTCCACTGTTTTCTAGTTTTTGTTTATCGATTTGGTGCAAGTCGAACTGTTTTCGCTTTGAGATGAAAACTGTCTACGATATTTCAATCAGAGAGATATACCGAATCGATTCGAGATGAAGGTCGATAGGAAGACCATTCTGCAGGATTCGTATCGCACCATCAGCAAAGTACGCAAGGCTGACCTACTCAAGGCCAGACTCTGGATCGAGTTCCGCAACGAGAAGGGATTGGACTACGGTGGTGTGGCCAGAGAATGGTTCTACTTGCTGTCGAAGGACATGTTCAATCCTTACTACGGCTTGTTCGAATATTCCGCGACGTGAGTGTCGTTTTCCTCCGTCTTTCTTCAATATGTTGCGCTCTCTGGGTTTATTGACATCGCGTCGCTTAAAAACCTTTACTACCAACGACGTCAGACGTATCTTGGCATGCGATCAGGCAGCGTCACCAACGAATAACTTATGTGTGGCAAAGTTCACAGGCGAACAGTATCGGTCTGGGCCGCGTCCATTCGAATCAGGCGGAAGCTAACGAATGTTCCCTTTTTTCAACTTTCGTTGACTCGCAACGCGCATTCGCGGTCAGTTCGATTCACAGCTTTACGTGGACGCGACGTTATCGCGCGGCTGTTCGTCTTTTCAGCGACAACTACACCCTTCAGATCAATCCGAACTCGGGAATGTGCAACGACGAGCACCTCGACTGGTTCCGCTTCATCGGTCGCGTCGCAGGGATGGCGGTGTTTCACGGGAAACTACTCGACGGTGAGTCGCGTGCTGTGCGAGTGTCTGGTCAGTGCCAGACCGAACCCGACCCTGGCCCGGCCGGAGCAGCAACACAATAGCGGCGAGTTTGCGACTAAGTCAAACGATTCCTTAACCATTGGCTCTTAACTTTTTTTGTTCTTGTCCTCCCAAGTGAGAGTTGCGGTGCCCTCGTTGCCCCAGCAACGAAATATCACCAAGAACCAGGCCAGTGAACGCAAATGCTGTACCACTTCATTCATGCATTAGAAACAACAAATAACTCCTAGGGTGAATCACTGCGAATATGAATATTTTACTGAATTCTTGTAATGCGGATATACAGTTTGGTGCTACTCATCATCAAAGGTAATCTGCCTTGCGGCAGGTCTCTCATGACATCCCTCCGCCATTCTTCTCTATCCTCAGGTCCTCTTTTCATTTGTGCGTAAGTGCCATTCATGATACCATCTACCGTTTTAAGTATTTTCCTTCCTCTTGGGCGTTTTCCCTTCATTCTACCTTCCAGCACAGTGCGCAGCATATTCATGTCTTAGAATATGACTAATCCACCTCCTTTTTCTTTTCCTGATTTCCGATAACAAACTCCCTTTTTCCTTTACAAGATTAAGGACCTCCGCATTGGTTTTCTTATCCGTCTATTTCACCTTCACCAATCTTCTCCAGACCCACATTTCACGTGCCTCCAGCCTTGTAGCATCAGCCTTTTTATGCTGCTAGCAGCATGTTATTTCAACTGGCACTAGGACCAGTGAAATGAACGCAGTGATTTCTGCGAAGCTGCTTTCCTTGCAAAATCCTCAGCAATTCCTCGGATTAGTTAGAACAGACTGCTTTTACTCACCAAAATTGTCAACTTCCCCTCGGGATGCGACAATATCCAGATTTAGAACCGCAGATGTAGATTAGCGCAGATTTTTAAACGTGACGACATTCACTTTTGAGTATTCTTGGATTGCGTAATTGGCAAATTTTATAAAGTGATTTATCAAAACCGGATTACTCAAATATCACGAAACAATTCACGATTTTCTAGGTTCTTTTTCGTTTCTATTTCCACAAAGTAATCTTACAAAGCACATGCATGGTTTCGCTTTTAGCTTTATACTTTGCTGGCATTTTGGTTAAAGCCTGCTTTACTTTTTCTCGTCACTGAAAACAAATGTAAATAGAACGACGAGAAAAGTAAAAATTAACGTTTGTTTTAATTATCTGGTCCTCAACAATTTGCAGAAGGGTGAAATCTGAACTGTGGTGTCGGTGTATAAACGCTATTGCTCGAGCACTTGAACTGCAAATCGCTCGGTGGCCAGACGTCGATTCCAGGCGTCTTCTTAAAAATGGCCACTGTTCCGGTAACCATCACAACCACAAGTTAACGTTTGCACGTTCTGCTTTTAGATCAAACCATCAGCTCTTGTGTCGACCAGTTTTTTTGCACCGCAGTTCGAGCGCAATGTCCGATTCACCCACACTTTTTACAAGTCCGTGACTTCGCTCCTCGATGTTTTGTTTTGCTCGTTGGATTTTGGAAATTTCCCAAATTGATTACGTAATGAAACAATTTACACGGGTTCGTGACTGTTCAGCCTTTTTTTCGGTGGATATCACGGCTTTTCTGACGTTTTGCTACGAATGCTCAGTTTGTTTGCGTTTCAGTTTGGGCTGGCAGCGCGTTTGCATCACACTCGTCGGTAGAAGTGTCATGGCGAACGCTTCAAAATTTAAAGGACGCAAATTATTTATCCAGCCTCACCGAGTTCCACGCGACGCTCATGACCAATTTTTGTCTCTTGCAACATTAGTAGTGACTCAACAATGATCTTTCAGCTCTACACAATTTTTCTGCACGTTGTTTTGCCGGTGAATGTCACTACAAGCAGTTGTAAGTTCGAGCCGCAGTTCAGTGAAGCAGCAATCTGCCAGAGGAATGTTGCTGCGCATCCCTTGTTTTTGTTCAAGATTCCACGTGTTCACGCAGTGATCAACGTCTCTGCTTCTGCTTGTTAGATTGTCTGCCCAAACATTTGCTGCTTGACAAATCAAGGGTTTTCTGCGCGCTTGGTGGAGCGAGAAAGAATTGTTTCGGAATTACAAGGAATCGCTACACTTGAAATGTGCTGCTGCTATAGAGATGTCGTTGTGGCATAAGACAGAGTTGTAAGTCGGGCCGGGCTTGGGTGTAAGTTTGTCAAAATGTTTCGGGCCTGCATACGAAATTTTGTTACAACATTAAGAGTAACGACTTTTTCCTTCCGTGACTAGTTTTGTTGTGCTCACCACAGTGACTTCTGTGAGTGAAGTGATTGTGATTTTTCTTCAGCTAATTCTATTTGCAAACACAGCTGCGTTCTTTTCTCTGCTGGGATTAGTGTCATACTCTTGAGAAGGCGACAGAGATGACGAAATTAGCACGCAATGGCGTTGCTTCGAAAAGATCAATCACTTACGCGATTCTTCGATGGCCTACAAACCGGCTTTTCATAGCTATAGCGCTATCCTAGGTAGTTTCTTTCATGCCTATAGCGCCATCGTGGATAATTTCGTGACATTTTTTTTATCTTGAGAACCATCACATTCCGCAGCATTATGATTGACTAACAAGCTAAGTTTATGCTTGTTTAAGTTAATGTTTTGGTCAATGTGGTTGCTGTTTTGGATGTGATAAAACCGTGTACCTGCAGCTATACCCGTACACTACGTTTTTCGATACCCCGCAGTTGCGCATATCTTGACTCACTCGGTGAATTTGGCTTTCGGGCCTAAATCGGGCTTCAAAAATAAATGTCGGGCTCGGGTCGGGTTCAGGCTTCAAAGTGAGGCCCGCTTGCAACTGTGTGACAGCCAACGCGTATTTAGGAAGTTGGATTTCGCGCGCATAATGCATCATGAACAGGGGCACGCGGGTATGTGGCCTGCCTTCGGTGGAACGCAGAGGGAAAAAGCAAGTGCATTCCTGATAACATTTTTGCGGTGAACGTTTTCTGTAAAACACCCAGATCGCATAATTTTCAGCACCATTTCCAAAACGTGGTTTCAGTTGATGAAGGCACCCATCTAAACTGGTTTAGAATATCTCAAATAACACCTGTTTACAATACAGGTGGTCAATCCAGATGTACCAATTATAGATTAATATCTATTTTACTGCAATTCAACAAAATTTTTGAACAAACTGAAGATATGCATATCTACAAGAGTTTCATTTACTGTCAAAACATCAATATGAATGCAGACCCAGATCTACAACTGCTTATGTGGTTCAAACTACAGGGTTCCCACGCGGTATTGAAAGTATTGAAAAAGTATTGAATTTCAAAATTGGTTTTCAAGACCTTGAAAAAGTATTGAATTTGGCCGAAATGTACATCAGGTATTGAAAAAGTATGGAAATTCTAAATGGAAAAGAAATCTCAAGTATCTGAACTGAATTTTACTGAAGGCAAAGCACTTATGCAGTGTTATGCAATGTGTAAAATTGAATTTCATGATAAAGAATTTTGAAAAATTAAGAGAAGTAATGGTATTGAATTTTTTTTAATTTAGTATTGAAAAGGTATTGAAAAAATATGGAAAATGGTCTTTAAAAATGTGTGGGAACCCTGAAACTATTCATTCCATTCTTCGAAACAATAGTGATTGTGGTCTTTATATTTATTACATATTCATTCACTTATCAAATGTCTTTGTAAAGTTATTTTCAAAATTCTACTTAAAATTTTACTGAGAGGAATCCACTGTAACCATACTCAAGCTATCCTTCAAATCGTCAGTATTACACCACTATTAATAAAGTCAAATTTCAGCAAATGTTTCTTGTGGGTTATGACAAGGGTCGATTTTAGGGCAACTTTTGTTTAATGTATGAGTTAATGATCAAAATTGCGTTATTTTATAGGAACTGCCAATGACTCTACTCTACCACCATTGTCAGTATTACAAAAGAATATTTTTCGGATAATTACTGCAAATACAAATCCCATACAACTCCTTCATACGAAAACGTAAAAATATTGAAATTTCAAATATAATGATATGTATCAATTCGAACCGGCAAAAGTCATGCACAGATTTCACCACGGTGAGTTGTAAAAAATATGCAACGAATTTTTTAACAGACACCTCTTCATTCTTATGAGACCAGATTCGCTAGTATGGAAAATTACTTTAAGCAACGTATTTGCGGCAATGCTGGAAAAAAATGAATTTCTTTAGGGAGCTGCCTCTGGGCTGGCATGGAACAAAGCTGGAAGGCTGTCCCTTTAAGTGTGTTTTCCAAGAAGGTTGCAAGACCACCGTGCTCTCAGTATTAAGTGTGCAAAACAAAGTTTCATGTTGTTTGCTAAATTAAAAATAGTATCACTTCCATTTCTTGTGTTTTCATTCCTTATATTTTTGTGCATTGGGACGCGTGACCAGAAAACCTCAGGGCTGGTTGATGTCCCAACCTCGGAAACATTAAACAACCTGCTGTACACAGCGAAGATTAGTTTTTTTGTTACCAGATGAAGTGCACGTTGTGTATTGTGTTCCCTATTTTTCTTCGTCTTCCTGTGGAGATATGTAATTTTACTTACCGTCGCTAAGCACAAACACAAATTACATAGTTTGGCAAAGCCGGGTCACTTTTCCACTCTACGGAGCACCGTCTTCATGCGTGACGTGTACTGCCATTAATTTTCCTGCGTGACTTCGCTGCTGCCACGAGATCTTGTTGCAGAAGACAAGCAACAGTTACTTTTCAACTGGCTTGCGACTGTACGTTGAAACGACCTCTCTGGTAACACGTAGCTTGTCTTTTCAGCCTTTTTCATCCGCCCGTTCTACAAAATGATGCTGGGCAAGCCGATCACTCTGCGAGATATGGAAGCTGTGGTAAGTGGGCTTATGTAGGCTACATTGTCATAGACTGTTACGTTGGAATTTTCGCAAATTATTCCCTCGCGATAACGAGTCGATTGCGATTGCGCGTTGAGCCGTGTTTCATCTTTTGCTTGCTTTTTCTTACCCATATATGTCCGCATTGCAGTTAGACTTTGGCTTGGCGTTGTTTTGCGGTGCGAGACCAGGGGTCTCCAAACTACGGCCCACGGGCCAAATTGGACCCCCATTTCATCCGGTCCGCGAAACCATTTTTGTCAATAATGAAAAAATAATATAATTACGAAAATTTTGTTGATGTGATACCATATAACATGTAGGACTGTGTTCAAGTAACAACAATTTATTTTGAAGGTAACTAACAGATTACCTATCTAACTTAAGTAATTCAAGTAAATCAGGAAAGTCGACAGTACGACTTAAAAACATGCAAGTACGAGATCAAAACCATTGCAGTTGTTAAATCACATAATGGGCGGTTCAGACAGAATTCGCGGCTAACAGCCGCGATTCGATTTGATGGAAGGAGCTTCTATCTCCAAATTGTAATCACGATGAAAATCAACAATTGTGACTCACAAATCGTTCTGCACAGGCAAGAAATCTATTCGCCTAAATGGCTTAATTTAGGGATGATGACTGATAATGCATGTCATATATAGTATCGGGTTTGCAGCAATAGACAGGGCTTCTAAAATCTGAACTTTTCTAAAAACAAATTACTTGAAATTTCAAGCAGTTAGTAAAGGTTTTCAAGTAAGTAATTTTAATTACTTAATTGAACCCAGCCCTAATAACATGTCCTGAAACAATCACATTACGTAAGATGTCCGGCCCTCGAACTGTTGTGTAATAACTTATGTGGCCCTCGGACAAAGATGTTTGGAGAGCACAGGTATAGACAATAGAGACCTGTACATTTGAGACCTTTGCTGTTGTTTTGATTTGATCACCCAATACATTGCGGATTTACTTTATCACTTACTTTATTATTGGGATACTCATTTCGGACTCATGGTCTGTGCGATTATCCCTTCTGACGTAACCTATAGATGAAACTAGTCTACAAGCAAAGCTTAAAGGTTGAAAACCACTGCACTGAAAACATTTACTTTTTCCTAAAAGGTTCTTGTGGTGAATGCGGGGGCGACTCCAGGTCAACAGCGTCACTCGGGCTTATCACGAATTTCTCATACAGTACATATATATTAATGAAACTTATAAAAATGCAAGTGACGTAACGCACACGGAAAATGTATAAATGCACTGACAAATGTGCAAGATGACTACGTACAAACTTCTGCAACACGCGATTATACTGGCTGAATGCAATCGTTGCTTTGTGACGTTGGTTACGTAACAGTGAATGAGAAATTCTCAAAAGCTCGTCCATTGTTGCGTATAACGTACGTCACAGCGCAATTAAAGGCCACTTGCTCCTCTGTGTACGAAGCTCATCCATGTTAGCCCAGTGGTTCTGAAAAGGGTGCCACTTGGCTCACAAAGGGAGGAGTTTTTAATTCATGGTAAGAAATTTGTTCCAGGGAGAAATTGGGGAGGAAAATCTGTGGATGAAAAATAAAAGTTTTTATTATTTGTTTATTCAACACATAAAAACTGCACAACGAAGTTGGTTTAGTTGGGAATGTCTACATATGCAAGGACAAGCTGCTTTAACTGAATGCGTTTGGTTCATAATCGTCTATTGCTTCTTCACAATAGGTAGTGTAAAATTTTTGCAATTATCTTTGTTACAATTCTTGTTGGAGAGGAATTAACAATGTTTAGGTTCATAAGGGGGAAATATGAAAAAACTTGGAGAACCACTGCTTTGCCCGAGCTCAAGAAGATAACCAATAGAGCTTACTCAAACTGTTCGAATTATTTTTAAGTCCGTCAAATTTCGTTGCTGTTCGTTTTGTGTGATTTTAAAAAAATCTACAATGAACTGTACAAGTGTGCTCATTTTACTTTTTACATTATGCAGTAGTGGATTTTTTAGAGGAAAAGTAGTGTTTTTAGGTGGGGTTTTTTAAGTGGGCTTTTCTTAGAAAAACAGGTGGTGTTTTGGGTCGGGTCCAGCTACGTCAACCCTAGTCTCCAATCAAGCAGTGGGTCTCTCTCTAATCAATGTGTCTCAAATGTATTGGTCTCAATTGTCATGTAACCGTTGTTCACTGCAGATAATGTTCGTCTTTACGTGTGTGCGTCTTTAAGTTGAGGTAGCAGTGATTCAGTGGTGATTGTAATCACCTCAATGCTGTGTGATTCGGGTAGTCTTGTAAATTGAAACTAAGCACCGTTTGTAGTTGTTCAGTATGGTTATCAGTAATTGGAAATCTGTCTGTGCATCGATTCGTCAGAGTTACTTTGCCGCGGAGCATCAAAGCTTTTCAACCGATCTTATCAGTCTACCTTCATGCATTGTAGGACAGCGAGTATTACAACTCACTGAAATGGATCTTGGAGAACGATCCCAGCGACCTCGAGCTATGCTTCACTGTTGACGAGGAGCTGTTCGGGCAGATGAAAGTGAACGACTTGAAGCCTGGAGGCTCGCAGATCAAAGTAACCGACGAAAATAAGAGAGAATACATACAGTAAGCAGCGCGTGGGTGCGATGACGTCGCATGCGGCTGATTGCTTGCCGTGGTTTGTTTGGATGAAATCGCTCACGTTGACAACTGGCGTTGCGTTTCCTTTTTGCCGCTGATGCTTATTGTTCACCCAATTAATGCACTAATGCGCAAAACATGTTTTTCAAACAGACGTTTATTTTTTGCGTTTTTGGATAGTTTGTAAGAAAAGTGATTTAGGGTTTTTGTTGTTTTCAAGACGATTGCAGTCACACGTGTAGTGCTTGAATCGATTAACATTTTGTAATAGTTCCTAAATTGTTTGTGTCCTTTCGCTCTTGACTGTAAGAGGCAGACTTCGAAACTCTGGCCCAGTGTTCACCAACCTGTGTAGACTTGCGGCACCCCGCAGAAAAGAAACGTAATTTGCGGCGCACCCATAGCAATTCGCTTCAAGGTGTGATTACATTTTGGAAATTTATTTTATGTTCTACTTCCGAGACGTTAAAAAATGTATTTTTTAATGATATATCGAAATACGTATTAGCTCGCTACACCCCTGCTCTGGCCCTCAAAACTTTTGAGCTACTGACGTTATAATACCTTTTTCTCCTGTTGTGTACAACCCGTGCTTCAAACCGAGTGAAAGCATTGATGTTCGTAGATATGTTTTTGGCTCCAAAGTGTATTTTGTCATTGACAAACATAGAAGTCACAAAATTTTTATGTTACATGGAATTGAAAGGTCTGAACAAAATCTGCGCCTGGCTTTCCTGTTATCTTCTTCAAGCGGTTGGCATATGTGCATATGTAAAACACCCGGCGTTGAGTTTTTTTAACACCCGGCTACGTTTGGCTTCGGGGTAGTTTTCGAAAAACTTTTGTGAGTGTACTGGTTGCTACTCAAGTTATTCTTTTGCAGGTTGGTTATCAAGTGGAGATTCGTTTCTCGTGTGCAAGAACAGATGAAAGCCTTCCTTGTGGTAAGCATCTTTTTGCATTTTTCCGGTCATATTCTCTGCAGTGAGGCAACATTAAGCATCA
>Ga0210059_1010274_pt1 | contig 14479 bp, 9 predicted proteins | sample Ectturendosymbi2_FD_188042 | JGI IMG/M metagenome (GOLD analysis project Ga0210059, IMG submission 188042) | Ecteinascidia turbinata endosymbiont from Florida, USA - Sample 2 (SPAdes) (version 2) | ecosystem: Host-associated > Tunicates > Ascidians > Unclassified | place: Key West, Florida... | reverse complement strand
CATCTGAACTTCCATCTGGGCCAAACTTAGCTTTCGCTAGTTCATTGTTCGCAGTGATGTAACTGGATTCAGCTGCTTGTTTGTGGTTTGATGCAATGTAGAAGTCAGCTGCAGCCAACGAAGTTGACCCAACAACATGAAGTCCCAAGGACGTCGGACTCGCTACAATAAAAGCGATAAAAACTTGTTATCATCACTTAATCTTGAAATTTGCAGACGAAGAAGTCATAAACTTTATTGGTAAATAGCTTAAGTCTGTTATCCTGATAAAGATTAAACTTTTTAAAAACTCGATTTCCAGATGTGCATGAACACGTTGCGGAAATTATGTATTTGCAGAAAAATAAACAAAATTCGGACACGCTTTGCTTGTACAGACCAGGAAAGTTTGCCTGTAACAACTTATTGCTGTACAGAAAACAAACTTGCTGAAATATCCTCAAGCCTGAGACAGCCAGAACAAATTCAAAAAGATTACAACCAATCAAAACTAATTATTAAGTCAGCTGACCTGACTGAAAACGGCTATCCTAGGACATTAACCTCAAGTTACCCCAGTGACAACGTCATCAAAACATCAGAAGTCACAAGACAAGCAGCAGAAATCACATGAGGCTGATCACGACTAGGAAATGATGACGGAATAGAAGGGGAAAACCCAAGCACCTGAAGGTTCTGGAAGCATTTGAAGTCAGCCAATCACCAGGTGATTCAATGAGCAATAACCAATTGGAAGACCTGAAGTAAAGGGGCTTTAACAAGTCACAAGACGATTTACGGGTATAAATACAGCCCCATTTGAACTGAAATTCAGTCTTTTTCAAGACTCGCTCCGCTGTTTAGCCCCAGGGGGTCACGGTTAAATCATTACGGGAGCCTAAGCGCCAGTAATGATCAGGAAAAACTGGCTTGTCTGGGTTAGTCTGCTGAATATTCTGTAACAATAGAAAGTCATCCTAAATGGTTTTTGGGCAACGATTAAGAACAAACCAGACAACCAATAGGAACAGGAAGTTACAATGACATTTTTGACAAAGCCCAACTTCGGCAAAGCAAAATGAGTCCTTTGGCGACATGATGGAGTTAACCTTTTGAATTCGGTAGAAAACAGATGTCTGAACATGGCAAATTTTTCCAGGAGTTGATGGTGTTTTCGCTTAAAATTGAAAACCTCAGCTGTGTTTAATTCCCCTGCTTGCTTTATTTTATTACGAATGTTGCATCCAGTAAGATATTTCACCATTAACTGTAGACAATGAAATTAACGAAAATCACAATTTCCAATTATTTTCTGCAACTGCGATTAAACAATTGGTGCGCAAGCGTAACTCACCTTGAGGTATTTCTTTATCGTTGTAGGCGGAAATCGATCCACACACGGCAATCCTTCCTCGAAGATTCATTTGACTGATGACCACAGACGACATTAGTCCCCCGACCTACACCGTGAAAAGAGGTGATGACAAGGATGGAACAATCTGCTAAAGATTAATCCAATATACCATTTTTTCGGCTACATACCGCAATGTCACTGCAACTAGTCAGCGTTTTTCAGACATGGACAACAATAACGGAGCAAAACTGCAAAGACTGGCAAGTTCATATTAGCAGGAAAAAAAGCCAAAACCAATATTTCAATAGAAGCTGCAAGAAACGTTTTCAAATAACTGTTTTCACCGACATCAAAAAATATAAAAATAACTGATCTAATTTTTCTGAAAATTAAAACAGTAGTTTTTGAATCCTTTAACAAGATTTTTTTACCTTTGAAGACATTCAATCAACTCACATTGTCGAAGTAGCAGTCGATGCCATTCGGAGCTATCTTCTTTAACGACGTCTCCCAATCCTCAGTTTTGTAGTTGAACGCGTCGTCGAAACCAATCGACTTCACATATTTAACCTTTTCGTCCGAACCACATGCACCTATAGCTCGACAGCCCTGCGAAAGACAAATCGTGCAAGATGGATGAAATGCCAGACGTGACGTTTGCCAACCAATCTGAAAGAAAAACCTCGGGCAATTTACGTGAGTTGAGCGTGGTGGAAAGTTGCTTTTTCTGTTAGGTTGATCAGTCTGTCGTCCTTGGAGGTTTAATACGAAGTTGGACAACACTACATGTCTCCGTACTTTCATTCCCAACACCGGCACCCACCCTCGTGGAATCGCCCTTTCAAGAACAGCGTGGGCCCGCCTTGACGCCTGCGCACCGGCGTCGGACGTTTCCGCTACTGCTTGCACAAATGGGGTATGGCCCCCCCTGCGGCCTTTGAGCGTGGTGCAGAAAACAAACCGTCGACCATATCGTCCTCCAATGTCTAATCTATCGACCTCGCCATGGACTACAAACGGCCTGACGGTTTTGGATGATGAGACAATTGAATGGCTGCTCAAGACCTGCCCCGAGATCTAGTGCGGTCAAACAGTGGATAGTTACGAAGAAGAAGGTTTAACAGACTGATACAAGGCCTGAAGATTAGCGCATAACAGGCTATAGCGAGGTGATCGCAGTTTGATTTGAACATACCAGGCCCGCTCGCCTTTGCTTTTAGTGATGGTCCGGTACCCGGCTTCTTGAATACGATGCTGTCTTTCGGATAGTTGGGATTTGCGATTTTGATAACCCTGAATGCATTTGTTGGTGAGGTGCTTTGCTGAGATTTGAACAAGATTTCAACCATTTACACGATGAAAACAAGCACCTAACAACTACCAACAATTATTTTCAGAGCAAAAAACGAGAAGAATACTTGAGGTTGCACCAAACAGGATTGCGGAGTCGGAGGTAAAATGTCTGACTCTGACTCCGCACTGACCGTATTCTGGTCAATCGAGTCATTTGCTCGTATATCAGCCGCGCCCGGCCAAACAACATCCTTTCAAAGAAAGAAACTGCATGAAAAATTCGTGTCACTTCAACCGTTTCTGTAAGTTCTACTCCCCGGAAGCACACTTGGTGGTTTTCAATAGCACATACACAAGCAAATACAACTGCGCGACGCATGTTCGCTTGGGTATTCATGTTCTTTCACGGTTACCCATTATCCCTCAGAGAAGCATCTGGGCAATGTCGATTGAGCAATGACAAGTAAAGCGGTTGTGATGACGTGTAACACTAACCAACGCGAACTGTTCCTTAAAAGAAAGCGTTCTTTCTATGATGCTGGGTCTTTAAGCTGAAACTAACTAGTTTTTTAGCAACTGGCAATCATTGCAAATTGTGGTGCACAGCAAAAATTGTCTGTTTCAATAAAAGCTTCCACAGAAACTGTACCGTTTGAACAGGAATTCCCAACTTAGGAGCGTGATGTAAAAAATGAATCAATTAAACTTCCGGAGTCGGATAAAAAAGCCCGACTCCAACTCCCAGTGTTCTTAGATATCCGACTTCACCCAAAATCCTCCAGCTCTTTGCGACTCCGACTCCGCAACTCTTTGCACCATGGCAAAACCATCTGGTTGTAAGACATTAGCCGCTGCAGTTACTATATTACTCCTTGGTGTAGTACCTTGCGTGATCCCTTCGATATATATCGCAAGGGACAGGTAAGTTATTAGTGATTTTGATTAGGTACTGGTACCACATTTACAAGAGTGAGTGCATAGCCACGTTTGGTAGGATCTTCAACTCGTCAGGGCTGTTGGGAACCCATTCCGATCGTAAGGTTTAAAAATCAACTATAACTCTAGGTGTACTCTACTGCTCTGCCAGGCCTGATATAGTCCGGTTTGTTGGCCACTAGGGTACACCTCGTGTGATCTGGTTTGCGAGCTTTGTTTCCAACTCTGACAAGACACGACACTTCTCTACTGTATGCACTGGAATATTTCGATTAGTGATACCGTAAAAACCGTACACGCGGGTGCAGTAGCGTAGCCAGCCCGAATGTTTGGGAGGAACCAAATATTTTTGACTTTTTTTTACTTTAAGCGAGCAACAGTATTTTGTTTGGGACACCGCCTCTCGAAACACAAAACGACAAGATTTTCTAGAGAATTGCGGGTCATGTCTCCTTTGGCTCCACTGGCTACACCTATCGCACACGTGGATGTGAGCAATGCACGAGCAAACACTTCACGAAACCCCTCAAACATCTTTACATGTAATTGTGAGTTTTCATTCTTTTGTCACAACTTGGAAACACGCAACGTCGAGAGTCTGTTTTTGCTCTTTTCAGTTACCATACGAATTCTCAGATCTGATTGATTTCCCGCCAACCTTCAACCACTCTCGATCAAAAACATTTTGAACAGGTGCGCAATGCATGCCGGTAGAAGCTCCATAGAAATTTGCCCTCCCAGGCAAACGCGAACAGCATTTACCAGATAAATAACAAATGCTGGCCATCTTCACTGAGCAAACCTTCATCAAAAAATTGATAAAAATGTGATAACCTGTCAGTTTTTACAGTATGAAAGCGTTTATCAAATTTTGCTCCACAGCTTGTCACAGAGCACAGCAGTCCAGCAACGGACATATTTTCCTGTTTTTACTCGCCGCAGCTTGTGTTTTGATATATTCATTTTAGTCATGAATTTGCTTGCTTTCTCTGTTCTTGATTTTTAGCTCTTCAACATTCACCTGCGAGCATTGTTTGCAGATTTTCGGACTGAGAATGCGCAGGGTGATGTGAAATCGATTTCCTATTGAAAAGCATTTGATGATTGATTTGATTTCGCTGCCTTTGTGGAGATTAGTTACTTGAATACAGGTTTGTGCAAGTCAGACTCCAAGTCATTACAAAGTCATGAAAGCAGAGCCCCAGTCGGCTGGTCCCTCGAAAGCTTGAAGCAAACCTAGAGATTTCAATTGTTGTAAACAGCATGTAATAAACCTAAAAATCCAAATCATGCTTCAAGTTTACAGCAGTTGCAAAGGTAGAGTGGAATTGTTTAACGCTTTAACCTTCTGTTGAAAAATTCCTGTGATGCTATATAAATGATTCTTATCCTTTCAAACATGAAGAAAAAATACAGTGACGCTTGATCAACGACTGCAAAGAGAATGCGTCAGTGCCATCAAACCTTGATCAAACACGCTGTGCTGGAAACTTTTAGATTGCATTTAATCAGATAAAGAATGGAATTCCTGTCCGAATTCAATCGGCCATACCCTGCGCAAAAAGACAAGCATGAGGTCGGAATGCACTGACTGCTACGAGCTGCAGCTTGATCTTTTGTGCTGTCACAAATCTCGCGTCAGACGTTCCAAATTAGCAACGTGAAAGGAGAATAACAAAGCAGTCTTTAGTTTTATCTGGTTTTGGCAAAAGAAGTGAGATTTAGACGATGCAAATTTTCAGAATTTTTGATAGAGTATACGGAAACACAATAATGAAGAATTAGCGCTTTGCAAAGACCGATTGAAGAAATGTTGTCATCCAAATAATTATTGAAAACATTAGATCGTTAGGAGTTTTATGTTGCTGTTTATGTGTCAGCAGTGGCGTAACTAGAGGTTTGAGCGAGGTGGGGCAAAACTTAGCTGAATGGGGCCCACTAGCTAACACTCAGAAAAGAGTTAAGAAATGTTAGTGAATCCGAATGTCGTGAATGTCTACACCAGTTAAAAAAAACAAAAACACCCTGAAAAACGAAAAAAACAACCTACTGAAAGCCAAAAGAACACTAAATATCAAAATGTCATCTAAAAGGTGCCCCGTTTTCACATTTAGCTTGCCAGGGGGGAGGCTCACCTCCCTGCCCCCTTTCAATTAAGCCACTGCATATCAGCTGAAACCTGAAACTTCAGATGATGGTCGTCAAAAGTTTGCTGAGACCACCGCCGGCAATATGTTGTGCTGCCCATAGGTGGCGGAACCGAGGGGCCGCATTGGCCTAGGCCCGCCACTTTTATTTCTGGGGGGACTGGCCCCCGCTTTTAAATTTCGAATTTTGCCTAAAAATCGTAATTAGTAACACAATTTGTATTGGGTTCAGTGTTAATTTTGGCAGTATTTTGAGGATATTACTTCTAGTATATTATTTATAATTTGGCAGGATTTTGTAATTCTTTGGCAGAATACATCGTTCACAGTCTGTCACCCTGCTATGGATTGCTTGCCGTATTGGTGTTGTTGAACAGTGTACCCACATGGTGTAATACAACACAATTTTTCACAAAACTGGTGCAATTTTACATGATTGTGTGCATGGGTTCGAAACTTCGGAAGAAATTTTTCCAGGGACGGCACATACGTTTTTTTCCAAACGTTTTTCTAGGGGGGGGCAAAAGTGGTGAAGTTTGTTTTTTACCACGCGAAACTAAGAAAACAGCCTTTTTTTCTGAAATTTTCAAATTCCTGCCCCTCTACTGACACTCATGCTTGTTTGTAGGAAAAGTTCGTGCCGCACCATTAAAAAATTGGGTAATTTCAAGCGTTTTAACACCATTCTAATTAGTGAAATTTTACTGAATCTTATACGCAAAATGAAATATTTGACAGATTAATTTCATGCGTGTTTTTGTTTTGCATTGTCAACGCTAAATAGCTATATTTTACTTCTGCATTGGCAACACTATTGGCATCCTTACGGACAGCTGGCTATAGCTGCTACGTATGTTTTGTCTTGTCTTTGCATTCCGGTATCTAATGCAGTTGTGGAATGAGTATTCAGTCATAATACTTCTGTGTTCCAGATGTGGAAAAGTTGTGATTTTGAATGTGTTTAAGACAGGTATCAATGCTTTGCCATTTTTGCCTGTTTTTAAAGCTGTGTTTTTGGTGTTTTTAACAGCCCTGTGGCGACTCTGGCATACTGGCTCCTCGGGCTTCTCCCGAGTCTTCGATTATGATTTATATCGGAGAACGCGAGCTTGCTCGCTTTCTGTGTTTGTGCCACCACCCACGGCCCCACTTCACTAAGTTGTTAACTCGGGCTCTTTTGTTTGGGCTTGTCACTGTTCAAGTATTTTCGTTCCATGTCTGGCTTTTCGCGTTCATGTTGCAAGTGACCTGAATAAAACAATATTGTTCGTAGTAGACGTGAGCTGTCCTATGGATTTAAGTATTTTTTAAAACATAATTCATATCGGAGTGAATGTTTATTGAAGCAAAGGATTTGCATACAAGATTGGATTTGAAGTTCAATCCAGTGGACCATAGGTGTAAGAGCAGGAAAATTTTTGGGGGTGCGAAAGATTTTTGCCCGAATTTTTCCAAACTTGCCCGCAAAATAATGTTTGGCCACTTTTTGTGCAAATACGCGAATACTTTTTCATGACGACCGTTTTTGGGATGACCTCCAAAAGAAAAAAAGCCTTCATGTGATTCCGCACATGTTGGGCGCCAATTTTGCCCGTATTTTCGGGAGTTTGCCCAGATTTTCAGAGATTTTGCCCAGATTTTCACCAAAACAAAACTTTTGGGGGTGCGCTTGCAACCCCGTCTCCTGCATCGCTGCAATGGACAGTTCCCATTTCAAGAATAGTTTCAAACGAACGATAAATTGACTAACTCGGGCTAATATGAATGAGCCAAGTAAGCGGAGGACTTACTGGTGTTAACATTGCTCTGAGACGTACGTTACTCAACAATGGAGAAGTTTGATGCGAATTTCGCATTTATTGTTACATAAGATAACGTCAAAGACAGGGCAACGATAATGCCAGCCAGAATGCAAGCAAATGGAAATTTCAGTGACGCAAGAGTCGAACGAGTTTATTCAGTGAGTCAGAATAAATCGAGTGACTGTGACGCTGATGACCTGGGTCGCCCTTGTAAGAGCCTATTTGAATTTCAGGTGGTTCACCGATACGTTTTCATATTGGTGTAATTTTGTCAAAAATAATGTAACTTTGACCTTCATATGGTGCATATGTAATGACGTCATGTTTCAATGCTTGTGACGTCACAGTTGCCAATTCAAAGGACAAAAATTTTGTATAATCTTTTTGACGTGCACTTGTGCCCCCCCACTTTGAAAAAGGTTCCGCCACCCACGGTGATGCCCATGCATCACGTTGATTAGAAAACCGGTCCAACTGAAATCTGAGCCAACAGTGATCTTCGTTTCGATTTGTTTGAAACGTTTTGACACAGAGGTCAACAGCAGATATTTTGGCGTAACCAACAAAACTTTGCTGAATGTCAGGACAGAAAAAAATATTTTTATGAAAGATTGCACAAGTTCCAGGTGCATAGAGATTTTTATTCTGAATGAAAAAATGTATTCCCGTTCAATGTACCTAAACCCTTTTTACGCATGGTACACCCTTCAACGCTTCTTTATAAGATCCTAGAAACCTTCATCCGGTGGTCTCAGTGTTTCGCAAGCTTTTTTTTAATTGAATGCATCCCCATAATCACTTCCAAAAATCGTGCAGTATATTATGATTCATTTCATTATGAATATGAAATCAAGAGGAAAAAGTATTTCATGTAAAAAAATTTTTGAGTCGTCCTTTAGGTTCATAGTTGATTCGTCACAAATGTTCTAGAAACATTCGATGCATTGCCACGGCCCTCATTAAAAGCGCTACAGCACCAAAATTTCTGAGTTGACTAAGGTGTTTTAGTTGCGTCTTTACGTATACCTTAGGATTAGGTGAACCATTTTGCAGTGGTGTGCTCCAGTGAATTTCTTGGTTTGCTCATTGGCAGTGCCGTAGCAGCCCAACTCTGGGCCCCCCAAAACACTTACAGCCCCCCCTAATAGTGATTTATGAAGAAGCGTTCTCGACGTTATGCTACATCTCGAGGGCGAATGGTCTTCAAAACAACATATCCTCATTGCAGACACAATTTTGGCAGAATCAGGCCCGTAGCCAGGTTTTAAGGTTTGGGGGCAAAATGCATTTTCAAGGGGAAAGATTTTTATTATATGCTTTAAACACATTTTTCTGAGCCCAACAAAATTTGGGGAGGCATAAAAAGATTTGGAGGTAACTGCCCACAAATATCTCTCTATGCCTGCGGGCCTGGGCAGAACCGTCGCCAGAAAGTCTTCCATTGAGGGCCTTTATGTTTGTGCAGGGGGAGTAAATATTCTGAAAATTTATATTTTATTCACAACAAGAACGGCATTTGCAGTTTGTGCAAATTAATTACAAATATTTTCCCGCAAATACCCATAGTATAGGCTTGTATTTTGCAACTAAAATGTTTTGAACGAGCTTAACAGAAGGAATTGGGTCGTAAATCATTGTCATTTAATTGACGGCGAGTGCTTAGATTTCGTAATGAAATGTAAATGTAAAGAAATTTGCAGGAAATCAAAATCAACCCCATCGTCAAGTTATGATAACATTATTACCGAAGGAGCAAACACGAGGCCGGTCAAAGCATCTGCGCCACGAGGAACGTTTTCTTTCATTAACGCAAATTGATAAACTTTACCATGAGCTTAAGGGAAATATGCTTATAAAGCGTGCGCATTGGACTTTTTACTGGCCAAAATACGCATGCATAAGCCTTGCTGATGTCTAGCCTGTAAATCTCCTGGTGCATGGCACATATTTAGATGATTAACATTTTTTATTTCAAATCGCTTATAAATGTCAGCAAATATAGACTAAGGCCTACTTGGACGCAATGGTTAACATCCATAATCAACTAACTGTACTACTCTGTTTTGGGACAACTTAGCAATGATTGCTAAATAGACTCTTCTAACTACACAATTAACTCCATCTTGCTGTCTGAACAGCAGGCTGCGCAAATGTGTAACTTTGATCGTAAGCACCAAAGGTATCTTGCTGCTATGCAGTACAAAAGAAGAGAAGACTACCTGGGCTAGACATAGTATATTTTTTTACAACAATCACTGCACAAAATGTGTTGATCAAGTGGAAGTCTGACTTCTGGACGCATACAACTATAGGCATGTAGGCAGGGCCGGTTAAATGAACGCGGGACCCATCAGGGCAAAGTCGTGACAGCGAGGCCCCTGAAACGCTTAGCGCAACTACGCAGTTCGCTTGTGTGCGGTCCTTTGCCTGCAGGGAGGGTTGCGAAGGTTGCTAGTGGAATGTTGTACTCTTGGACTTTGTTGTGTAACAATAACACGGCGATAAATCTTCAAATGTTCACTTCAAGTTGCGGTAGTAGGCGTTTTGCCGCATGTGACCAGGGCTCCCGTTGTTTGTTATCATACCCGTTTTTGTTTTTGTAGACACTTTCAAAAAAGTGGTCACAAACCCCACGACAACGTTATGCAGCCGTGACAAACCAATGTTTGGCGCTCGAAAATGTTTGCGTAATTTACAGCGTGTGAGATTTCTCATGAAAATTTTCTCCAACCAGCCTTTCCGGTGCGTTTTAAAACTTTTTAGTGTGACATCAACCAGTTGTAGATCAGATCACTATCCAATCTTTGGAAAACAGGTGACGCGACCGACGGAAGTCAGTCGGCGCCGGTTACGTGCATGTTTGTTTATAAAATTAAAAACTGACACGTTTGGGCATGCCCTTTTGCAACACAGACTGTTACAAGTTGGGGCACAGGTGGTGTATTTGCTTAAAACGTGACACCCCGTTTCGCCACAGCTGGAGCGGTGTGGAGACCAAAGAAAGGTTGCGAGCTATCTTAAAAATACGAAATTAATATTGAAAATAACTTTGCAGTGGTTGCTACTTTCGTTAAAAGAATTCGTAAGATATGAAATGTTAACGATGACGTAAAAAAACGGACAAATTTTGTCAAAATACTGCTCTGCAAAAATGATAGGGTTATATTAATTTTGTCGCAGAGCGGGGTGAAACTGACTAACTGAAAGTGCTTCGTGCTTTACTTTAAAGCAACCGTAATGAGTAATTGCTTGTTTGCTTTTGTTAAAACATGATAAACGTTCAAAGGCGAATGCTACGCAAAGAAGACTGATGAAGTTAGCAGGTTGTCGATGCGTTTTGCTTTGATACTAACATCCACATGGTCATCGAATGATGTTCGAGTGAAGTGATCTTGGTCGGTTGCTTGAATATTTGCTTATCGGATCAAAACGCAGCATGCCCTGGCACACCTTGGCCTTCGACATTCAGCGACAGGTTGGAGCATGCAGTGGCCGGCTTAGACAAAACCTCAAAGTAACAAGTTAACTTAAAATATGAAATTAAAAATTGAAAAAATTAACGTGAAAATGAAAAAATTACCATAACGCAAAAATATCAAAAATATATGTCGGGGGAACGGAGGTTGGGAAAATCCTCTCGCTACCTGATCTACCTGATCCGACTCCAAACTCCATACAATACCTACCCTAACCCCCCCTTTACTACTGGGCGCTCCCCTATATGATGTCGCCGGGGCGTGCGTTTGTATTTGTGAACCCCTACAAAAAATTTTAGGAGTTACAATGTAACTTTGACAAAAAAAGGCAAGATTATTTGGAAACTGACGAACTTCGATGAATAAACGTTTACATTTGGGCAAGATTTTCTTAAAAACTGGCGCGATACTATTTGAAACTTTCTGCGCAGTTTTGTTTACTTTTCAATGTAAGAAGCCACAAATTTTACAGTATTTGACCTGCTTACCTCATTGTCAGATTTTGGCATCTAGGGAAACGAATTAACTGCTAAGACGCTTTTCCAGAGCATGCGTCATCATCTGTCTCTCAAGTGAAACCACTGATCAGTGGCAGAGCAATGAAAGTAAACACCAACGACACAGAAATTAACAGCTTGTGTCTGTGCAGGGTCGATTGAAGACCCGCGAGACAATAACAAACGGATTCGAGAAGATTCCAGAAGCTTTCATTGGAATTTTTCAAGGAAAAAATATCGGGAAAGCTGTTGTAATGATATGAACCATTTTTACACTGGATTGTCGACTTCGAAGAACTTTAGCACGAGCTCGTAAAATATCCAGTTATTGCATGTGAATCCGCTATCAGTACTTTGCTGAATGTATCTTTTTGCGTTTTGTACATAAATTTTCAATCCACAGTGTTTCACCAATGCTGACAGTCTTTGCAAATGACCAAAATTGACCAGAAACTGATCAGTCATATCGTACCTCCTGCAACTCATGTAGCAGTGTGAAAATTACCTGTCTTGAATCTTGCGTTTCACGAAACATGTTTTCAAACAAATATATTGCATTATTACCGAAATTCCCCTCAGCGCACTGAACGTTTTTGTGAACAGGTGTTTGACTTAGTTCTGATGCGTATGTCGTCTCCCAGCCACTCAAAATATCTTAAGGCAAATATCACTGTCCTCAAATGCTTCGTCTTGCGGAAATCAGTGCTTCCTTTTCCATTGCTTTCAAGTTCTAATATTCTCGTTGAAAAAACAAAACGATTTAGTATTGATTTGTACTGACAATAGCACTGCCTGGGTAGTTGAATTATGAGATATTTCGCAAACCCTTTGTGTCTCAAGTATGTTGTTCACATTAACTTGCAGAATTCCTAGGTCCTCAACTGTTTTCGTCACTCCGTATTTTATGAACAATCAATTAAATAGACTTGTGTTTTAGGTTTTGGTTCTTCTTATTTCTTTTTTGTTATTTAGTGGTTTGAGTTACGAAAATGCACGAATTTCGCAAGTGCGAAAAACCTGGTCCTAAATAACAACTGGTGGACATTACGGGCTGCATATCATTTTTACCAAAAGCGTATATTCGTATCTTTTCACCAAGGACGAATACATTACTGTAAACTACAGACAGAGACAGTAATAATTAACTTCTATATTTAGACAGTTAGTCTCAGCATAAGCATCGAAGTAGATTGTCAAAAACAGCAAGCCTACTCCTTAAGATTGCATTTTCAAGATTTTGCCATAGCGAATTTGTTTATGATACTGGTAGTGTCGATTTCACATAAAGGTTCATGCTCTGTTTTCTTTAGAATCGGGCTGTTCAGCTTGTTTTGTCTAATGGTGCTCCTTTGTATGTTCTACCATACTAAGTTTAGAAAATGACAGTTCTGCACTGCAGTTGGTCTCCATGAGAGTTAAATGCGTAAATCATTTCCCACATTTGCAAAAGAAGCCGCTAAGTACACTACCCAATGGCTATAGTGAATAGATGCCAAAGTCAGGGCTGCCAGTGAAATTTTTGAAACCTCCCATATAGACTCACCAAAAGACAGATTTGAATAGAAAATCATAGGTAGACATGAATTTGGTGAATCTTTCCACTAATCTACCATATCTGGGCATCTGTAACTCGCAAAACGTGCCAATGAATTCACACGGCGACTTTGCTAAAGAGCTTTTGTGTCTGTAGGAATTTTTATACCCCTTAAACTGGAGCTGTTTGCATTTACATTAATTAAGTCCCCATTCCCAGTGTCCTTCTGTAGCTAACCTTTGAGATCTGGATCTATCAGCCACTCTACCTGAAAATCGCTATGTGTACCACTTTATCTTTTTCTTTGGGCTTGCTTCATTAGTATCTCTGTCGCTTGAACTCATTGCACCTAGCTAACTCATTGCACCTAGCTAATATTTACAACTTGTACGGTGTCAGTTGTAGACCTAGAGGCTAAAACAAGATAAAGAAAGATGAGACTACGAATAAAGTGTAATAAATCATACCCTATCTTAAATCACCGCGACGCAGTTAAATCCTAAAAACCTTCAGAAGAATCTTCAGAAGAAAAACCAAGAAAGGCATTGAAAACCCGAGATTTGGGGCAAAACCCCAGAATTGGCGCCAATGGCCAAATCATTTTGAAAGTGCCAAAAAGTAACACAACTTATGGTACAGGTCAATGTGATGTAATAATATTTTTTAATGCCATTCATAACAATACAATGAAGCAATATCTGGAAATTGCTGCAAATTGGCCTCATTGCTTGAGTGGTCACATAATGACGCAAATAACTATAAAACACTTTAATTTTCAAATCACAGTAGTCTGATGGAACAGCATTCAAGTGAAAACCTTCGCTTAATTGCCTATGGCAACTTTAGCAAGATAATAACTTTTTGGACTGAAAAATTATATAAAAATAATCAGGCGTGGAGATTAGGGGAGGCGAACGAGGCGGTCGTCTCGGTCCCCCACCTTTCAAAGATGCTGTGAGGATCCTCCGTTTGGGAGTTTCGCGCTACGTTCATACATTGTTTAGTTGAAAATGTTATTACCGTATTTATTCGAGTATAACGCGCAAAATTTTGTACGGAATTTTAATCAAAAATTAAGGGTGCGCGTTATACACGAGTTTTTTCATCAGCACGCTTTATTTTTATTTCTTTTTTTGGACACTGATATAAACTTAACTCAAGAAGAGTTCGAACAACTGTTTAGTGAATTTGATGATGAATCCGGTTTCAAATTGTAAATTTCATTTGGGAATTGTGCTTATACTGGCAGTTTGCTTTACCAGTGTACCGTATGTTATCAGTAAATGTTTTGTTACAGCCACATGTCTTCAACAGTTTTTTCATTCAAAAATTAAGGGTGCGCGTTATACACGAGTGCGTGTTATATTCGGTTATGGGTAAACTGCAGTAGACCCAAGTCTGGTGACATATACAGAAACATGACTGAAACAAAAAAAGACTTCAAATATTCATTGCGGCAAT
>Ga0210059_1010273_pt1 | contig 14479 bp, 9 predicted proteins | sample Ectturendosymbi2_FD_188042 | JGI IMG/M metagenome (GOLD analysis project Ga0210059, IMG submission 188042) | Ecteinascidia turbinata endosymbiont from Florida, USA - Sample 2 (SPAdes) (version 2) | ecosystem: Host-associated > Tunicates > Ascidians > Unclassified | place: Key West, Florida... | reverse complement strand
AGTTATACCAATTTTTTACGGATTTTTTTTTTCAGTTTTCACACTTTACTCAATTTTTTGGACTCCCTACCGGGGTCCTGTTTCCCTGAACACGTGCTTACTCTGCTTAATAGTTAATCCACCACTGGTTCCAGTGAAGCTAGCTCTGTTATTCTCTTCTGTTGCGGTACTTTCTCGACTATCGTGCGACCTCCAGGGCAACGTTCCTTTAGTTTTTTAGGGTTGAAACTATAAGATAGGCTAAATCTACAGTCCTCTAAATCCAAGAAACATGTGTGTCAATTCATAACTACACCATGCAATCACCAAAAAGTAAATTTCATCCAAACAAACCGCAGATCTTCAGTCACCTGTCAATAATCCAAAAAGACAAATGCTGTATTGCCAAAGCCAAGGAAGAAATGTACTGTAAGATATTTTGTTTTCAAGTTGTTACCAAAGACTCCATTAGGGGTGAATCCCAGGCTAATAAAGCAGCCGTAAAATAACATGCTTTACAGTGAGAGGAAATGCAGCATTTCTCATGCATTGAGATACATATTCCCACCTATCTCAAGGGTGCCTTCCAAGAAACAGAGCTCAAATTTGTAGTTATTCTTACAATTCAGTTATTTTTTCAAATGTAGTAGACTTAAACTTGAGTCAATGGGTGATTTTTCCAGAAATTTTAGCTGCATGGCATGTATTAAATTTTATGTTCTTTACAGAATACTCTCCAATGATGTTCACAGCGTTGAAACCACAGTGGAATACGTCAAGGGGAATTGTCATATATTCTTTTTTCTCCTAGCACTGACCTTTCGGCCAAATGAAGTGTCCCTCAAACCTTTAAAGATAATATTTTTCACGGCCTCATAATATCTAAACTTCTTAACCTAATCAAAAATTAAGCCTTGGAGAATGCCTCCGACAATTCGTTCGCACTATTTTCATTTTTTGGCAAAGTAGGCCTTGACGTAAAATTTCTTTTCCTGGGTTGACCATGACACTTTGTACAAGTCTATTTTTACAGTCTTTTATATACAGAGTCTACTTGTACTGCAGATCATAAAACAACCAACAAAAAGATAGGCAATGTGTTCCAGAATTCTGCAAACTCTAGGCGTATGAAATAAAACAGGCCTCATGTTTAGTGGACAAGCTTTCTTCATGAAAGTTTGGTTAGAATAATCAAACAAATGTGGATTTTATAAACGAATCTGGATTTCCAGACTCGCTATTCTCTATGCGAACTTTCTTGGCTATCTGTTCCTGTGGCCTTTCAGATCCCTTTTACCCTACGCAAACAACTTCCTCTTTAAACTTTTTGTGCCATTTATGAAGCTGTACAGTAGCTTGTGCTTTTTATGGAATTCTTTTGCAAATGCCTGCTGTACAGTTTTGTTCGACTGTGTTCGAGCATACAGTAACACGCAAACTGCTTTTTTCTACTGAAGTGAATGCCATTTCTATACTTAAAAATATGGACCCGTGAAACAAAATTTTTGAGTGGTTTCTACTTACGCTATTACAAGTTAAGATGATTTGAAAGATACTGGTGAAGTTAATAGATTGCATGATGGTGACACATTTTTCGGAATACACTGTAGCATTAAGAATTGTGTTAAAAAATTCATTTGTTTGCTGATTTGGGGATCAACTTAAATATTTGTGACCACTTGCGTCTGGATTATTATTTCAAGGAATCTTAATGGCAGGGGGAAATTGCAAAAAACATTTTCTATAAATCTGATGGAAATATTTGCACAATGCTTTGGAGTTGATGTCTATGTACTGTTAAAGCATGAGCTTGAAAGCATTTAATGAACATTGCGCTGGAATCCCTGCCATAAACCTCCACATCTGCGTTTCTGTGTCCAACGATGGTTTACAAGCTATCGTTCTGATATATAATAAAATAAATTGCGGATTTCTGAGCGGCGAACCGAAACATTGCGTTTTGAAAAATCTTTTCAGTAATACTAGAAAATAATATTAAATAAATTAGCGAGTCATTTGCCAGAGAAAACGAGGTATTAGTTTTACAGGGAGAGAAAAATTTTGTGTAAAGGCTTACTTTTCTCAGCATAGAGTGCTTTACTTTGCGGCCAACAATAAGCATGTTGGTTCAGATTATCAAATTTGTCTTATCTTTAATTTGGTACTTATGACTCCAAACAATTGTCACCGAAACCGTTTTTATAAGCTGTTTACAACCTGCGCTTTTTTTGGATCAGAAAACAAGAGAAATCAAACGAAAACGCGACTTGATCATCAGCCCCTTGAGAAGCAACTCTGAGTGCGTGATATTACTATTTCCTTTTTCCGATCGATTTTGTTTTATACGGGGACAACATCGACCTTAAATGCTATATTTTACAAGCAGCTTGGCCGAATCACATGCGCTGTAGGTAAAGAAACACCAATCGATGAATACAAAACACCGTTTTGCAGGTTTTATGGTTCACTATTGCCTAACTCATGTTCGAGTACCTACGATACTAAGCTTTGCGAAACAAAATGAATATGGCCGATCATATCCATGCAAACAGGTAACCATGTAGTGTTAATACTTTACATGGAAATTATGTAGCCTTTTCTGATATCAATGAACTCCCTGTATGTATGATGTCAGAAAACGTAGTGTTCAAAACGAATAGCACCACAAACTTCTTATGAGTTTTCAAAAGCATTCCTTGTACACTTTCTAATTCTGCAATAATTCAGGTGTTTAAATATCTGATGCATCATGCACCAATGTCTAAGTACGGCTAGCGTTTTTATCATTTAATCTTGATATACTTGCGGTTTGGTATGGAAAAGACGCAGTGGTTATCGAGCTGAGTTCTCTACTGTATATAAAAGGTTGCTAGTTCCTGATTTCGAAGTCTGTTTATCCTGCAAGCAGTCAGGATCGATTTTGCGGGTGTTATATTGGTCTTTTTATTTCAAACTGTTACGAAAATTTGAGCCTACGCAGTATTGAATGACGTTGGGAGAATGTGACAGGTGGTTTTGCTGCACTAGCAGCTGAATAAAATGCGCCGATCTTGCTTATTTAAGTGAAGTGTATAGCATTGTATTCCGAGCCTATTTTTAGGATTAAGTGTCAAAGTTGTGGTAGCGGTCACACTGTCATTTCCTGTACAATTCTATTGGATGATGCGCGTAGCAAAGGTCTTAGCAGAAACTTGTGGTTCCATACATCCGATTTCGCCTGTCTGTCAACTTCAGCCAATTCAGCGATTGTTGAACCAATCCCCTGGTAACGAGATATGTGCTATGGACGTGGTCTGAGGTGTGTGGTTACCGTTTGTCAAAAGACAGTAATTTCTTTCAATACTGAAGCACCGGCTACCGCAACTTGCTATCGTGGAGAGCTGTTACGATGCAGTGAATGCTCATTGATTTGATGCTTTTATTCAGCCTGAAACGATCAACAAGCTCTGCCACATACGGTTATTAGCGTGTCACCCGTAAATCTTCAGTACCAAAATTAAGATAAGGGAATGCAGGTAATGAACCTTGAAAATCGCTTACTGTTTGGAAAAGTACACCAACATGGCTTTCGTTTCCCAAACATGCTTCCTAACTGCTGGACCGTAAATGTGAAGACTTAAAATGAAGTCCAGCATTTATTACACATGTGCAGATAGTTTCAAAACACCACACAGTGGCTTGTGATACAACTGCCATAAATGGTATGAAATTATAAAAGTATCATCAACACTCTACAAAAGTGCAAATTACAAACATCAAGGTACATTAATACCACATTCCAAACACAAACATACAAAGAAGATCTGCCAATGCATTTTGAATATTCGCGCTTTGCTGCACACGATGCTAAGCCTTCCTGGACGTTCAGACGAGGGTATAAGAAGCGGCATTTCTTTAAAAATGTTTAATTGATAATTAAATCATCAAGCAGGAAGAATATTGACCTACCCGATGTTTGCAAAATTGCTTAGTTTAACACAATTTATTTTTGCAAGGTTTCGATAATTTTTTAAAGACTTTGAACATTTTCAAAATGAAACAGTTTCGGTAATTTTACGTTTTCACCATGGAATGAACGAAAAGCAGCTTTTGGCTTTGGTGTTTGTGCAGTGTTGGTATACATAGCAGCAACAAAAGAAATGGCTACAGACTTAATGGTGACTTTGCAAAATAATTATATTTTTCCCAATCATTTGCGAGGGAAGTATAAAAACCCAGCAATAAGCATTCTAAAGTAATTAAAAGCGCCCACGCTTTTTCTATCAACTGCTCTATTGCAAGTTTTTTGCTTATAATAAGATATATTTGTCTTGCATTTTTAATTTCTAAAGTTGTTCTTAACTATTTTTCATGCATCATTTAGCTTTGAGGATTTAAAACAGCTTCAATGCATACATTGAAAAAGAGAAGTTGAAAAATCTCTACTCGAAACGATGTTTATTGCAACAAAACCGTAAATTTGTTTGAAATGATTAACAGACTTAAAAACGTGTTTAGTACAATCGTTTCAAAAACGTCAATGTTTATTTGCGTGCCATTTATTAGGAAGCGTTGAAGAAACGTGAACAAGCAATTCAACTTTCGACGTTGAAGTTTTTGTGGCCGAGACTTCCAAAATGATGAAAATATTGTGAAAATTAGACTAAGACCAAAGACCATCAATCGAAGTGAACCGATAAAAGGTTTACAATTTTGGCGAAATGTGTAAATTTCTTGACTTCTTTTGCATTCGTGTTACAGAGAAAATAGCCGACTTGACTATATTGCCTCTTGCAAAATTTTTTCATATTCTTGCTTAAATCGACTGCTATGCAATTAACTCAGACGTTCGGAAAAAAACGTCATGTTCAAGTTACTATAAAAAATGTAGTTAACCCTTATTTGCACTGTCGTGTAAGCTGTTTTTAAGGTACTTATGTGCAACTCCCATATTTAAAGAAGGTTATTGCGTCTTCAGCCGCAAATCACTGTTCCTGCCATCCTTAACAGGTCTAGAAATTTACGAGTAAAGATCAACCATACTGGTATTTCGTTAACCACTCATATTAAACAACTTTGTGGTTACGTGTTGCGCAGGTTTAGGTGAGATGTTGTCTCCTGGTTTCTCTGATGCCAAACAAAAGGGTTTAAAACATATGACAGACTGAGGTAAATTTCAGTTGATTGAATCAGCATTACCTTTCAACCACATGCAGGAATTGCAGAACCACAATAAGTTTGCAGAGTTGCTCATTGTGGGTAAACTGACCGTACTGGGCAGTCAAGACACTCACTCTGTAATGATTTCACCGCAATCTTTTCGGATTCACATTGGGAAGGTCGACAATCGGACAACGCATTGTCAACGGTTCAGACCTTGAACGATACTCTATGCATGGCTATGCGGTGTGCAAAAGCGTGCAGTTGCCCAGAGCGTTTACGCAGCATTTATTGGCAGTCCTTGTAGGAAGTCGTTTATCCATCGCTTTAACGTCCCTGTCAGCTTGACATTTGCAACCTGATGTTGCATAAGTGTCCGACGACCATTTGACAAGAAGTTTTGATGATGTGGAAGGAAGTTTTAGTGTTGTCAACCAACAGTACAGTCTTCAACTGCAACAGCTACAGAACAAGGCACGCTTGGTTTCTCTGAATTAAAATGTCATGTCGCTACGATCAGGCTTCTTTGTCCGCTCAGTTTCAAACTGCTTGGTCTGAAAGGTGATATATTCCTGTTGCATGGCTATCGCCTGCGTAGCATGGAGTTGCTTAGCAGGTGTAGTAGCTTTGTGAATAATAAACAACCAGCTCCGAGGCTGAGTGTTTTCTTTAAAGCCAAGTGCGTTAAGTTGTAAGAGATTCAACTTCTACAGAAATTTTGTTGCGTTGCTTTTTACCAACCGCATTGTGGAAAGACAACAGATATTTCGGCTGTTGAGAAAAACCTTTATTCGAACTTATCGTTGTTTTGGTCTTGTTCACATATCTTAGATTTCCTTTGTCTGATCTCGATACGGAACTTGAACTCCCTTGATTATTATTTTTCCAATCTGCAAAAGCATTAGTATGATTTGCATAAACAAAACATATCTACTACGGTTGTGAGGCAAAAATCTGCTCAGGCCAAAATGACACACTTCCACAGCAGACCGGTTCTCTTTATAAGTGTTGTTTGGTTCAAGAGACCAACAGACATGCCTACAAAATATCTAAAATCCGTTGTTTTGAGACAGAAAAATATCTCTTCAATTTGACAAAATACATCTTTTCAAAAAAAATATCTCTTCAAAAAAGTTCCGACAAAAAATATCTCTTCAAAAAGTTATGTAAAAACATAAAGATTCGCTGCGCTCTTCGTACCACCTGTGGTTTTTCAACTGCCCTTTTCTTTCCAAAGTGCTTAATTTACACCACATAATTTTTCTAAAAAACTCCATCTTTAATCCAAGTGTAGATATACCAGCTGCTTGTTTAGCTTTGGACATACTTCGCGTGTTTTGTTTCGAACATCAAAATTTGTTAACTGTGAGAGTTTCTTTTAATAAAAAAGCTATGTTGGGTTTTTATATTTCAGCAGCTACAACACTAGAGGTTGAAAAAATGACCAAAGAGAACAAATGCACACTCTAAAACATTCAACCCATGAGTCGTAACCTTAGAAAGGTGGTTGTTGCTGGCCACCTGATGCTTTGCAAAGGAGATCAAATAGAGGAAAAGACACGTTGACTGACGAGCAAGTATGAATAAGTTCAATTTTCGTTGTTATGCGCGTCATCGTTTTCCTATCCTTAGCAATCAAATATTTATCGCAAACGCAGAGTTCAGCGGTTCCTAAAAATATAGTTTTGTCGTTTATTTTTAAAAAGGTGGCAATTTAAATTTCATTTCATTATCTTCTCAACGTATGGAAAATCTGTTCAGCTGCTATTGCTTTGCCTGGAGATGTATGTTTTTAAAAAGCAACTTGGAATGGCTCATATAGTCTAAACGCGTTTCATGACCCCAAAAAACTCAAACCCCGCACCATTTTCTATTTCAAAATGTAGTTGGGTAACACAAAATTGAAAATAAAATGCTTGAGTTGTTTCTGTTTCTTGTGGCATAGAAAATAGAAAATAGCGTTTCGAACCGACTGAAAACGTTTATTTGTACGTTGCTATTTGATGTGAAATTGTTTGATGAAAGTACCCAGAGATAAATTTACTCTGGCGAGTTGTCTTCTCTATCAACAACAGCCATTGCCCATTTGAAAGTTTGCAGAGGTAGTGTTTTGCACTCAACTCAGTCTGATATTTTGCCGTTGACGACAACCTCCGACAGCTCACGAAACAACACAGCCTAGCAGCGACACCTCGCAACGAAAAAATATTCGTACGTACGTCGGGAGGTTTCGCTTCGGGTTTATTTCCAATTTTAGCAACTGGTGCCTACAAACAATGCTTCAAGTGCAATACAAAACTGTGTAAAACGAACGTTTTTATTGTAACTCTTACGGGAGTTAAATGACGGCAAACGCTCCCTAGTGGCCAAAAATCGTAAAAATGCCCAACAGCAGATATCAACAACAGCCTATAAGAGCGAAGCTTATAGATGAGAAAAATATTTCAATAAGAGGAAAGGGCTGGTTTGAATAGAACCGTTGTTTTGGCAAGATTCATTGCCTCCATTGCTTTTCATAATAGATTTTTGCCTTGGCATGCCAAAATCTACCTGTACGTTTTTACACTGGTTGACTTTGTACTGTTGCATGCCTTACTATAAAGAAGGCTTGGCTTACCTGCGGATAAAAATGAAGCTCTGGAATTTTTTGATGCCTTCTTGGGTCTCGTGTGAGCTATAAGACCTGCATAGATCAAAATATTACCTTAAAGATTTGGTCTTCACATTACAAGTTCTAAATCTACAGAAAAACGTATGCTGCCAGGGATGTCACGTCGTTAGAAGCGAAGAGTATTTACGGTGCTTCGATCGAAGCACCAGGACAACCGCGAACTTGTGTCATGCCACAACTCAATTTGGGTTAATGGCTTTGTGACAAAACAAACAAAAGAAAACGACTAAACTCACCAAGAGAACTGACGGTCAACGTGGAAGTTTGAAGAGGATCAATCATGCTTTGAGATTGAGGCAGTAGGTTAATCATTTGGTTTGAATTTTGTTGTCTCATCAATACCTGAAAAATATTTTTGTTACTCACTGATTGTTATTCATTTCCGTATTTTTCTACTTCAGGTGATTATCTAAAGTACATTCTAAAGTCCAGGTTTTTTTAAGGCGTTTCAAGGCGTTCTAGAATCGAAAATCGGGTTCCTAGATATAATCAGAGAAAATTATCATCGGGTTCCTAGAATAAAGAGAAATCGGGTACCTACAGGTACATACTTGGCACCTAACATTTTCCTTAAAAAAACCCTGTTCAAAACAATTTTAAATCAGACTCTATTCGGCAATCTGTGGGAAGCAATATATAAGAGCCGTCTGAAAAAAACATGATTAGCATATTTTCAGTTTTCAATCCAGATGATATCATTGGCGCATAAGTCGTATAGATTTACTGTGACCATCACATATACTAAGCTTAAGAAACCATGGAACATATTAAGTTTTTGCAAACTGTCTGTTAGCTCGTGGTGTATAGGCCTAGATGCAAATAGAGGTATAAAACAAAGATCTATTGCAGTGTTTCTCAACCTTTTCGCTGAACGGAGTCAAATCCAGATTTGCAACTTTGTTAGGGAGCCGCACCAAAGAACTTTCAACACAAGTCAATAGACACGTTTTGTTTTATAGCACAAGGATGTCTGTCACATTATATTAGAGACTGCATTGAAAGACTGCTGAGGGCCGTCATACTGTCTCAGAAGAATGGTTGAGGACCACGAAGTTTATGTTACTTCCGTATGCCAAGTTTCTGAATCACTTCATATTTCTGGCGACCCTGGTCTGCTGCCAGGCAGATAACTACATGTTATCAGTTATCTTGAAGCACGCTGTATGGTCTCCCTTGACAGTCACCTACAACCTTGATAGTACGACCTATTGTGCAGATGATCTTTGGCAGCTACGGATAAGAGAGGATCGGGTGAGACTGGGAAGGTTAGGTTTGTAGCCTTTGTGGATATTCATATTTGAATTTATAGAATGAGACGCATGTTTATGGCAGACAAGGGGATGCTGAATATAGCGATTTATCAAATGCAGGCTTATGTTCCCACTCTAGCAAAGCTTGTACTAGACCTAGGTTTGCAAATACGGGCAAAAGCTCAGCAACACAGCAGCAAATGCTATCGCTTCAGCTGAAGGAAGACGTGTAAAATCAAGTAATTTTCGCATTGTGCATTGATTTTCTGTTTTTCTGAAATTCAAGTCTCCAAAAAAATTTGTTCTGCTACTATTTCAATTCTAACCCATTGATGTTTCTTTCTTTAAAACTTCCTTATGCTAAAATGCAACTGCAAAATAGACAAAATGTCAAACCGCTAAAAACGCCCGAGCAAGCTTAAGTTCTTCCTTGCTGCGCTCTCTTATACTCATCACCTGAAACGTTTGTGGCATTTGCGCTTTCCACTTGCATTTATATTTTGACATGTTTACATGTGACTACGAATCACGCAAACAATTTTATATCGAAATTCTAGATTCAGTCTCACTTGGGTTGGTAATTGCCAATAATTTAGTTACCCAAATATTAAATTTTCCGATAAAAAATGACAAATATGTTAAATATTGCCATTCTGCACTAGCCTCTCGTACCCTTTTTTGTATTCCTTGTTGATGCGTGCTGTTTACAGATGAGCCATCAAACTTTTGAGGTAGAGAATGTTTCGTGCTGTCAAACTTCTGCCGAAGTATTCGATGCGATTTCTGCACCTGCTGTTCTTCAGAATAAGATGAAGAAAGGTTCCCATGGGACTGCCGCTGTCGCTGACCAGACTGAGATTGCAGATCATTGCACGTGTCGACGTAGGCTCTGTGTGCGTCTTTCAGCACGCTTCTCGCTCCTTCCGAGAGCTCAGCGAAGTGGAAATTTCCAGACGCGTTGACTGAAACTGAAAAGCGAACGGCAAGAAAATTATGCATTGCATCCGGACAGCTACCATTTAGTTGGCAAATTACTGGCCCAGCTCTGCAGAAAAAAAAGCAATTGCGTTGGGTTGATTTCTGCTTATGTCTACACAACGAAAGGACTTGATTTTGCTGGCAGAAAAAAAGCTGCACCCTTTAAAGACAAATTTTCAAGAAAAATGTTTGTCGGGATTGTACACACTGGGTAAAATGTAACCTGTAAATTTTTTAACCCTGAAAAATATTGGAGCAGAAATAAAATATTTCAAAATCGCAGTGACATTTCCGTCCACTGCTTGCGCTCTTTTTTCTGCTCCGTGTCTAGATGTAAGGACGGATTATATGAAAACAGATGATGATAAAATTGTTTTGTACCTCATGGCTGTTTAATCTCGTGCTGTTTGAATCAAAATGTTTTTTTCTTTCAAAAAATAGACAGTTATGCTTTTTGGGTAGAAACAACAAATCTCATATTGGACTCCCGCAAGGACACCTTTAGCTCTCTGTCTCTGTAATGCCAGGTGCAGAAGAACGTCTACTATAAGCTCAAACGGCAAAGTGAAATAATGAAGACATGCTTGAAGTGTTAAAGTAGCATGTGCAGAAATCTGGTTTCGCACCATAGTGTATCTATACTTCTAAATAATTTTGTGCTCCATTTCAATTTATCTTTCAGATGAAGCACATACGGAATTTTCATTTCGTAAAACTGTCATTCGGCGAGTATTCATTTGTAGCAACGTTATACTGTAGAGGACACTCAGTCATAAAAGTTGATAGTCGGTTTTCAGAATAGAGGGAAATAAGAAAGTGAAATATATGTAGGCTACCTATATTTTTATATTGCTTCAATGTTGTAGTTGTTTATGGTTTTCACCTCGCAAAAAATCACTTCATGCTACGCTATATAATTTCGACAAGACAATTTTTTGAGCGAAACGTACAGCAGCTGAAGGCGAAACCAGATCTGCGCAAACGCGGTTGACTTTACTCAAAACTTTACCAGAATGGCGACTTCTTTCTTTCCCATCCAAGCTTTTACTTGTTCTGTTCAATTTCAAAGCAGAAAACTGCAATTCTTTGCTTAACTTCTTATTCATATATCTTGAGCTTGTCGGGTCACTGGTGTTCGGTCGCAATGGCAGTTCACGGTTGGTTTGTTTCAGCTCTTGATGAAAGGCAGCGTTCGATGACTCTTTGAAGTGCGATGTTGCAGGCAGAGACACAAACGAACGAGCAACCGGCATTAACTTATGCTCTACTTTCACAGGGTGCATAACGCTGCACCGAGGGGGTCTGTTGGCTTCCAAGGCAGAGCTGGATTTCTTACAAAAATGGCTAACGCTGCTAAAGCTAGGTTGATCGATTGTGCTTTCTAGAGCGGGTCGCTCGTCATCAGTAATGTCCGAGTTGGAGACGCTCGTGTTACCATCCTGAGGTGTGCGTGAGTCTGGAAGAACGTTAAAGGAAACTTTCTCTTCTGCCCATTCGCATAAAGTTGGAGTGTTGTCAAAATACGGCGGTGATTCAGAGTCCCAACTGGCGGAATGATCCGTTGTTATACTTCCTTTCCTTTTTCTTCGGCGGTATTCCCAGTCCTCGTATTGGCGTTGAAGTTGCAAATGCGCATAGCGCGGTACGAATCGTCCATCGCCGTTGCCAAGATAGGAACTCTGTTGAACTGGGGCGAAGTTGCCGGCCTTAGGTTGAGGCAAAATGGAATAACGAGAATGCTGCACAGACTCAGTTCGCTTTGGCAGCGATTGGGCCTTGGCTCTCTGAGCGTTGTTGCCTGCCATTGAACCTATAGCTCGCTCCCTTGCTTGCTGCTTCAAGAATCTTTGCATCTATCAAGCAAAAATTACCTGAATTCAACAAAAGACATTCAAAAGCCACTGCGTAATTTAGCTGAAAAACGATGTTTCAAGTTGAATGACACTTTAAAACTTTCGATTATTGCAAACACAGTGGCTAAATGTGAAAAATAGCTAAATGTAAAGAACAACGTCATGTAATAACAGATCCTGATTTGAGATTCGCAAGTCAGATTCACCTGCAAAACGTCAAGCGAGTCTTTTCTTCCCTTGTACGCGGAAGACTGAATTGCAGGCGGCGTCCGACAACCAGCTAATGGTAAACTTCGCTTGATGTTACGAAAAGGTGAGACAGAAGGACGTGCTTTTACCTAAAAGTGATGCAATCTAGTGTAAAATAATCTCTGAAAAAAGCAAAGATCAGCCGATGGAACGCACTGCGAAGTAACCACGGATTCATGGGGTTTTCAACACGTCATGAGTACTATTTGCCCAGTTGCAACTATATCGAAGTATACTGGTTTAAATCCAAGAGTTGCCGACTCGCTGTTTCGAAAAGAAAGTGAGTTAGAGCTGCCAGATATTGCGAAATTGAACATGAAATTTCTATCATTAGTCATTATGAAGACAAACTTGTAAAATGTACTCAGTGGCTACAAACACAGTGTATTTTCTAACGCAGTGGTTTTGGGATTCACATGTCCATAAACAATATACAGTGGGAAGGATGATGCAGTGGGAACCGCTTGATAGAGCATCGGTTTATAAAGCAAACCGCTTGTTCGAGCAGTTTCGGTTGAAAAAAAACATCCTATCCTTTTCCCCTTATAAATTCTTCGCTTATTAGAGCAGACACACCACTCATTAGAGCAGTTAGAAGTGTAGCAGCACCATGGCTTGCACGCAGTTAGCGCAAAAATGAAGTAAAACAATCAAACATCGACCAGTTCTTTTGTGCTGAAGAGGGACAAGAGTGAACAGTGTCCACCACATCAGCTACTGTGCAATACATTATGACAGAAATATTGCAAAAATACAGTAACTTTTCTTTGTACAATACTGTGTACAGTGCTCACAACGAGAATAAAATACAGAACCCTGACATTGATATGTGTATTGGTGAACCCCTAGTGTGAATGACACCCTATTTTTATTGCAAAAAGTTCTCATCGGATAAAAGAGCAACCGCTTATTAGAGCAGGTTTTGCTATTCCCGAGGGTGCTCTATTAAGCGGTTTCCACTCTATTGCCTTTTTGCTGTCAGGCGGTAAAACCTGGTCACTTGTAAACCCAAATTTCAGAAAAGCTTGGTTGTAGCTTCGTTTCTTCGGAAGCAACAGTTTTTAGCTTACACGATACTACACCACAGCCTACACTGTTAGCGACTACTAGTCAATAGGCCAGGGTCTCCACTCCAAACAACAGCCCGCAGCCCAAATCTGACTCGCGATGACCTTTCATGCAGCCGCAAACGCATTTTGTCAGTAATGGAAAAATGATATACATACGAAAAGAGTGTTGAATTGGTAGAATGTAACATATCCCAAAATAATCACATTAAGTAAGATGTCCGGCCCTCGAACTGTTATGTAATAGCTTATAAAGCCCTCTGACAAAAACATTTGGAGAGCCCTGCACTGGACGACGCTCTACGATACACACGAGACCCAGTGCTATGACGTCACAGAAAGCATGGTGTTATAAGCGAAGTGAAACTAAATTAGACCGGGAAAATGTCAATTTGCCCCTTTGTGGGCTTTACCAACAATGAAGAACCACTGGTCTTAGGTGCATGGGCGCCGGAAGGGGGGCAGGAGGAGACTTGGCCTCCTCTGGATTTTGAAATTTCACATTTCCCTATGAAATTTTTAGCAAAAAAGGTTGTTTTCTCATTTTCGAGTGGGTAAAATGAAATTTCACCACTTTCGCCCCTCTTTTTATGGCTACTCCCGTGAAAATCCACTACTGCCTCCTGGAACAAATCCTTCCGACGCCCATGCTAACGCGTAAACATTATATATTCAATCGATTTCCAGCATTCAGTGGCTTGACAACCAGCTTTTATTCTCTTGTATCCAGCTCAAACGCTTTTATAGTGTATATGCCTGAAACATTTTTAACAACGCTAATAAGCAAAACTCCTTAGGTTTTTCACCAGAGCTACTTTACATATATTTCCCAGCAATGCTTTGTAGATCAGGACACAGGGCTATTTGGTGACATAGGCTGTCTAGTATCCTTTCAGGTCTAAAATGGTAATGAGTATAGTCTTAGGTCACTAGTTACTCACTACCGGGTAACCAATAAACGAAACAACCAAAATCTGCCACCTTGAAATTTTTTCCTTATGGCTTAGCTTAGATTGAAAAGTACAATTTTTTCAAATAAATGAACATCTGATTTGCATTGATTAATAATATATGTCGTGCAAGCATGGGCGTCGGAAGGAGGACAGGGGATGGCCTTGGCGCCTCCCTGCATTTTGATATCTTTAGCAAAAAAAAGGTTGTTTTCTTATTTTTGAGTGAGAAAAAACAAACTTCACTACTTTTGCCCCCCCTGGAAAAATTTTGGAAAAATCCCCTAGTGCCTCCCCCCGGAAAAATTCTTCCGACGCCCATGCAAGTTCATTCTATTTAGCT
>Ga0210059_1010272_pt1 | contig 14480 bp, 14 predicted proteins | sample Ectturendosymbi2_FD_188042 | JGI IMG/M metagenome (GOLD analysis project Ga0210059, IMG submission 188042) | Ecteinascidia turbinata endosymbiont from Florida, USA - Sample 2 (SPAdes) (version 2) | ecosystem: Host-associated > Tunicates > Ascidians > Unclassified | place: Key West, Florida... | reverse complement strand
CCACAATATATGTGCTTTCCTGGCTATTCTTATCACAAGCAATTTTTCCTTTTCATAGCTTTTGCTTCCATAATTTCAACCCCCCCTTAGAAAAATCCTGGCTGCGCCCCTGGTTGTTAGCATATTTAGACATTTTATGCTTTGAGAGGCAGTGTCCCAAAAAATACTGTTGCTCGTCTAAAGTCAAAAGTTTTGACCCCGAAAATTTTGGGCTGGCTACGCCACTGTTCTAAATTCCTGATTTTTTTGTAGCCTACTTCCATTTATTGGTTTCTAAAAATGACCGTTATAATTTCTCACAGCCATTTTGTCCATGTTGCGTTTGTGTAGATCAGTGGTCATCAACCTTTATTGTAAAATCGCCCCCTTACAGGCGCTTTTCTTGAAAACCGCCCCCCTTCCTATAATTTTTCTGAAAATAGCATTTTGTTTAGAAAGTAATTCAAAGCTAAGGAAATAGAAACGGGCAATCTTGTTGGCACAAAACAAAACGAATGCATTTGTATAACAAATGTTATTAATTTCTAAAAGCAGCTCATTCCAACTATTGTGAACCTTGCAATGGTGTTTATCTGCAAGCTTTTTCAAAGCAGGTTGCAGGTTGGTCAGTATAAGTGGAGTTTCCCCGATCTTGTTCATGTCAAGGCGATTGCGGTATTTATTACGCGTGTGCAGTACTTGGCAGGAACCTTGCTCAGGAAACATATGTTGTGGGAAACCCCAGTAATATTAGCTTCACTTTTCCCCAAAGTTCTTGAAAACGCTCACTGCACTTGATCCAAAAATTTGACCATCCGTGTGTATGAAATATAACAGAGGCTTCATCCTCGCTTTGCATGTGAATGAGACGTTCTTGGATGGTGGAATCGGATTCGCTCATGCTAGTTAGCTGAGAAAAAGCTATTTCACCCATAACTTTCTACGCAGTGTAACTTTCGGCGTGATCTCCAAAACAGAATGATTTCATAGCAAGCCTCAAACAACGGGTGGCGCAAAGGATTTTTTGGAATCTTTAGTTTAGCCAAGATTGGGTGCTTGGGCTTACTTGCCGGTCTAAGTTACTCCTTTCTTAGCCTGCTGTTCTGTTACACTCTGTCATTAGCAGGGATGTAGCGCTAACAAAAAAGGTGTGGGAACGCACCAAAAAAAACTTACCATTTTGAAACAGCTTAGAACTAATCTTAAAGAAAAACATGAAAAAGGCGTGGGAACGCCGTTGCCTCGCGTTCCCGCCGCACTACACCCCTGGTCATAAGTCAGATGAACACAATACAGCTGTATCCACAGACGCCAAAACACTCGAAGTGGCTGAAAAACACGATAAGCACGTTTTACAACTTACTTCTAGCTGTTCCTAGTTTTACTAGCCCTGAATTTCTACGTAAACTGTCGCAACAGTCATATTTCCAGTATTTTTACAACAGAACACTTATCAGTAGGGCTACGTTGTTTTACTCAAGGTACTAACTGAAGCTTTTAAAACACATGATAATGGACTGCAATATTTTTTGCCTACGAAATATTGGTTTGGCAATGCTTTACCATAGGCTATGAAGACTTGTTTCAAGGCAATTTTACTAATAATAATACATACCGTTGAAGGGATTTGTGACAGTCCACGACGAAAATTAACCGCGGCAAACTTGACCGCAACTTGCATTTCGCTATCGCCGCGAAAGTCGAGGCGACGATTTAGTGGTAGCAATGTAATGATTGTTGGGCCAATTTTATTAACTTCAAAGAAGCTGAAGTCTTCCTCTCGAAAAAATGGAGTTTGACAGATTGGGTATTTTTCGATAGCTACATCAGTGTTGGTTGCTTTCGACCACTATCGGTATAATGCGACTAATTAATGCATACTATATTTACTGAAGCTACAACAACTGATATTGATATGCTTTTGCAAGTTTAGTTGCAAATCTGAAAAAATAATTGGTTTGTTGCGACTGATGTAGCAATACAGTTTTTCCCATTGCTAATAGATTGCATATTAAAATAGGCTAGGCGTGGGAAGGCAAGAAGCGTGGTCTCACTGTACTTACTTAGTTTGGTAAATGCTCTATCCATTATGCATATAGTGCTTTGCCTTTATGATGTTCCCAGGTTTGACTCTACTGTAGCTTTTAATGTACTTACCAAATATATCATGGATAAGGTAACTTACCACGTTCTTTAAACGTTTGAAGCATGCGGAATGAATTTACTTCTGAGTTAACCTCAACACTAGAGGCTGAATTCTTTTGCAGTTTCAAACGCAGGAAGTTGATAAGCCAAAACAAAGTTAAAATTTGTAAATTTTAAAGTAAAAATTTCAAGTTTTTAGATCAAAAGATCGGTTGCCCTATAATCTTCGTGTGAACCGCAATGCTTGACTCCCAACCAGACGCAATCTCATTGGTCTTGGATAGTTGGTGCAGTGAAGCGTTTCACAGAACCATGTTACAGTAATTTGAATGATGCGTGACCAGTCCGATATGTGTTTTATAACCTTTGTTACGAACCATGGAGTCGAAAGTTCATATTGTTTTTTTGGGATCAATTCAACATTTGAGTATGTTTTAACCTGCAGAAATCGCCCCCCCTGGAAACTGATATCGGCCCCCAAATCTCGTAAATCACAAAATCGCCCCTACAACGCATAAAATTGTTCCCTGGGGGGCGATTTCGCTCACGTTGAAGACCACTGGTGTACATTCTTGTTATCGGAACAAGGTTGTACGTGGGTGACAGTATACAGGACCCACAAATGGTACGCGATCAGAAAAAATTTGAGGGCCACTGGGTTAGACAATTTGGTTTTGCGGAGATACACGGAAAACCAATGTGTCTTATTTGCCGGAAAACAATTACTGCGCAAAAACGAGCGAAACTGCAGCGCCAACATGAACGGAGTCATCCAAAGTTTAAAGTAATTTATTCATCTGACACCGATCTTTGGCGAAACTCATAACATTGCTCCGTGATGGGTTTCAAGTCCACCAATCTATTTTCCGCAGTATGTTTAAAAGCAATGACAACGTAACAGAAGTCTCGTTCAAAATAGCCTGAAATATTGCCAAAGCCACCAAGCCTGTTACGGAGAGAGAGTTTCTCGAAACTACATTTGGTCATTGTGCTAATTCACTCTTTTCGGAATTTAAGAACAAGGATGACATCACCAGACAGATTTTAAAGCTACAAGTCTCTGATTCAATCGTGATTAGAACAGTAGAGGTTATTTTTTTGATATCCCAGCCAATCTCGTATCACAGCTGTTGAAAGACATTGAAAATGTAACGTTTTTCAGTCTAGCGTTAGATGAATCAACCGACCGCACAGGCATCACACAGCTTGTAGTTTGGGTGCGCTTTCCTATAGGAGACACATTTTCAGAAGAAATGCTGGTTTTGTTACCACTAACAGGCCAAACTCGGGCACAAGATATTCACTCTGCGCTAATGAGTATTTTTCTCTGACTAGTACTCTGACTTGGCAATGCATCAAGAAGCGAGATGGTTAAGTCACGGAAAGGTGCTAGATCGCTTCATTGAATGGAAGTGCTGCCAGTGCCAGCTGTGCGCATGTTTTTGGACGAAAAGGGTGGACGTGATTTACTGGCACACTTGACAGATGACGCATTTTTGTGCAACACAGATTTACTGGCTGACATAACGTGCCAATTGAGTTCACTCAACCTAAAGCTATAAATAAAACAAGGGAATCTGCCCACAATGATGAGTAATGTGGCAGCATTTCAATCAAAACTGATCCTGTTTTCGCAGCAGCTTGAATTAGGGAACTTCACACTTTACTGTTCTACAGTCACACGTGTCTCAATCAGGTTTATTTTCATTCACCCCAGGGCCTTACTGCGCCTATCTCACTGAATTGAAAAATGAGTTTAGTCGCGGTTTGCAGATATCCAGTTTTTGGAACCCATGCTGGTTTTTACAGAGAATCCATTTGTTTGCGACGTGCAAGTTACATCCGGCTGTGACACCAACATAAAATTTGACGTCGAAAAATCTTTAAGAACCAGCTGATAGATCTGCAGCAAAACAATATTCTCAAACAAAGGCAAAATGAGGAAAACATTGCCGCCTTTCAGTTAACCTTGTTCTTAAGAAATCATACTCAGCAGTAATTCTGTGTGCTCAGAAATCTTGACCTGGTTCGAATATACATATGTGTGTGAAACAGGACCGCAACCAGCTGATATTTTCGCGGGGCTACCATGGGAGCAATCAACGTAAAACAGCGTTGCCGAATAACTGATCGGCATTTCACAAACTCCCTTAAAGTAGCTACAACTGACCAGGAACCACATTTGAAATTACTTGCGATAAAATGCAAAACTCAGACGACTAGAAAAAAGCTTGTTTTATATTATTTGATCCATGTTCATTTGATTTCTTATTCCATTCCACATTTTAGTGATGTTCTTCATGTTTTGCTTCACTTTAAATAATCGGTAAATTTTTAGAAAGCAATAAATGTGATGCAAACACATTTCCTGGCCTTGGAAAATCTAATCACTGCAATGCAATATAACAACTAATGCCTATTGCTGAAATTGAGGATGCTTGTAAAGTAAAACTGACAATCACGGCTGCATATACTAAAGAGCGGAAATTCAGTGAATTGGCTAAAAGCAAGACAGAAAAGTTAACAGTATAAAATAATTTTTATAATCTACCAGGGTTGCGGAGTCGGAACAGCAGTCGGAGTCGCAAGGAGTCGAAGGTTTTTGGGTGGAGTCGGATTCCTAACAACACTGGGAGTCGGAGTCGGATTTTTTTGTCTGACTCCGACTCCGGACGTCCAATTGGATCATTTTTTACATCACACTCTTAAATTGGGAATTCCTGTTGAAACGGTACAATTTCTTTTGAAACTTTTGTTGAAACAGAGATTTCTTGGTGTGCACTACGATTTCCATTTATTTTAAAAAAAGACTTGCGCAGAATTGACAATATCTCTATTCTCTGCACAAGATAAACTAGATGCTTTAATCAGTTTTCTTGACGTTGCTGTGTATACCTACATCCGCGAGTGTGCTTCATATCAGGAAGCTATCGATTGCTTAGAAAACATGTAGGTTAAGCCAGCCAACGAAGTGTAGCCCGGCATAAACTGAACACGTGTCGCCAGAAAAGTGAAGAGCAGATCGAAGAATTCTTCCAACGTTTAAAAATTCTTAGCGCTGATTGCAACTTCGCTGCTGTAATGGCTGCTCAAAATAGAGACGACGTTATCCGCGATGCTTTTGTAGCTGGTCTGCGGAGTGGGTACATCCGCCAACGTTTGCTGGAAGACAATGTTCGTGAACTTCAAGCGGCCTTTGATAAAGCGCGTACGTTGGACGAAGCACAGAAAAACTGTGAAGAGTATCGCTTGTCCGCCGAGTCAAATTCCTTACATTCAGTCGGCTCAGCTGGTGTGCGCAATCTTGGTAAAGAGAACAGTGCGCCCGCTGAGTGTCTGTCGATGGAAACAAAGTGCTACTTCTGCGGCAACAAGCGACATCCTCGTTTCAAATGCCCTGGGCGAGACCGCGTTTGTTTGGAAGAAGAAAGGACATTTTTCCAGTGTTTGTTTGTCTAAGTCTAAACACCCGGCACAAACAGTTACGCTGACGAGCCAACAGCCATCCTTGTTTGCCGCTTCGCCGGTGAACTCTGATGATGACAAGGTAAATGTATTCGCCTTTGTGAACGGCATTCTGGCTAGCTGCTTAATAGACACGGGTGCAAAACGGAACCATATTGATAAATCGTTTTATTAACCGAACAAACCTGTCAGTGGACGACAACACGAAGGAAGAAATTGGGTTAGCTGCTAAAGGGTCAACTGTGAGAACCAGAGGTTCATGTAACGTCCAAAAAAACCTACTCGATCGAAGCTACGACGAAGGGAACATGTTAGTTATGGACAATTTGATGTGGGACGTTATAATGGGCCGAGAATTTCTTAAAGAACATCAAAGTTTTATTTTAGATGTTGGGGGTCCCAAGTGTCCTTTGAATTTAAATTATTTGAATGTATTAAAGGGAGTTACGACAGTTCGACTTTTCGAACATTTAACGCCTGACTGCAGACCTGTCGCCTCCAAGTCACGAAATTACTCGCCGTCGGATTGAGGTTCATTGCCACGCAGACAGCACAGATGCTTTGTGATGGTATAATCCAGGGTCTCCAAACTACGGCCCGCGGGCCAAATGCGGCTCGCGAAGCCATTTTGTAAATGATGAAAACATAATATGTTCACGAAAAATTTGTTGATTTGGTGGTATGTATCATATCCTGAAACAATCACATTACGTAAGACAGGGTTTCTTAACCTGGGGTGCTAGCACCCCAAGGAGTTGCAGAAATCAATTTCAGGGGGTGCTGGGGAAGGTCACATATGTGGCGGTCAAAGGTAAAAGGAGTATGATGTACTGCACTTGTCTTTTCTTTATCCTTATAGTAACCAGATTTTAGGCAATGGTAGGGGGTGCTGGACTGCTTAGGCGTGACCAAAAGGGATGCTGAGTTAGAAAAAGGTTAAGAAACGCTGACGTAAGACGTCCGGCACTCGACATGTTCTGTACTAGCTTATGTGGCCCTCAGACAAAAAAGTTTGGAGACCCCTGGTATAATCGAACCGAGTATGTCTCCGTGGAGAGCGCAAGTTGTAGTGGTCAACAACAGCACTCATAAGAAACGCTTGTTTATTGATCACAGCCAAACTATAAACAAGTTCACTTTGCTTGATGCTTACCCGTTGCCACGTATGCAAACCGTTGCGAATAGCGTAGCTCAATACAACTGGTTCTCCAGCCTGGATTTAAAGAGCGCGTATCACCAAGTTCCTATTCTGCCCGAAGAAAGGTTGTTTACTGCATTCGAACCCAATGGCCAGTTTTACCAGTTCAAACGCATACCCTTTGGGTTGAAGAATGCCGTTTCCTGTTTTCAGCGCGTAGTAAATGAAATCATTTCAAAGTATAACTGCAAGGGAACTTATGCTTATTTGGATAACATTACAGTATGTGCATAGGCGTACGGGAAAGCATTTTACTGGGGGGGCGAAGAAAATAAAAAATATGCCCCGAAACTAACTTTGGGCCTGAAACCTCTTGTAAGTCTGTTCTATATAGTTGAATTCGTTTATAACGGCTTCGTATGTAACGTCAATTCGCCTACAACGTTGCATTTTGTTCGGTACCGATGACACCTTCTACATGCATTTCAATTCGAATATAACTTCAGTTCGGCAATAACGTTCTTTGTACAATCCCCTAGAGGTGCCGTTATCGGCAAATTCCGTAGTTACCTTGCTTAACTCAAGGAGGTAAAGTTCCTGGCGTGCTGTGTTCTGCCAGACAAGAAACTTTACGGTAATTGCGTTTGCTGGCAGGGTTCCCACAATTATTTCCTAGAAATTCCCTGAAGTTGAGCTTAAAATTCCCAAAATCTCACAAAAATCCTCTAGATTTTGCACAAATCAGTATATTCAATATTGCTTTTATTTACCTTTGAGAACTTTTAATGGCATGTTAACAAGCACCATATAGGGCTCCGTTGCACATTTACTGCATAATGATTTAGGAACTCTTGAAAAATAGAACGAAACAATCACACAAGCATAGCTAAATCACACCTCAAGAACCATACTGTGTGTGGATTATGAGATAGGTTTGCTATTGAATTTGTCTTCTAAAGCAATGGTCGTTTCAAAGTAACTACATTTTGATTATGTAAAACCAATACATACCAGCAGGCTAATACTTTTGATATGATATATACCACAATATAATATGATTTCCCAAAACTGACGTAATATTACGCTCGATTTTTCACTGTAAGTATGATTATGGTCTACTTTTGACGAACTTTTTCATGGTGGTAATTCCAGGTAGGTCTCATGCTTACCTAATAAGGAAGGTATAATGTATAACTTTCATGCAATTTGTGCACTGATTCTTTTTCCTGTAACTGACAGTAAACCACACCCTGAATTTCACATCAGATAGAAACGTGTGACCAAAAATTTTCCCACATCCCAAAAAATGCCATTTCCCTAAAAAATCCCAAGATTCGTCAATTCCCCAGATTTTCCCCAAAAGATGTTGAGAATCCGAATCTGGGGACAAATTCCCCAAAAGTCGGAACCCTGGTTACTGGCTGAATATACTGTATTGAAATTGTTTTCACCTTGCCCTGGAAAACAGAGTTTGCCGTGAAATTTTCCACTGTATTGAATATATTTTTTACCATTCAGGATGTTTGAGCAACTTGCGCTTGCCTTGAAAAACAGAGTTGCTCTGAAATTTTTCACTGTGTTGAAATATTTTTTATCATTCAGGATTTTTGAGCAACTTGCTCTTGCCTTGAAAACAGAGTTTTCCCTGAGTTCACTATACTGAATATTGAATATATATTTAAGTTTCTGGAACTCTGGCTTAGCCAAAAAAGGCTGGCTCCTTATGCGTGCGCTTGTGGTAAAAGGCCACAGCATTTTATGCAGGACATGAACTTTGAGGCCAGACAACGCTGTGAAACCTGACCACCATCAAAACAGAACAAAACGAGGTTCACGTGCCAACTGCAAACGATGGGAAGCACTTGTCTGCATTGATTACTTTCACGTTTTCTGCAAAGATTACTCACATCCCTGGAATACTAACCCTGGGTGAATTCCACCCAGACAGGAGTGGTGACCACGTGGTCCCTCAGTTAAAATCACCCGACGTAATGGTTGATTGTGAGTTTGGGTGAAAACCACCCGACATTATGGGGTACTACGACAATTCATCGAACGACAAATCATAGAACGACAATTTATCGAACGACAGTTCATCGAAACGACAGTTCATCGAAACGACAGTTCATCGAAACGACAGCTCATCGAACGACAATTCATCGAACGACAATTTATCGAACCGACAGTTCATTAAACCAACAGTTTATCGACCCAACAGTTTATCGAACCGACAATTTATCGAAAGACATTTTATCGAAACAACTTATCTGATTTAACTGTTGCAAGACATTATTGCGGCGTGGTCATCACGCTGTAATGTATAGCTGCAGTCATAACTCTCTACTTAATTTTGTCCAAGTGCAAAGTTCGTTTTTTTCTTTCTTTAGTATCGACTGGTATAGTTAGCAGGAGTAAAAACCATAAGCATAGGTCTAAACAGCAGTGAAGTAAGCAATTGTGAGGGATTGTAACATAGCTTAGAAATGGAATTCATTTTAAGTAAGAAGGCTAACGGAAGTGGCTTTGAAAGATTTTTTGTATGTCAGTGACAAACAAGGGTGTAAGCAACTGTCGTTTCGATGAACTGGCGTTTCGATGAATTGTCGTTCAATGAATTGTCGTTCGATAAACTGTCATTCGATAAACTGTCGCGTCACGACATTATGGTTAGTGTGAGTTCGGGTGAAAATAACACCACGTTATGATTAGTGTCAGTTCAGGTGAAATCACCCCTCGTTATGGTTGGTGTGAGTTCCGATGAAAATCAACCCACGTTGTGGTTAGTGCGAGTTTGGGGTGAAAACCACCCGACGTTATGGTTAGAGTGAGTTTTTGGTTTCCCTGTTAATGCTTTGACATCGTACAAGTTGACAAAACTCCACTAATTTATAATTATAATATTTCAATTCGGGGTGGGTGATGCATTGCTTGGGTGGGCTTAGCTCACCAAATCCCCCCTATGGCGACGGGACAGGCCGTATGTGAGACATGAAAGTCAACAACAGAGCCGCGATCAATCTGATTGCCCAACAATTGTCGTAAAGTATTTGCCCACTTTGGGCAAGCTTACCATATGTGCCTGATTTTCGTACAAAATTTGCCCATTTTGGGCAAGGTTGATTAATGTGGTGGAAAATCGCTATGGAAATAGAAAAATTTCATGCCTCAACCTAATTTGTTTTTATTGCAAATAGAACCACAGGCTTGAAACGAGGATATGTTTAAACCTTAAACCGACCACCAATGACGTCTACTGGCGGAATTTTTGGGTTTTTCTTTACTTTTTCGTTCATTTCTTAACAACACTTTCCACATTTTCGTTTGGAAAATTGCTTTTGTTCTTCATATAAAAAATTTTCCAAAATCAACACGTTGTTTTTTTTCTAATCGGATGAGCTTGAGAACACTTGCTAAGTTGTACAAAAATACGCGCGCGCGTCTAAACCTGTTAGTTAGCCCAGTATAAGCGGAAAAACAAAATCTGCCCATTTTGCGCAAGGACAACAACGGTCTTTGCGTTTAGAGGTTACCTGAGCAGGGTTAAGCAACTTGCGCTTGCCCTGAAAAACACGAGTTGCCCTGAAATTTTTTACTGTATTGAAATATTTTTTTCATTCAGGATTTTTGAGCGACTTGCTCTTGCCCTGAATACAGAGTTTGCCCTGAGTTCACTGTATTGAATATATATTTTTTATCATTCAGGATTTTTGAGGAACTTGCGCTTGCCCTGAAAAGCACGAGTTGCCCAGAAATTTTTCATTGTATTGAAATATTTTTATCATTCAGGATTTTGGAGGAAGTTGCGCTTGCCCTGAAAACAGCGTTTGCCCTGAATTCACGGTTTTGAGTATATATTTTTTATCATTCAGGATTTTTGAGCAACTTGCGCTTGCCCTGAAAACGGAGGTTACCCTGAAATTTTTCAAAACAGGGGGGGCGGCCGGCCCTCCCGACCCCCTGTCTCGTACGCCTATGAGTATGTGGACGGACTCGTGAAGAGCATGACGACAGAGCCGTCACCAGAAAATCTTCAATAGGGGGACATTACGTTTGTGCAGGGTAGCTTGACATCGAAAAATTAATTAAAAACTCCATTGATTTATAGTGTTTCATGTTCCTGTTTGTGCGGCTTGGTGCTTTGTTTGGGGGGCTAAGCCCACCAAAGCCCCACGTGGCGACGGGACTGCATGATGAGAATCTAAAATGTTTTCTAAATGCAACAAAAAAGCGTAATATTATCTTCAACGAAAGGAAGTGTACCTACGTCACCGATTCTCTCAAGTTGTTGGGCTTCCACGTTTCGAACGGCGTGTTGCAGCCGGATCCTGACCGTGTCAAGCCTCCAGGGGCGCACGCAGGGGGGCTGAGGGGGCTAGAGCCACCCCTTAACGGAAATCGTCTAAACACAAATTTGTTGCTGACATTTGTTAAAACACAAAATAATTCCGCAGATGCATACATACCTATATAAAGGTTTCGATCATAACTAGTGGTGTAGTGATCTGTTACCTTGTTACGTTACGAGTGTTACACTTCAATTGCAATGAGCAAATCGTGCTAAGACTATAGGAAACCTTCGCTGAATGTCGCTTTTCGATAAAGACGTTGTGATTCATGAGTCATAATGGCATTGAGAGAAACCGCTTCATACATGCAGTGCCGTATCGGCCCAACTCTAGGCCCCTCCCAAAATGGTTACAAGGGTCCCCCTAATGGTGAATTATAAAAAAGATTTGTTATGCTTCATCTCGAGGCCGAATGGACTTCAAAACAAAATATTCTAATTGCAGACACAATTTTGGCAGAACCAGGTCCGTAGCCAGGTTTTAAGGTTTGGGGGAAAAAATACATTTTTATGGGGGAAAGATTTTAATTTTTATCATGTTCGAAAGAAATTTTTCTGGGTACAACAAAATTTTGGGAGCACAAAAAAGATTTGTGGTAACTGCCCCCGAATGCCCCACCGTGTCTGCGAACCTGGGCAGAACCGTGGTCAGAAAGTCTTCCATTGGGGGCATTCATGTTTGTGCAGGGGGGCTAGACATTCTGAAAATTTATTTTTAATGCACAACATGAACAGCATTTGCAGATTGTGCAAATTAAGTATACATATTTTCCCGCAAATACGCATAATAGGTTCGTAGTTTCCAACTAAAATCTTTTGAACCAGCTTAACAAAAGGAATTGGGTCGTAAATCATTGTCATTTAATTGACGGCGATTATTTAGAGACGTCGTAATGAAATGCACATGTAAAAAAAATGCAGGAAAGCAGAATCAATCCTATCGTTCAGTTATCAAAACATTATTATCGAAGGAGCAAACATGAGGTCAAAGCATGTGCGCCGTGATGAACGGTTTCTTTCATTAGCCCAAATTGATAAACGTTACCATGAGCTTAAGTGAAATATGCTTAAAAAGCGTGCGCATTGGGATTTTTACTGGCCGAATACGCATGCATAAACCTTGCTGATGTCTGGACTGTTAATCTCCTGGTGCATGGCAATTGTTTAGATTAATAATATTTTGTGTCTCAAATCGTCTATAAATATTTAAAAATATAGACTGAGGCCTACGTGGACGCAACGGTTAACATCCATAACCCACTCACTGCACTACTCTGTTTCGGGACTACCCCTAAAATAGATTCTTCTAACTACACAATTTACTCCATCTGGCTGTCTGAACAGCAGGCTGCGCAAATGTGTAACTTTGGTCGTAAGCACCAAAGGTATCTTGCTGCTATGCAGTACAAAATAAGAGAAGACTACCTGGGCTAGACATAGTGGCCCAGAGTTTGTTTCAAGGTGTTTTAGGGAGCCGATTCGTGTCCGTAGAATTTAAATTCGGGTCCCTAGAATCCGAGAAAATCATCATCGGGTCCCTACAGGTCCATACCGGGTACCTAACATTTTCCTTAAAAAAAAACTGTAGTAGCCTACATTTGTTTACAACAATCACTACACAATTCGTTGTTCAAGTGGAAATCTGACTTCTGGACGTATATAACTAGGCATGTAGGCGTTAGGCAGGGCCAGATAAATGAACGCAATGCCCATCAAGGCAAAGTCGTGACTGCGATGCCCCCGACACGCTTAACGCAACTGCGCAGTTCGCTCCTTTGCCACCAGAGGCAGGTTGCGAAGCTCGCTAGCGGATTGTTCTACTCTTGGTCTTTATTGCGTTAAAACAACACGGCAATAAATCTTCAAATGTTTACTTCAAGTTATGGGAGTAGGCGTTTTGCCGCATGTGACCAGGGCTCCCACTGAGTTTTCTTCCACCCAGATCTGTTTTATTAGTCGACCTGTGTGTCTAGGTGCACCTAGGGTGCACCAAAATATGCGTAGGGTGCACCACTAGGAAAGGGTTCACAAAGGTACATCACAAACTTGTCACACTAAACAGATAATTTTTACAAAAACTTTCTGTTAGCAAAACCGAACCAAAAACCAACCAATGACTTTCAGGATTTAACCGAGACTTTGCAGATTCTAAAGTGTGGTGTGATGCTTATGCACCACATCACATCAAGCTAATTGCTGTATCTAGATTATTATTTGTGCTTCATAAGCAACGACTATGTGCCATTATCAATTGAATTATGTAGCTGAGTTACTGAATTAGGGGACTTGCTTATTTTGACCCGGGTACTTACAGACATGGGCGCAATTAGGTGAGGGGCACGGGGGCAGTGTCAGTAAATAGGGTACATGAGCTTAAGTGTTTGAGCAAATGGGGTGCATGAATTCGTCAAAATATCTTCAAGGGTGCACCGTAACAATGAAGGTTGAAGAACGCTGGTCTAGGTTATTATGAAAAATCGCGTGAAATCTGTGTTTTTTGAAGTGATAAGCTAGTCAGTAACTTCAATGTGTTCAATAATATAAAGATAACTTTGCATTACAGTATTTACATACGCACATCAGGTGAGAAAGCACGCACATGGGATGAAGCAGAACGTGTTCAATCGGTTTCATTATCTCATATAAGATCATTGTCAGGGTTATATACAGTGGTGTGTTTAAGGGAAGGCAAGCGAGGCACTTGCCTCGGGCCCCCTTTGCAACTGTAATATGTGAAGTAGCCTACCTTGGTTTCAAAGGGGCTCAGCAGCAACTGCAGTGTATAAGTGGGCTACTTTACTTTCAAAGGGCCCCCAACAGCAGTTGCAATGTGTAAATGCCTTGTTTTCAAAGGGGACCAAAGTAACTGTAATGCACTTTTCTTTCAAAGGGCCCCCTAACTTCACTGATTTCTAGTGCTTCATATTTCAATTTGGGGATCGAAGCTTTGTCTGGGGTGCTAAGTGGTGAAGGGACTGGAATTTTGGTCCTCCTGTGTCAGCGTGCTCCCCCCCATTTGGGGGGTATGGAGTGCGGCTGATACGGCTCTGCATGCATGCTATGACGTAGAAACTCTGCACGCGTTGCGCAATGCGTTACGATTGGAGTTGTTCCTCATGTAGTTCGAATTTCGGGTACCGTGATAGTCACAAGAGTGCGAGGAAAAATGGATAAGTTTGTAGTTGTACAACGCAAGCGGAAAAGGAGTTCGTCAAGAGAAAGAGACTTTTGCAAAAGAGATGGAAATGACACTAGCTCGTGCTCAGAGTCTGCCAGTCAAGTATTCAGTTGTGAAAATGATATTGGTAACTTCGTTGGAGTTCCCCTGACTGATGCTGATCGACGAAAGGTATTGTTTAATTGCTGGTCCCCTCTTTGAGGTTTCTCGTTTCCATATGTAACAGTTGG
>Ga0210059_1010271_pt1 | contig 14481 bp, 9 predicted proteins | sample Ectturendosymbi2_FD_188042 | JGI IMG/M metagenome (GOLD analysis project Ga0210059, IMG submission 188042) | Ecteinascidia turbinata endosymbiont from Florida, USA - Sample 2 (SPAdes) (version 2) | ecosystem: Host-associated > Tunicates > Ascidians > Unclassified | place: Key West, Florida... | reverse complement strand
GAAGTTTTTACTGGAAACTAGGCTACAATCCGAGTCTTTTGATACTTTGGATGACCTGCTGGGGTTTCAGGTTCAAAAGTTATGATGTAAGTTAGTAAATATATTTGACTAATTCGCTAATTAGATAATTAATCAATTCGTTTATTTTAAATCATAAGTTTTGAACCAGAAGCGCTAGAAAGTCGATCAAAGGCTCAAAAGACTCGGACTCGAGCCTAGTTTCCAATGAAAACTTCAACGAAACACTTTGGCCTAGCGGTTGGGCCCTAGGCCCGGTAACATGAGCCAAAATGACCATAAAACTACTTCACTTATGATGTCAGTCACAAAAAATCCGCACCCCCCAGGCAAAAATTTTTTTTCGAGTGCAATCTACTAGACTGGCCGATTCGTTTGAGTCCTTGAACAGCTCTCTAGTGCAATCGGCGGAGGAGCTAGGGCGTTGGTAAGGCAACCGAAAACTGCTGTTTTTTAGGCTGAAATCCAAGTACGAATATACCGTAGGCCGGCTCTCAACGTGTTAATACTTGCGTCTCAGCTAACCTCACAATCAAACACAAAAAACAGTGAAAAACTATTTGTGATTATCCTGTTTTTCAACAGTATGTTGCTACCGCACTTGTGCAACTCTGGCAAACCTTTCATGCCCCTCAGTTTGAGAACCCAGGGTCTAGTCCAGAAAATAATGAAAGAGATGTGATGAAACTGCATCATAATTGCATTTTTTAAACTGCATCACAGTAGTGTTGTGTGGAAAACATTAATGGTAGGTTCACAAGATTCTTTTTTGCTGTAAAAACACTCTGCAGCAGGATTATCATTATGAAGGGCCAGATCAGAAAAATAGTATTTAGTTGCATGCAGCATTTGATAGAGCCAGCATTTGATAGAGCTACTGTTTTTGCATGAAAGCATGCTGTAAATAAATTATTGCAGGACTACATCATGGTTAAATACTTCGCAAAAATGTGGATTACTTTGAATGTACAGAACAGAACACATTCAAATATGGATGAAAGAGCTGTAGTTTTTTTTACCCAGAAAAAGTTTTTTTTACCTCCAAGTGTTTTTTATTATAATTTTTATTTGGAAAGAGATAGCTATAAAATTTCCATGTGACAATATACTCTGACATGACGGTTACCAAAAAGATCAATATAATATCTTAGCTTGTTTTAGAGATAATGCAAACTAATTTTTGCTTTTTTTACCCCATTTGACTATAAGTTTTGGCATGTGCATATCAAAACATAGCATTGCAAGCATACAACATCAGAGATACCATTGACTTGGTATACCTCTATCAGCAAATATGGCAAAGGCTTTTGCACATGATAAGAAACTAAGAAGCTGGGTGTGCAGTGTGCACTATTTCTGAAAGCTAGTGGCAATCAAAGCCGTGCACAGACTCTTAAGGTTCATGCATCATTGTCGATGGCTGTTCACTGCAAATTTATGGAAGTTTAGGAAGCTGAGGTGTAACTGTGATGTTAAAGAAATGTTTGCATTACTTTCTACTGGTAGCTGCATGGAGGGGCAGTTCATTAACAAGTCAGCATGTCATCTTGTGTGCTAATTAGTGTGTATATGGTTTTTATCAAGAGTGTTTTTTGCCTGTTGCTATTTTTTGTTGGATTGTTTTCATAATTTTTGTGAGCAGGCTTACACTATTGCACTGTGTAGTCTCGATGGCTTATCTGATTGCTGTGAATTTTATCCTGTGTTCTATGCTGTAGTTATCTATACCTTAAGATAAGGCAAAGAAATAAAAAATGTAAGCCACCCTTGACTATAAGCCGCATGCAATGATGAAAAAAACTCAATCGAATAAATGCAGTGGTTGGAATGCTACTGCTTGAAGTGAAAGTTTTATATTACTGAGGTTGTGCTCAAGTTAGTTCCAAATTTTCTTTTTTAATATCAAATCATGCTTGAAACCCATCCAGTGTAGAATAAATGGCTGTGGCAATTGCACACTAATCGCTTTCTCCATTCAGTAACTTTTTGGAGGTGGGTTGCCAAAAGTCAGGTTAGTTGAATCAGGGTTTGTTTAAGGAAAATGTTAGGTACCCAGTATGGACCTGTAGGGACCCGATTTCTCTGATTGGGTCCCTAAAGTTCGGGCCCCTAAAACACCTTACAAAAACCCTGGTTTGATCAACAAATATGTCTTGATTTTAAACAAGGCTGACATGATCTGTGTCACAATAACTACTTGTTTCAAATAGAACACAAAGTTGAATGATTCAGCTCAAATTTTGATATTACGATTGGTCCATTTGCAGTTGGTTTGTTTTGTGTGAGGTGGGTGCTTTACATTTTCGGGCCACTCAATCATCAGTTGTACTTAGACTGATTTTTATGATAAACCATTTCTTATTCTCTATGATTCCTGGCACAGTAATTTTTAACCTCTCGGCAACTGCATGTGTTGTAATGTCATAGTAGGGTAAGGAGATGTCCCACGTGGTGATTTCGTCAATTCGTTCGGGAAAACTGACTGCAAGCTGTTCAGAAATTCTATAATTGATTTTTAGGCAAAGAACTGCATTGAGATGTGTTGCTGTTCTCATGTGTTGCTTGCAAAACACCTCAAGGAGACCAGTATAGCTGACAGGCTAAATTGAGGTTGATGTTGACCATACAGCTGTTGTGGACTGCATCAGTTGCGTTTGCGTGTTTACTATTCACAATTTGAAGCAGTAAATTGATGACTGGAATTGCTTCCTGTTATGGCTGCCTTTGCTGTGTCTGAGCCCAGTTGCAGTGAAATGACATCACACGTGTTGAATGCTTGTCTTGTTCGCAGCAGACTAGCAGGCGGTCAGGTCGTTGGCTAATTAAAAAACGATTAATTAGTGTGTTGATGTGTAAGGCTGAGATGTTCATCTTACCATTCAGCATGCGTCAAACATGTTGCGTTTGGCTGTGCCAGGGATTGTTAACAGTTGTGGTTTAAGTTAACGCGAGCTGTACTGGCTGCACGCCTGGAAATTTAGCAACTGAAAACCACACACCACAGTACTACTGAATTACCTCTGCGGAGAAGATCTTGATGCTGACAGTGGGCAAAAGCTCGTTCAAGCCCGTATCGGTTTCAAGGACGAGCCCGTACAGTTTCAAGAAAGACCTAAAGTGTATATGAGGTGCACGCAATTGGTCACATTGCTCCTGCAGCCAGAATTTCCATTACCATCAACTTCCCTGAGCAACGTGAACCATTTTTGTGGCATATCTGTGCGCGGCAAACACACGTATTTTGACGTAACTGGTGATCGTGTTCGAACACCAGGTCAGCTCTGACGTTCCTTTCGCAGTCTTGCCCCATCATGTGCGGCGGCCCGAAGTACGAATACAGATGGCAGGACAATGACAAGTACAAGAAGCCAACCAACTTGCCGGCTTCCGAATATGTCGTGGAGTTAATGCAATGGATCGAGCTTCTGATAAATGACGAGTCTGTTTTTCCAACTAAAATCGGTATGTCTACTCTCTCCTATATTCGCCTCAGCGTTTCTCGTTGCCTCTCGCTGACACTTTGCCCTGCGTTAAGGAATACTTTTGAAATGTGTTACGTTACATTCCATGAGTCATTTATTGGTGACTTGTGTGCTGTAGAGCTGCCAGGCTCTTGTGCAGCAATGCCAGTAACAGTTAATGCTTCTATTTAAACTGATCTATGTCAACTTTCAATGTTTAGTATCGCCGGGCGGCATCCAATCTCAACCTCAATCTCAACCTGTGATTAGTTCGCGTCTGTCGCGTGCAGCCCGCGCAATATGCGAAGAATGTTGCCTTTTTCTTTCGCTTATTTTTAATGATTTATTGTTTAAATAACCTGTTAATTGCACCTACAGTCAAAAACAAGATTTTAACTTCAAGGGTTGTGTTGTGGACGTGCATAAAAAGATGCCAACTAAATATTTATATCTTCGATTCTGGGACGTTCCTGCAAATGGACTGACTAAGAAGTGACCTTGCAGCCATCGGCATCAACCAAATGGGTCACGGATAAAAGGACAAAAAAGACTTCGAAAATCCCCTTTCGTATTTGTTTCCACGGCACTGTCACTACTTGACCAAAGCACTAGGGAGGATTGCTGCTCTCGCTGCTGGTAGTTAACAAAGGGTCTTTTCGTGGATGCACGTTCTTATACCACGTAATGCAGCTGTTTTCCTGATTGGGATTAGCGTAATTCGTGCTTTGTGTCGTTTGCTGCAATTGCGCTTACCGTTAGTTTCGTTGCACAGCTGGCGTTTTCATTCGTTCGCAACGCCGTTGTCGCTATATCAATATGTTTTCGGCGACAACTCTAAGCAAAGCTATGGTCATGCCATGCCGTTGTTACAGCAATTAATGCTTAAAAAATTCGCGGCAATTGCAAAGAAAATAAATAGAATTGTAAAAATAGTGGAACGCTGAGAAACGGAAGAAGGTGCTTCGCGCTTTTATTTCGATTTGACCGCACCCGGAGGCTGTCGAAACGCGATGATGAGATTCTGAATTTTGCCGAATGATTGTTACAATGATTATTACTCCGTACACAGTTAATTGACGAAGTTGAGCATCTTTTGGGCCATTTCGCTACGAAGCTTAATTTTCTTTTCGTCTGGTGTTGTCTTAACTTCTTCAAAACCATCCGCTCGACTTGTTCGATGACGACACGGCTTTGCGCATTTCGTGATAATGGAAAAGAAGTTCGCGCGTAATGCGATGAGTTTCCTTTCTGACGATGAGATTTCGCGCCGCGCACGACCCCTTGCAGCGAAACACTTGCGGATCACGGGACATTGCAATTAAATGCGTCCTGGTGTTGTTGACGATTTGCACAGGAACTCCGTTTCCAAAGTCGTTCCCGGGTACTTGCAAGAAGATCCTGACTCGCCTGCATCGCGTATTTGTCCATGTGTACATTCACCATTTCGACAGAGTACACGTAAGTCTTGTCTAGGCTTTGCGGGGAATGTCTCTTCGTCATCGGTTCTCGTCAACGTTTCAAACTGTGCACTTCGCGCACCAAACTTTTGTTGAGTGTCAACGAGGCATTTATTGAAGAAAAAACGTCTTAGTTTAGAAATTAAATGTTGTTGGTGTAGGTTTCAAGTAAGTACTCACCACACTCTCCACAGTGAGTGTAAGCGTGGAATCGATTGCACGTAACACTACGCGTCGTCTGTCCTGAAACCTGCAAGCGAAGCTTCCGGGTGAAAAGTTGACAGGCTAATAAAGCAAGAGCAGAGAAAGCAATCAAGTTCAAAACTAAAATGAATAGATGAGAAAAACAAAATGAATAAATTCCTTGCTTACCCCTTGTGGAGAGCACTTATTTGAACACAGATATATGCAAGTTTGAATCATCGCAAAAAGATGAAAGCAGAACGCAGCCGGCTGATTCCTCGAAAGCGTACAGCAAACCTAGACCTTTTAACTGGTTTCTCAGCTATTGGCTGAGAATGTGTGATATGTGTGATCGTGGTCTTAGTGCTAAAAGCTCTGCCAGGTCTCAATCGCTCGATTTCAGACTTGGCCCCAGCCTCAAAATCTCCCAGCTTTTTCTGTTTTTCCTCGAAAGTATGAAAGGAAATGACACGTCCCTGGGAAAGAGCCAGGTTGCTCCAGTGTACTGTATTTGTGTGTTGCACTGCAACGAAACCGGTTATTCCAAATAAACATTTTTTTGCGTTGTAAGAAGTGGTCGCGACAGTAAAACAGCTCTGGTCGAAATCGCTTGGCTGCTTTTCGCGATTTCCGCAAATTTCTTGACAACTGGTAATCTTGGGAGGACGAAACCTTTGAGACGGACATGCAATTAAAAAATCACGTAATTGCGCCGCTGAAACTCTTAAGTACTCGATCCTTCAGTGGTGATTGACAATAGCAAAAGCGACTCCAGCCTTGGCCAGGTCTCGGCTTTGTTTACAGAGCATGGGAGCCGAGGCGCACATAAACGCTTGCTACAAGCATTTCTTCTACTTCGTGCGTAACTTCAACCTGGTTGACAAGCGTGAACTCGAACCGCTGGTGAGTGAGTGGGTTGCGCAGGAAAGGCGTTCTTGTTTTTCTCAAATCCAGTGCTTCTCGACCTTTTTCGTTCCTAACCCGATAAACGCTTTCCGAAAAACTACGGTTTACTGTTTTTTTCACTCCGAAAAACTACGATTCACTTCGATTTCCGAAAAACTACGATGCAGTGCATGACCAACCTGGCAATGTAACAATTTTTCGTAAATTTTTGTTGACAAGGAAAGTGGAAAACTAAGAAAGGTCATTCATTTTGTATGGAATTATACGCAAATGGACGGCAATGCCATTTCATGCCGGGATTACACCAATCGCCCTGGATCCGCCTGTGTGGGCCCGTAGCCAGGGGGGGTATTCGGGGAGTGCTCCCCAAAATTTTGCGCTTCATAAAAAAATTGTTTCAAATATAATAGAAACAAAAATCTTGCCACCCTAAAATGTATTTCGCCCCTCCCCCCCCACTCCCCTCCAAACATTAAAACCTGTCTGCGGACCTGCGTCTGTGCTCACTTCACTTGTATTCCAAATTATTTTGAACTTTACAGATTGTTCCTTGTTGAGCATAAACATTTCTGGCAAGTACCAGTATACTGTTTCTGAACGCCTTGTGAATTTGCTGTATACTGTGCATTCCTGTTAAATTTGAAAGCGCAAAACTATAAAAATGGTCGGTGATCGTATATTGAATCATTATTGATTTACTTAGTCTGAATGCGCATGTCCCACCAAACCATTGCCACCCTCCTCTTACAAAGTATTCCCACACTGCGACAATGCTCTAAGCTAAAGCTAATCGAGCTCCAGTACGCGGTATTAAAATATTGAGGAAGTATTGAATTGTGAAATCAGTTTTCAAGACCTTGAAAATGTATTGAATTTGGCCAAAATGTACATAAAGTATTGAAAAAGTATGGAAATTCCTAATTCAACCATTTTTTATTCAACGTCGTATCATCCGTGAATTTTCTTGTCGTTTTGCGCAGAAAGAAATGCAGCAAGCAATTTGCCACGACTGATTTCTGGAGCGAAGGGAAGGTGGCCGGCAAGGCGTTGTACTGTGACCGTTGCTGACGGAAGCATTTTGACAGCGTCGCAGCTTTTCAAGTTCTGCGACGTTGTTTCCACGTTTTCAGGACGTTGCTTTCGAGAAAACGTATCTTTTAGTAAAAGGTCCCCGCGCGTACTAAAGTTTCATTGTGTATTGGAGTAAAGTTTGTTCTTTTTTTCTTTGCGAAATAGTTCAATTTCCGCCTCAAACGCCGAAGCTGCGTCATGTTGCCATTAGAAACCGGTCTCGCCAGCGAGCGCGGTGTAGGTTTGTCGCCGACTACGACAGAACATTCCTTGCTTGCCGATCCGCCACCCCCATCCATGCAGCCGCTCCGATCCGCAACTGCCATTTACTGTATTAGTGTTAAGCCGTAGTCCAGCGCATCGTCGATCATATCTAGCACTGCTTTACAGCGGCCTATGACCAGTGGCATAACTGACGAGAGGGCAGGGGGGTTAAGCACCCCCCCACCTGGCAAACTAAATCTAAGAACGGGGCTCCTGCTTGTCTTATACTGTATTTCGGTATTCAGTAATCGTTTGATTTTCAGGGGGTTGCTGTTGTTCTTTTATTGTGTTTTTCGGGGTATTTTCTGTTGTGGGGATTTACTAAAGCCGTCCACATCCGGATTAACCATCACTTCTCAAGTGTTTATTTAGTGATGGCTAGTGGGCCCCTACGGTGGCCAGTGGGCCCCTTTCAGTTAAGCTTTCCCGCCTGGCTCAAACCTCTAGTTACGCCACTGCTTATGACGTGTGCGCCCGCACCGCCGCGCGAGTCGTTGTTGGGATCCGCAGTTTTTCCTTTGTTTGATAAAAGACGTCTTCGTGGCTGATTTGCTTTTCGCCCACAGATAGAAACTTGCCAAGCACGCGTGTTGTTGTTTTTTACGAACCAGTTCTATATTTTTAAATCGTTTAGTTACGATTGGTTGGCTGGCTGGTTGCCGTGCCGACGACTGAGTCGCGACACAACGCTGTTGTTAAGCAACGCTAGTGATCCGATACGCGCGTGTCGCGAAAGAACAGTGACGTTGTTTTTAAATAAACACGTTTCCAATCAACTCCTTCCCCCACCTGTGTAACTGCGCCGAGCTTCGGCCGCCGAGGAAACGACAAACGATGACTGGGCAATAAAATGACATGCCGAGTTTTTAGCCGCTCGTAAAAACAGTTACAGCTGCTTTCATGTTGCAAAGCAGCGGCGGAAAACCTGCGACCCGCGTGAACATTTGATTTAGTCTGCATCAGAATTTTCGTTACCCAAGTTGGAGTACAAAATCAAAACGAAGCTTCGTGACAAGCAGACACTTAGATAGTATGTCAAGATAACCTCCTTATCGCTCATGGTTCGATAAAGGTAGAATTTCAAGATAAAATCAAAGGTTATTTGTGATCTGCCAACGATAATCCACAATTCACATGTGGCCCGTGATGGTAAAAGGTTCCCCACCTCTGTTGTAAACGTTGAAAAGCACCGTTTACTCAACTTCGATGAGGAGTGGCCCGCCGCTGGGGGGTGATACCGCCGCATTCCGGTCGAAAATAGCGCACCGACTTCCCTCAGAGCTAATAAACAGATCTGCTGCTTACTTCGCTGTGTTGTTTCGCGCGTTTTTCGTCTTTTAACTGCAGTTACTATTGAATCGCGCGCCTTTTATAACCCATCAATATTTGCGGACGTACGCGAAGTGCTCCCACGTACTACGCACCCGCCAAGACCTGGCGATGCTGCTCTATAGATGTATCGCCGCACGTTTTCACGCCGCACTGCTGCTTGCGTTGTTTGGGCGTCGTAACGTCACAGTCGCGACGTTGTCGACGTCTTTGTAGCTGCCAGTCCCCCCCACCATCGTAAACAAGAAAAGCGTCAATCAGTTTCAACGCAACTTGCTGTCGCCGCGACTTACTCCCCACAACATCCTTGTTTCGTTTGGCTTCAGCCACGCGCTGATCATAGGTTGGTCCTTTTGCGCTGATAGCGCCACGCATCCACCCTTGTTACCCTGCCAACGATTGTTTTGTCGCCCTCACCGTCAAGCGCTTCCGCACCAGACACAACAGTCGTACACACGTGTGTTGCTCATCTTTGCGTGTTGGTTCTCGAGTGTTGTTCATTTCACTGTAACTTCTTCACTTCCTTGCGTCGGGGGGAGTGGGGTTTGAAGAAGCAAGTTTATCCTTTTTCTACAAACAAGAACAAAACTCGCCCTGAACTCGAACCCCGAAAAATCGAGTAGCTTAACTCGGACGTGACGTAACGAACTCGATCCGAATATTTTTGTTTTCTTTTCTTTTCCAGGCGTTTGTCTGAACTTTGAACATTGTGACCGCTTGCATTTTAACAAATGCGCAAATCCTGCGCGTCGACTACGACTGTCTGCTTTGTGAGTCAATTAATGCAGGGGGGAACTGCCAAGTACTTTATAGAAAACACAGCAGAAGACCGCTGGGCTTTAACCTACGAGATCAAATGCATTACGTCAAAATGATGTTTGTTCTCGCTCCGCTTGAGTTTTTGATGACGCAACTATCAAGTCGATGAATCTCTGTCGTGTCTTTGCAGACAACCTCGGAAGAAGCTTAAAATTGATTTTGATTGAGTTCGTCCTTAATCGTATTGCTTTATTTAACGAAAGTGATTGGTTGTGATCATGGTCGTCGGGAAGGAGGCAAGAGGTGCTTGTGCCCCCTGGATTTTGAAATTTGATATTTACCTATTAAGTTCTTCGTGGAAAAATGTTTTGTTCTTACTGTCGTGTTGGTAAAATGAAATTTCACCACTCCTCCCCCTGGAAAATGTCCTTTCGCTCCCCCCTGGAAACACCCGCTATTTCCCCCTCCCTGTGAAAAAAATCTTCCAGCGCCCATGGTTGCGATGAATGGTTTGCGTTTTATCGTAGTCGTCGAAAGCCGTCTGCAGCTGTCATCGAACGTTTCATTTGACGTGAAATCGGATGATTTCAATTACTTGGGCAGCTGGTGCAGGGCAGCAGCCAACAAGAGTGACGGAGCTCATTGCATGGCATCATCAATGCAGCCTTTCGCAGTCAGCCGATTTGATTCGAAAGTTAGTCGATGCTCTTTGCGATGTGGCCTCCCCAGGCCCTGCTAAAGACTGCGACAACCGTCCGCTCTTGCTTATTTTTTGCGTTTGCCTCAACGGAACAAATTCGCCGGTAAAGCTTCATTGCGTCGTCGCTAACCGAGGTTCTTGTGGAACTGTCCAGTCATTGTTCGATCGCACACATTTCGCCACCGCCCATTGTCCAGACTCGCTTCGCAATTCTCTTGTGCGTTTCGAGGGAGTAACTCACGGACAATGACTTGTTTTGTTGGGTTCTCGCGGGTAATTATTTCTGCAAAATCGCATTATTCGAATCGAAAAAGTTATCGACACGGGTCGGTGGGTGTCGCAATTCCGGCCAATGTGAAGGCCCGTACCTGTTACCTGTGTCCGGGGCCTGTAATGCTGCCCTTTCGGGGAAGCGGCGGGACGCAGCCTTGTCCACGTTGTCAGCTACCTGTGCGAAAATGCCGAATGCTTTTTAGCTTTTTGATTATTATTATTATTATTCGATGATTTCCTAAGAAAATCCTTCGCATTTTTCCCTTATCGAGCATTTCCAGGGAGATTGGCAGAGTTTTTTTGTGTCTTTCTACATCACCAACTACTTCGAAGTGAAGCTTTTCATCGAACAAGTGTTTTTTTCGATGTTTGAGATTATTTCATCGCGAAGCGCTATTGTCGTGTTCTTATGATCACATAACGCTCATTGAACCACTACTATTGTGACGTTTATTCGTATATTACGTTACGTGGTGTAAATAAAGGAGAAAAATGCTGAAACTTTAAAATTAGCAGCCTTCGATTCTTTCATCCGTAAGTGTTAAAATATATAATTTGTGAATAAAAAAGAACTTCAAATAGGAACTGATGGTCTGTAGCCTGAACCAGGAAAGCTCCCCCCCATATGAGGGTGCTTTTTAAAATCCTTTTGCGTCATAAATCAGTGGAGCTCCAGTTCCCACCCGTGTTTTTTCCTTCGCGGAGGCGGCAGCTGCAGGGAGACCGAAATACCTCACACTTTTCAGCAACATGATTTTTAAAAGAATGATAAATCTCCTTTTTACGCTTTGAAAGAGTTGTAGTATGACGCAACAGCTCCTGGTAGTAAACCTACCTATTTCAAAATTAATCGGACGCGATTTTTGTAAGTTGCTTTGAAAGTGAAAGAAAAGTGGATTCTGTGATTACCACGGATTAGACGCCATTGCACGTAAAGTGGTTTCGCACTGGTCGTTATTCTCAGAACGATACGCGAAGAAATCGCAATTCAAAGAAGCGACCGCCATAGTCAAATGTGCAGCAGGTCTGCACAAAAATTGACTTTTTTATTGCTCCACTTCTCTAAGCACGAGCAAAGTAGGAAGTCCCTTGACAAAACTATTCCTCGGCCCTCAGTAACCGCTCCATAGATTAGTGGTCCATAACGTTTTAACGCCTCAATACCCCTAGGTCAAATTTTCGTCAATCAGGATACCTCTTATCAACAAAGTTGAATTGGTAAAGAAATGTTCACTGGAGTAGTGAAGAAAAAGGTAAATGCAAAACTACATCACATTAAGTTCTTAGAATGAGGACTTGAGTTCGGATTTGGACTTTTCTTCCAAACACTTGTATACCCCCAACATCTAATCTCAACACTCTCTGCAGGTATCGAGGCCAACTTGAAGAACCCCTGTGCTCGATAGTTTGCTGATACAACTGAGCGAAGCATGTTCAGCTGCTTGTCAGATACGAATAACTCCCTCGCGCTACACTCTACGCAGCAGAAGTTTTTTTTTTTTTTATTTCTGCTGGAGGTGTGGGCGACATGCTCCAAATGTTTGTAAGTATCCATACTTCAAAATCTGCTTTGCGATTTCTTATTGAAGAAAATAGCACATGCTGAGATAACAAGTTCTCATAAACGTTTGACTGATGCTTGTCTGCTTCACTGCACTCACGCCGAGAATACCTGAAGAAAAATTTCAGCAACAGAAGAACAACAGCGGCCACTGCTAAAACTGTGAGGTCGTTGAAAATACTGCTGACGTAAGTGTCTTCAACAACGTCCCAGTAAGACATTGCTGGGGAAATAGGTTCGGGACGTTGATCACCATCGCTCGGCTGATGTCCGGATGATTCCTCTGTGGTTCCTGCCTCAATTCAATGGTTTATTGTTTCATATGACTCAGCCAACAAGCAGAAGCATCATAAAAGTCATCGCATGCAGTAAGTCAACCATTAGCGAGCATTAGAGCAAATGAAAACACAATGGCACAATAGTTGATCAGTGTAATAGTTTGATCAATTGATGCTGTTGCGCCCATTGGATCAGTTGCTTTTGTAAGAAAACACATTTTGTGTTGTATTGACCCAAATTATTGGTTGTTTTGTTGCGAGCGGTAATCCTGACTGCCATACACAGAAGTGTCTAGCTAGACTGTCCAGCTCAAACCCTCACGACAATTAGTCTCGAAAAAAAATTCACTGTCTTATATGAACTTTTGCATTTGACAGTCACGTTTCATTCGGCCACGCACGCGCGATGAGTTGAGGATGCCGACCCAAACACTGAAGGTTGTTAGGGGAAACGGGCCAAGGGTGAGTGTAGGGTGCATCTGTGGTGGATACATACATTGAGGCACATATGTATCAGTGACGTGCGGTGAGGTTCGTGGCTCGGAAGGCACTGTCTCTTTCAAAGCCAATTTTGCGAGTGTATGAATTGAATAACATACATTCACCCAGGGACGCAACCAGCTCTTCATTTCGGGGGGGGGGCAATTTTCATGAAATTTCATTTGATGACGTCATCATTCTTACTCAACTGTGGGACAATTTTTTCGCAAACGACCACAGATAAAGTTCTCTTCTCAACATTTCCGAAAATGAAAACTTTTCAGTTTTAATCAAGATGCAGACCGAACCATCAAGACAGAGTAAAAATTAGTAGCCTTATACAAACACCTGGTTCTAATGTTTCCAACCCGGGTTTACCCGAACCCGAAAACCGTTTTTCTTGGCTATTTTCTACTACCCGCAACTCGTTTTTTTTCAACCAGTAAACAGGGATATTTTTTAAAACCTAGAATTGCTGTTGCAATCAAATATTAGTAATTGTGATAACACTGAAGTTGAAGAGTGGCGCGTGCAACGGCCAAACTAGCAGTTTGAACATTCAGCTCTTTCCTAACCTAATTAAATAACTACCATGTGAAGTACTGTAGTTCTTCAAAGCTACATCGTACTCACTAGCTAGTCCATTTGCAAGCTGTTTTGTGCTAGTTCATATACAAGATGTGATTCTTTGCAGAATCGATTCATTCCTTTTCAGTTTGCAATAACTTTCTGCAAAATATTTGGCTCTCTTTTAGAAACGGCTTTAACTACTAGATCCTTAATCAGAAGTATTCAGTTTGAAGAAGTTAGTAATCAAAGAAACCCAGAAACTTATAGCCACTTCTCATACAATGAGGCTCAACAAACACCAAAGTGCAATTTGTGCTCCGTTATAAAAAAGAGGTGCTGCAAACACTGAAAGTTTAATCAACGTTTGAAATCACAGCACAGAATTCAAGTAATCCTTGAGAGTGAAGACCGCAACACTATCCCAGCACAAGAAGAGACCCGATCACAAATTGTGATAAAGGAAACGCGTCTTTTTGAGGCTACAAAGAAGAGGTCAAATAACCTTGCAAAACTTTACCGTGCCTTACTTGCACACAAACGCACATCAGTGGAACCAGAGAGAGCTTCTTCAGCCATTGGACTAATTTGTCACAAAACTCAGAAGCTCACTGAATGATGAGAGTATGCTTTGATTGTCATTCGTCAGTGTTACAAACATCATTAAAACACTGTGCTTAGCTTAATTAATAATTCGCTATTAAACTACGCAGTGACTAACAGTAGTACTATCTAAATCAGTGGTCTCCAACATGCTGCCCGCCAGGGCATTTTGTGCGATCCGCGATGCGTTTGAGAAATTTTATACAAGCAACACCTAAGTTATTTAGTTTATTCACCGGTGTTTAAAATCGCTTGGCCAGCGAGTGAACCAGTTCCTTTCAAATGAACGTTGAGACTTTTAAACGAACGTAGAGACGGCCAGAAATTACTAGAAATTAAAACATCTAATACTTTCTTTTTATCAGAGAAAGAAAAAATCTTCAATACGAAGGCAATGGTTTTCCTGCAAAATATCTGCCACAGTTATAAAAAAACGACAAACTACGAGCACCTTGCTCTACGTAAGACAAAAAAGCAAACCCAACTTGCTTCAGGGCTTCATTAGCCTTGTGCACTTTGTTGTTGCCATGGAAAACACATCGATACCACGGTCCAAACTGATTCACAAGTA
>Ga0210059_1010270_pt1 | contig 14481 bp, 13 predicted proteins | sample Ectturendosymbi2_FD_188042 | JGI IMG/M metagenome (GOLD analysis project Ga0210059, IMG submission 188042) | Ecteinascidia turbinata endosymbiont from Florida, USA - Sample 2 (SPAdes) (version 2) | ecosystem: Host-associated > Tunicates > Ascidians > Unclassified | place: Key West, Florida... | reverse complement strand
TCACAGTCCAATCCATCGACCTCACTATGGAGTGCACGGCCTGACGGTTCTGGATGACGAGACAATCGAATAGCTGCTCAACACCTGTACCGACATCTAGTGCGTCCTAGCAGTGAATCAGAAGAACTGGATCAAACCATGAAGAAGAATTGACAGCAAGCTCTGCTGTGAATATAGCAGAACAGCAGGCGACAGTTTACAGCGAATTAATGCACGTTATTTGTCACTGTGTATGTACTATTTGAAGTGAAAGTTTTGAGATTTTGTTCATTGCTCTGTCATTGTACTGTACATCTGTATCTTCTAGTTTTTATTAGAGGAATGTTTTTATTAGAATGTAAAATAGTTTCTATTAAAATTGAAGAAAGACATATCTCTTTCTGCTGGTGTAGAATAAAAAAAATAAAGTTTTCATAAGAGTCATTGTGTTTTCTTTTGATGTTAATCCTTGAAATTTGATGTTGAAGTATGCAAAGTTTGATGTTGAAACGACTTAGCTCAGTGACATCACTCTGAGCATGGTAGGTGAGGTTATGACTGGTGAAGGTACTGTAAGTCATGCAACTTGACATTTTGATTGCGCGTTACTGCTTATCCACTCACCGGCGAACACTTTCCTTAATCTTGTAAAACGGAGGAAAACTTTGAAGTTTTGCATAATCCTATTTTTAGCTTTAATTTGATGATTTTAAAATACTTTCTGCCTTCTCGCACTTCATAGAACTGAGGATGCCTGTAGGCGAAATATGCGGTTAACTGCAGTAACATATCAACGTGGCAAGTTTATTGAGGAAAAAAAGCTATTTCACATCGACAATGAAAATGTTATTCATCATAGGCGTAGGAGCAGGCAAATTATGGTGGATGCGAAGGATTTTTGCCCGAATTTCCTAAAACTTGCCCGAAAACTTTTTCTGCCACTTTTGCTTACAAATTTTCTCCCATTAAGATCATGAAGACCTTTTTTGGTGTTATCTCCCGTAGAAACGAACAAGGGAGTAAAATTAACTTAGCCCTGGAATAGCGCAGCTCACAACTGCAAAAACTGTGCGCGAATGTCTCTTCGAATAACTACGAGGAGTCGAGTACATGAGGTGTGGGCCTGCTGGAACTTTGGTGTGGAAGGCACATAATTATCGTTCCAGCTTTTTTGTGATTTTCCCTGATCGCATCATCTGGAAAATGTCACGTCATGTTCAGTTTCACAGGGTGTGCGCCGCACACCTAGCACACCCAGAGTATACGCCCCTCCTGTAAAGAGATATCATATCTTGTGGCAGAGTAGCGTTCCAATTCCATTTATCGTATAAGAGTATTTCGCCTACGCAACGTTTCACCAAGGGAACAGACTTTTACTTATTTCCAACTGTTCTCTCTCAACTACAAGCAGCTTTGCTTTGAGGAGGAAAGAAAGTTTCATTGTACTCTCTTTGCACTCCCTTTGGAGTGTCACGAGTTGTCTAAGTCAGTACTTCCCAAGGGTCAAAAATGGTCACACCGAGGCGATCCACGCCTGAGTTGCATATTTTTAACGTCGCCACCACTTGTCTGTGCCTGTCTGTAACGTACTTGAGAAAGGAGTAGATTGTTGACATTGAAAACGAACGTAGCAACTTATCGCCAAAAACTATCCACGTAATCGTTATTTTTTCATACGCACCCAGCCATTAATGCCGAGCACGAGGTTGGACAGACCGCAAGTCCCGTTTGTCAATTTTTTGGTGTGACCTGAACTGGAATCGAAATCAGCCCACCAACATCAGTGGCTTGCGCTCTGTCCCACTATGAAATGACTTATCCGACCTCCGCCAAAGAACCCATGTTCCTTCGCAGACTCGTGCGTATTGTTCCAGTTGGACCTTATCGCAGCAACACACAGCGGTCGTCGTCGTCATTTGAGCCACTTCTCTCAATCCACTGCTTGGCCGCATTAGATGTCGCTGCAGGCGTTGAGCAACCATTCAATTGTCTCATCATCCAGAACCGCCAGGCCGTGCAGTCCGCGGGGAGGTCGATGGAATGGACATTCGGGGACAACATGGTTGACAGCTTGTTCTTCTGCGCTACGTCCACAGGCCTCAAAGGGGGCCGTACCCAATTTGTGTAAGCAAGAGCGGAAACGTCCGACACCGGTGCGGAGACGGTTAAGGCGAACCCACGCTGTTCTCGGAAAGGTCATTCCAGGAGGGTGGGTGTCGGCGTCGGGGATGAAAAAACGGAGTCTCGTAGTGTTGTCCAACCACTCCGCATTCCATCGATGATCAGCACAGAGCGCCGCACTTCTGATGTTGTTATCAGATGAACTGTTGTGCAGTGCCAAGTATCAAAGCTAGCTTGTTAGCGCCACCGGCCGACATCCACATGTGCTTGCGTGTTGCCACCATATACATGCGTTTGTTGTTGGCTGTCAATACATTAAATTAACTTTCGCTTTTTCTACCAACAATGCCAACGCATAATTTCCAGCCTTGCCTTAGTTATATTCGCCTATTGGAAAGTAACCCAAACATTCAATTTATTAATATATATATAGCAGTGGTGTAGGAGGCGGTGGTGCAGGGGGTGCAAGCGCACCCCTAAAAGTTTTGATTTGTCGAAGATTCGGGCGAAATTCCTGACGATTTTCACAAAATCCCTGAAAATCCGGGAAAAAATGGCGTCCAACGTTTTTTCTTCAAAAAGTGGCGCCCAACTTTGCAGAACAACAAATGAAGGCAATTTTTTGGAGATAACAACAAAAAGGCCTTCATGAAAAAGGTCTTCATGATCTTTATGGGAGAAAATTTGTAAGCAAAAGTGGCACACAAACTTTTCGGGTAAGTTTTGGGAAATTTGGGCAAAAATCCTTCGCATCCACCACAATTTGCCTGTTCCTACACTTATGATGTATAGCATCTTCATTGTCGATGTGAAATAAGGTTTTATCATAAAAAAATCAGCCACGTTGATATGTTACTGCAGCTAACCGCATATTTCGCCTACAGGCATCCTCAGTTCTATGAAGTGCGAGAAGGCAGATAGTATTTTAAACCCATTTCGAAGTTTTACTCCGTTTCGCAAGATTGAGGTCTTCACCAATTTTTCGCGCAATGCAAATAAAACTTTCTTAATCTGTATACATAAAGTTTTGTACTGAGTAATAACCGCCGTTTAGGTCTTATTTTTAAGCAACTTAACTGCTTAGATGCTCAAGGTATAGCACTGACGACATGGAAATTTTCCGAATAACTGTTAGCTCATAATCTGTGCAGATGCTGACGCGTGTTACACTTTTGCTGGAAGGTGCTAACAAAAAATGAAACCAGCGCAGAACTCCAATATCAACATCATCTGTTCTTTCACCACAGGCTTTCTGATTTGTTCATGAGAAACTGGGCAGAACAGCTTTGCTGCAAACAATTAAATTGCGTTCAAAAGGGATCAGCGGTTCTCTGTGCGTTAAAACATGAAATGAAACAGTTTGATCAAAAATCTAATCACCTGCCTTTGGTCGAGAGCTTGGTGAACCGCGTGAAAAAACAGCAGAGAAGTGCTACAGCTTAAAAAAGAAGTAGTAAACACTACAAGAGACTGTTGAAGATCAAATTGATTCGCTAAAAAAGCATCATCATATAAATCTTGTTGAAACCACATGTTGAAGAGGTGGCTACCATATATTTGATTTGAGTAAAGGATAATCGATGATGTTACCATAGATACGATTTGAATATGAGATAACTGATGATGCTTTTTAGCCAAATTTTATCTACAATTTCATAAGGAAATGACCTGACAGTGACCTGCTACCCGTTGGAGACTTTATGTAACTCACTGTAATAGACTGTTATTTTTAAGCCGTGTTACTGTATATTTTCCGCATCAGTTCTAAAATAGATGGGACATATCTACAGTGTTGTATAGAATAATGAAAAGTACAAATTTTATAGAAACTGATCTCACATACTTTATTCAACCAAAAATAGTTTTCAGTGAATCATGCAGTAACAGCAAGCTCTTTACCCTCCACGATAGCAACAAACATGCAATCCAAAACCAGTGTTCCAAGTTATTTGAAAAAGTTCTTCATCACAGAGTCTACTCCTATTTGACAGAACACAATCTAATTAATAAAAGACAATACAGTTTTAGAGAAAATCACTCAACTGAATCAGCCATTACAACTATTTGTGATGAACTGCTCAAAAACTTTGACAATAAATTAATAACATGTTCTTTACTTCTAGTCCTATCAAAAGTTTTGACTGTTGTGCCCATGAAATTTTGCTTGATAAATCATATCACCACGGTACAAGAGGTGTTTCGCATAAGCTATTCTCAAATTTTTTACATAATGAAATGCAGTGCACCAAAATAGGGACATTTAGAAAATCTTCATATAAAAGGATATCTTGTGGCGTCCCACAACCACAAGGTAGTGCTATTTCGCCTTTACTCTTCCTTATCTACATCAATGATATCACTCAAGCTTCCTCTTTTCATAATATTCTGTTTGCTGATGATATTAATCTTCATACGTCAAACTCCTATTTTATTGTTCTTCAGAAAACTGTCAACCTTGAAATATGTAAAATTGACCATTGGCTTAGAGCCAACAAACTTCTTTTCAGTACAATAAGATTAATTTTATGTCAGTAAATTCTCAAAAACACAATCCTACTTCATTCAAAGTTATTATAAATGACCATAAGATTTCCCCCAATGATGATATTGTTTTTAATATACAGGATAATATACAGGAATATTAATTGGCTGCTTCAAAACTTAGGAAATTTATTTCGCTGTCGATCTCATGATCAATGCGTTGTAAAGCATTTGAAACCTTGATTAGAAAAGTTGCATGTATCTGTGCGCTAATGTGCACCCCCATCAGACTCATTTTTTTACTTCTTGCTCCTTTTAGCGGTTAGCTGTTTACCTCAAAGTTTTGACGTAAGAATGCCTTCATTTCTTTCACACAACTGGATCCCTGTAGCCTATTATGGTGGGTGTACAGTCTGACGCTACAGTTGGGGTGATGTTAAATTTTTTTCTCCTATCCGTCTGATCATGTGCAAATCACCTATTCTTGTAATGAGTTATGGCTAAATATTTTTTGTGCTCATGCGTTGTTTACTGTGCCTACGATATGGACCGTGTGTCTGCAATAAATCAATATTATTATAACCTGAAATACCTCGGTGTTCTTCTTGACAATAAGTTAAGATGGAAACCTCATGTAAAAAAGGTGAAAACTCAACTATCAACAGCTTGTGGAGTTTTATCTAAACTTAAACATTGCACAACACAATCTGTATTGAAAGTTGTCTGTAACTCATTAATTCAACCCTACCATACTTACTCAATCCTCGATTGGGGACGTGCTTCAAATGAAATAATTCAGCCTCTCATTAATCTCCAAAATAAAGTTATAAAACTAATAAGACCAACTAAGCAGATATCTCTAGAAGCACATAAACATATTATGCCTTCCCAAACTTTATACTTATCAGATGGCAAATTTATGCCCTCTTATGTTGAGGTCCTTTTTATAGATATCTCAACATAAAACTTAACTCATTTCAAATACAATACAAGAAAGAAAAAGGCTAAGGAATCATAAGTGCAAGAGAACCTAAAGCCTATCAGATCTTATGGTTACCAAGGAAAGTAACATCAACGTACATTCTTGATGGACGAATTACTTACAACTACTGAAGGATCATGGATCAAACATTTGAGGCAGAAGAAAAACGATTAAACTTGAAGCTATCACACCGACAAAGAATTGCTTGAACTAAGAAAACCGTTTAAATTTGTGGAACAGCTTAAAGTTACCTTAAACCGCTTTGTTGAAAACGTTTTATCTATTGCACTTTACATATTGCAGGCTACCAAATGCTTTTACTGTGAAAGTAATTAATCACCCATGCTGCCGATGTCAGGACGTAACTTGCAATGATATGGGCGAGGCGCAACTGTGAATACCGAGTACAGTTTGAGGGGATATTCTGTCTCGTGATCAACTGACTATAAATACCGCTGCATCGAGCGGCTGCGCTCATTCCAAATCTCATTTGTTGAGATTTGAATCAGACCAAATCTTTTGTGTAAGATTTCGAACAAGACAGAATCCATGTAGAGATGTGAAAAAGTCTTACTTTTAGTGTGATGTTGCGATAAAATCCTTGGAGTTTTCGTTAGTAAGATTTATAAAAGAGATATAGTAGTATCGTATTTTTTATAAATCAGATAAAGAAAATGCTTGACATGAAGTTGTTCTATGAGAGATACTGGCAACTAAGTATCATTATATGCTGCGCCCTGGATTTTCGTTGATTGACTTTATGCTTGTGCAACATTGTATTACTTTGATTCGCTGGTTCTGTGCTGCTTCTAGATGAAAGATGCAATCAAACGAACAAAGTAAACTAATTTTGATCCCCTCTATTTCAAAAAGGAAGTTTTTCAGGGCTGTTAGGCACCCACTTTCTTTAAAGTAAAGTGCACGGTGCTAGACCATCCTTTGTATTTCGTGAAAATACCGGCCGTTGGAAATTAATCTAAAAGTACTGTATCATCTAACGAGATGCATACATGACCCTGTGTAAGCCAGTATTTTAATACTGACCCACAAGTGGCCTACAGCACATAGTACAGCAAGTGCGCATGCCAACTTCGGCTGCAGAATTGGATTCTCATCGCAATATACCAGAAGTTAATACTGTAGATTGAATTGCCGTATTTTGCAACAATAACACTGGTAGCAGAGTAGTTTTGCTTTAAAGTGTTGTCCTTATGTTTCACCTTCAGGAGAGTTGAGTTTATTTGGCGAAAATTACAAATTTCAAACACGAGAATGAAACCATAGCAATAGCAAAAACACCAGGGCACCAAAAAAACCCGGAAGGTTATCGAGTCGTTGTCCCCTGACTGGTGGATAATCTCGTCTTGAACCAAAGGGTAAGGGTCGAACTTGTAAATTGAGAGTTAAAGTGTGGATGATAAGTGATAGAACTTCAAGCTAATGGAGAGGGAAGTGATGTTGAGGCCAAAAGATGGCGCCACATGTAAATAAACATAAACGGTCACCGCTAAATGGTGCCCATGAGTAACAAGTCACTGTGATAGTCACCACAAGCGAATTATCCTAATTCTCTTATCCCTATATAATGATAGTGCAACCTAGTAGTAGCAGAGTGAACTCAGTGAGGGAGTTCTATTGCTGCTGGTTGCTTTCCTGTTAGTTAATGCCCCGAATTGCCATCTTTCGCTTGTGCTTGCCTTAGTAGTTCAAGGCGATGGAGTCAATTGCAACAGGCCCCACGCAAGTGTGATCTATTTGGCCGTTTGCTTGAAACGCGTGAAAGCATGCCCTTCTTATGTGTAATGTTCCCTCAAAAGTATATCTTTTGTCGTGCCGACTTTGGTTCTGCAATTGCGTTAAATCTTCAACAGAAATTAAAGCCTTTCCTACATTTTTCTAAAAAACAAATTGCATTGCAATCTTCTTCGTTAAATTTCCGTGATTTCTAGCATTTTTATCAAGTTTGTTTTTCGGATATATACATTTTCATGCGGGACCGTGTTGCCTGCAGTTCTATTGCTATGCACTGAAGATGATAACAGTTGTTATCGAAACGTTTGCAAGATGTCAGTTGTATCGTTTGCTTTGGCCGTAGTATTTATTATAAGACCGTGTTGCCACCCTCGAAAATATCGTTTAGCTGTCGATCTGATTATCCGTACGTAAACTCCTTTTTATAGTAATAGTGACCACATATTTTATAAACCAAACAAGCACAATCCATTCAGTGGACACAGGGCTTATTTATGCCGTTTTAAAGTTGCCATTTTCCACGCAATAAAAATATAGTGATCAAATCCTCTATGCCATAGGCCGGTGGTTAACAGCATGAAGGCAAGTTTTGCACAGCCGCAAAGCATTGCCGCAACGCCCTCAGCTAACCATAGCGCAATGTAGACACGCTTTTCCAAGTAAAGCTCACAAGAAACTCCAGCTGTTCCAACTGATTCAACTAACGTAAAGAGTTTCAACAAGCAATCTCTGTTTGCAGGAAATCTAGTAAAATCAACCAAGTGTAGGACCACAATACTGACAACATTGCTTTTCATCGGAGTTCTGCAGTGTCTGGCGATCTTGCGTTGTTGCGAGCTTTTTGTCAGTGGAAGATTGAACATCAATCAAGTGCCGTTTTTTTCTTTTTTGTTTTTCTGTAACCGCTTTCATACAGACGTCCTGCATCTCTCTCACGCCCAGATGATCAGCATTGTCGTGTTGTTACTGTGGTGATAAGAGTCTAGAAGAGTAGACATTTGCATTTCCGCTCATTTCAAGGTAAATTGTGAAGTTACGCCTCTGCGCAATTTCGCAAATTTTTAGTTAAAATTTAGTTGTCATAGGAAAGAGTTGTGCGGGGCCCCAAACTGCGCGGGGCCCTAGGTCATAGCCTATGCGCAAATCCGTCTCTGGGTTTGCACATTCATCTCTAAATTGGAACGTAGTTAATCGAAAAGTGCAAACAACATGTAAACATTTCTCGGAGTTCTTCAAATTTTCTGTCTAACTTTCTTGGTTACTTGCAGTAGGCATTAGCTGGTCAAAATGAAGAGTAAAAACATAGTTTCCACTTTTAACAGTCAGTAGAAAACATGCAAGAATTAAAATCTAAAAATGAAGTAATCATGCGAGTATGTATAAACTCCTGTACAAGTGTATTACCGTCATTGTCTCGCATAAAATGATTCATCTACAAACTGTGATGTCCAAATGTGCAAGATTCGCTCCTATCGCAGCCATGTCCTTTTCTGAAAAAAGCTTTCGATACACACAAACGATGCCGAACTAATGAAAAGTACGGCTAAGTTTATGACAAATTTTCGAGAGAGGAATAAACACCAATGTTCTGTAACTTTTTGCGTGTTGATGGAAACGAGCACATTTCGATTCATGAAGAGATTAGCTTTGTGGTAATGGCGCGCAGTGGAATCAAAAGCAATCGCTGCGCAGCAATTCGAAACAATTGTGAGACATTCCATACGAACTGTGTTGTGAGGCCACGCAGTTGCGCAAATTTGGGAAAAAATTTACCGGGACTCCGAAATTTACTCTTGACTTTCGCTTACTTCATGCGTAAAAAGTAAAATGTCGTGTTGTGTGAGGCTGACATAAAATGAAACGCAAGACGATTTTGAACAAAAAACAGACGAAAACAACTCTGTACAACAAAGTAAAACAAGTAATACAAAAAGTCGAAAGGCGCTAGTAAGAGTAAACCATCATCAGGCAGTGAACGTCATGCGAAAGAGAAATGGTACAGTTAGTCTAACAGGTAGTGAGGTTTATCCATTAGTCCGGCCATTAGGTAACGCTCGTGCTTGCCACGGATGAGATCTCGTGCGTTACGGGAAGAAAACCAGCAGGAGACAGGCAGGTTGCTGGCTGGGCTCTTTTTGGTTGTTAACTCCACTTCACCAAAGCGGTCACTATAAATAAAGATGGATGTTACAGGCGCTTGTTTTTCAACATTGCACTTCAAGCTCACTTCAACTTTTGCAAGCGAAAAAGCAAAAAACGATTGCTGGAAATCAGCAAGATTAGCTCAGTAAAACTGTGCAACGCAAGGGTGAAAAAATGTGGTCGCGCACTCACGCCACGCGACCAAAAGCTCGGAGTGCGCGAACGGGATTTGCAGCGACGTAACAGTGCGTGTACAGAGTATAAGATTATGGCATGCTGCAGGTGGGCAGAGATATGTACATAATTAAAAGACGATGGTCACCCTTATTTCGACTCATTCTTGTCTGTAAATATGTAAAAGAAGATACCAAACATAAATTTTGTCTGTAAATAAGTAGAGGTAAGAAATAAATTGCATATTTTCTTTCCTAAGTTGTTTAACATTTTATACTTTATGCATATGGATGCTGTATGGCAAAGCTTATGTGTGTGCACTGCTAAAATTCACACAGAATTGTGCACCCCTGGTGCAACGAGACGCTCGTTCGGTTGACCTTTGCATACTGTGATTCAATGGCGTGCTACTTGCAAAGCTGCAACTATTCGGAGAAATCTTCTGAAGCTAAGTTCCCTCCCCACCGTTCCTGCCTTATCGACACGAAACAACATCAGGCGTTTGGAAGTCATGGAATGCTTCGTGCAGAGCATCCCAGGACTGCATATTGCAAAGTTAACAAACCTAAAATTCCAAAAGTTCATTCTCGCGAAACCAAATTTTTGTCTTCGCTGGTTTACAGTTTTATCTACAGCTCATAAACATGCAGTCAGGGAAGTAAATTTATTTTCGCAACTGGGGACATGAGCACTGAGCTCCTAAAATCTCTCAAAATGGTAAGTAATCGCCATTTACAGAGGTATCAACGCTTACTTCATAGCCCTCGTTTACAACCAAGAAACACGCTACAACCTTATCCCTGGGTTCATCAACGTTTTCATGCAATCACTGGTTAAATTTGACAAGAAGAGGTGATGCAAAGTCCCGAATTCGTTTGAAGGAAGCCGGAATTACGCTGCTGTGAGATAACCAAATACTTCACCCAACTTCACTATTAAGAACATCTCTCTGCAGTGGAATTAGAAATTAGCACAAACCGTTGTGAAAACATACACACATCAGTTGCTTATAACGCAATCTTTTCCATTGCTTATTGCAAAAATGTCAGGTTGGAAAAAATGACTTACGACTTTGTGACACAAGTTTCTGAACAGATCCAAAAACTTGATAAGATTGGATGTATTGCATAGGGTGCATGTAGTCAGTACCAGTAGGTAGGTGCAAACGACACAAGCTGTACTGATCGTAATCAATCATAGTGAAACCTCATGCGTAGCGAATTTCGTTGTTATGGGAATAATAATTAATTGCTGAGCAACTGTTGCCGAACCACTGACGCACTCTTTAAGACCGTTCATGGAGATTCTTATAATTCATGGAGATTCTCAAATAATGCATTCTCATCCCTGTTGGGACACTGTTTATTTCCCAATATCAACCGTTGGAAAGTTCAAGAAGTGACAAGAGCTGTGACGAAGAAATAAGACAACGGCGTAATCGCAAAAAGTCAAAAAATGTTTCAGAAGTACCGTAATTTGCAATTGTACGGGACTACCCTTACAATTTTTAATTTTTTTCCATCTATGATAACGTAAAACAGTCTTACGTCAAAAAATATGTTTTTATTGGCAGTGAAAAGTAATAAAACCACATTGTAAAGTATTCGTAGTCTTCAATTCTGTTTTCTATCCGAAAAGAGCTTTTCTTAGTAACTTGTGTGACCACCTTTCTCTCGCACTACTGCATCAAGACGGCAGGACAAATTTTCTTCAGGATGCACAGCACAGATCTCTGTTGCTTTTCTGCAACTTTATTCTTCATGTAGCTCAGTACGTTTTCGATTGGGCTCATGTCTGGGCCTGTTTCCGGGCCATTCAAGAACTTCCACCTTGTTTTTCAGATATTCAGAAACCACTTTCGATCTGTGACATGGTATTGGTGCTCCATAGAGGATGGCAGGTGCCTTCACGTGGCCCTCCTGTACGACATTCGCTACTAATGTCAACTAAACCTGTCAATACGAGAGCAACCACTGCTACCCTCTTTGGACGTGTTCGGCATGGGGTGGGTCATAAAACATCCTTCTCAGGAAGCGGCAGCAGAAATGCTGCCGAAGACCCACGACCAAACGTACTCCAGCTGAACACCGAGGGGCTTACTGCAGACAAGATCTCTGTCATTGAGTAGCTAGCCTATAAGAACAAGGCTTTCATCGTCGTCCTACAGGAGACCCACTGCACAACTGCAGACAAGCTAGTGATTCTCAACTTTTCACTACTTGGGTCAGCCCTGAGCGGAACCACGGCCTTGCCACGTTTGTCCATGAGCGGGTGGAATGGTCACTGGCCGGTCAGTCTCCAGAACAATCAGAGACTGAGTGGTTGTGCGTAGACGTTGCAGGATACAAGATCATTAACGTCTACAAACCTCCACTCTCGCGATTCACACCAAAGGCCATCCCGACGTTCCCACACCCCAGTCTGTACGTTGGTGACTTCAACTGCCAACACGTCAACTGGGGTTACAACAAAACATCCCCTGACGGTGAAAGCCTGGACTTCTGGGCAACATCCCAAAGGAAACAGCCAGCTTCTTCTATCACCGATGGAACGTCGGCACCAACCCAGACCTGGCCTTCGCGAGTTTCGGCCAGAACAGCCGACTGCCGGACAGACGTGCTCTAGGAAAGTTCCCAAGGTCATAACATCGGCTTTCCCTCATTACACCACCTAAGCTCAAGGTTCCTGCCTACAGCGACCCGTTGAAGCGTTGGAACTTTCACAAGGCTGATTGGAAGCGCTTTTGCCTTCTCACAGGTGAGTCCGTTGAAAGATTGCCACCTCCGGACACATCAATCATTGAGGGGGCATACCAGGATTTTGCGAGAGCCTACTTTTTGCGGCTAGACAATGTATCCCACGTGGCCGTCGCAAGAACTATGTGCCATGCTGGGACAAAGAGTGCGAGACCCTCTATCGCTCCTTTATCCGAGCCCCAGTGGGGACTGCCTCTGACAGAGTCGCCTCGTCCCTACTCTCTCGACTACAACAGAAGAAGCAGCAGGATGGGAGGAACCTGTCAAATCCATCGACTTCTCGCACTCTAGCCGCAAGGCGTGGAGAACCATCAATAAACTTACTTGCAGGTCTGGACGCTCCTTTCACCCGTGCCCTGTCTCGGCAAACTCCATCGCCACGCAACCTGTGAAGAACTGGGCACACAGGACCGGGGACCGACAGTCCACTAGGCTGGTCAACAAGGAGCTGTCCGATCGATGGAAGATTCCAACACCTGAGGGTCACAGCATCTTTGAACCCTTTAGGCCGGAGGAGCTTGCTGCTGCCCTTAGACGCCTGAAGCCAGGAAAGTCTCTGGGATTGGATTCCATCTTCCCGGAGTTCATACTCCACACCAGGTCGGCTCTCAAATCTTGGTTTTGCGACTTCCTCAGTTCCTGCATGCCCCAACTAAAAATTCCAAAGATCTGGAGAAGAGCACTAATAGTTGCGATCCCTAAGCCAGAAAAGCCATTGGGGGAGCCAAAGAGCTATCGTCCCATATATCTGCTGTGTGTTCCCTTTAAAATCTTCGAGAGACTCATCTATACGCTCGTGTCGACCCAATCATCGACCCACTGCTCTCTTGGGAGCAGGCGGGCTTTTGACACGGGAGGTCGACTGTAGGTCACCCTGTTGACAGAGGACATCAAGGATAGCTTTTCGGCTAAAAGAAGGCCGGAGCTGTGTTTGTCGACCTCACAGCATCCTACGACACTGTGTGGCACCGCGGCTGCACCTGCAAGCTGCTGCGATTGCTGCCTGACAGACACATGGTCCGCATGGTCACAGAAATGGTTGACAATCGAAGCTTCACACTCACCACCGGAAACGGCAAAAGAAGCAGGTTATGACGCCTCAAGAAAGGCGTCCCACATGGATCTGCCCTGGCGCCCATTCTCTTCAACACCTACATCTCTGACCTGCTAACCACCGTCTCCAGAAAGTATGCATATGCTGACGATCTAGCAATCATGCATACTGATGGAGACAGGCAGGCAGTGGAAGGGGTACTGACCTAGGACATGGCAACTGTAGGTGAATACCTCCAGACTTGGAAGCTAAAGCTTAGCTCTACAAAAATGGTGTCGGCAGCCTTCCATCTTAACAACAAGGAAGATAACCGTCAGCTAAAAGTCAAATACAGCAGCGAAACCCTGCCCTTCTGCTCCGAGCCCAAATACCTCGGAGTAACGTTGGACAAGTCGCTCATGTATCGCCGACACCTTGAGTCACTTCGCAAGAAGCTGACATCACGCGTCCCGCTCCTGAGGCGGCTTGCTGGGTCCGGCTGGGGTGCTGGAGCAACAACTCTGCAAATAGCCACCCTAGCCCTGGTCCATTCAACTGCAGAGAACTGCGTTCCTGTCTGGTGCCGCAGTGCTCATATCCGCCTCATCGACCCTGCCATCAACGACGCCTTGCGAACTGTGACTGGATGCCTGTGTCCTACACCAGCGGACAACCTTCCAATTCTCGCAGGCATCCAACCTGCTGAGTTTCGTCGCAATGGAGCCACAGTGTCTCTAGCGCGCCGTGCCACGGAGCCTGGACATCTGCTCCACTCAGCGCTCACATGTCCATCGAGTGCAAACGCACGGCGCCTCAAATCGAGACACCCATTCGTACTCACCGCACAACATCTCATCAGTTCATCTGACAACAACATATGTGCGGCGCAGTGGGCGGATCACCAATGGAATGCGGAGTGGTCAGACAATCTTACAAGCCTTCGCATTTTCATCACCGACACCGTCACCCACCCACCCAGAATGACCCTCCCAAGAAGAGCCTGGGTCCGGCTCAACCGCCTCCGCACCGATGTTGGACGTTTCCGCTCCTGCATGTACAAA
>Ga0210059_1010269_pt1 | contig 14481 bp, 7 predicted proteins | sample Ectturendosymbi2_FD_188042 | JGI IMG/M metagenome (GOLD analysis project Ga0210059, IMG submission 188042) | Ecteinascidia turbinata endosymbiont from Florida, USA - Sample 2 (SPAdes) (version 2) | ecosystem: Host-associated > Tunicates > Ascidians > Unclassified | place: Key West, Florida... | reverse complement strand
CCGTTGCATTAGTAAAGTACGTAATAAATCAGTGATGATTGTTTTAAAATGCGTGTGATATATAATGTTTCATTATTGTGCATATATGTATATTCTGTAGTATTTTTCCTTAAGGGAAAAGTTACAACGTGAAAATGATGTTTCATTGGCATGCCAAATGCTTTATGATGGCAATTGTTCCTGAAATTGTGAGTGTACTGTGATGATTTAGTTAAAAGTGGATTCTAACAAACATGCTACACACATTGAAAGATTAGTATGGGCAGCCATCTGCTTGTATTCAAATTATGATGTTTGCAGGATATAACTATTTGGCCATTTGAAAATAACTTTTTGTGGTAATTGCAATTTTAGAGATATTAAAATGGTGCTTTGACATTTAACCAAAGATGAACTTCCTCCAGTACTTGCAGAGTCCTGGTCCAGTGGCAAAGTTTCAGAATTTGTGTGGTGTTCGTTGGGTGCACCAAGATCCAAATGATAAGATATACCCTGAAGAGATATCCACATCAACAGATGGAAAACTTGATGTAGGCAAGCACACAGTTACTAACAGGTTTCTCTTTCTTGCTGCAAAAGGAGGTTCGGAGCTTGCTGGAGAACCATTTTACTATGTTTTCTTGCCAGCTTGTGCATGGATATTTGAAATTAGGTTAGCAAGAAAGACCATTTTAATGCTGACATGTGTGATGTACGTTGGTCAGAGTTTAAAGGTAGGTTTTTTTAGTTGTTTCCTGCCAATGGTTTGAGTTTTGCTTGTCTGAATCATACATTTTGTGATGTGTATTGCCGTAGTAGCACTTACTGGTTGTAAATGATTTCTCACAAAGGTAAGAAATTCATGTAGTTGTACATGGATCCAGTGTATATCTTGCTTGCCAAATTCCAGTTGAAGTGCCCAGTAATTCACAGGTGGGATAAGTTTCAGTGCTAGAAACACATACAGAATTTCCAAATCATGTACTAGTCCAATTTCATTATACTCACTTTTTCCCCCTTTTGAGAGTGTCACAAGTGGTCTTAGGTGCCCATTTCCACTTGCTTGTGCTGGGGCCACACAGCTACCTTTGAGGTGAATGCTGCATTGATGGTGAGTCAGTGGTAGGACAACAGGTGGTGAACCAAACCCAGCCTAGAAGCTTTAGTGGCACATTCTCAACCAGCTGTACCACTTAGCTGGCTCCTCTCAGTTCACTGAAACAACACTCACAACAGTCAAATGTCCAAAAAACAAAATGTTTAACCATTTGTCCAAGGGCTACCAGAAATCATGTTTCAGTCTTGGTGCAGTTCAATTCCTTGTTTTCTAGCTATATGATTTGCTGTTGGTGGCTGCATATAATCCTTGGGCGCACAGTAGTTTTCTCACTTTTCAATTAAGCCATGCTGTTTATCCTCATTCAGTGTGTTAAGTCATACAGCTACACTTCATTGAAATTGTACTTGCACCCTGAGGTTCAGTCCATCTAGTTAAAGTCCCAAAGATGTGTGATATGTAATAATGTACTTCACTGTAGTGTAGGCATAGCCAGGAGACCATGCTCCCAAATTTTAGTATATCTAATCATTTTGTGCTTTGAGAGAAGGTTTACTGAACACAATATTATTGCTCACCTAAAATCAAAAATTTTGGCCCCAAAAAATTTTGGGCTGGCTATGTTGCTGCACTTCCTTGGTTCAAAGCAAGATGTTGTGGTGGAATGCTGTACCCTTCTCAGTAGAACTTCTCACATAGTTTCGTTAGAATCAGGATTTTAATTTTGGGGTGCTAATAAAGGCATTGCCCATAACTTTGTTCATCAGGTACCAGTCTGCAAAATATGAACTAATAATCTAATATAAAACAATATAAAGAAAAGCTTATAATGCATCATATCACACAGAGGTAGCTCTATGTCTCTGTACCCATTTCATTGCAATAGTTGTTGATCACTGTGGATTTCTTTGTCTAGTTTATTTCCCTCATTGAAACCCCTTGGGTACAGTTCAAAGTTGGAAGACCGCCTGTGCATTGGCCTGGTTCAGGCAATGGACCTTCATCATGATGATGATGATACATTTGTTGAAATTAAATTGTGAGCTGTAAGATGTTTTTTTATTTTGAATTCAGAACCAGTTTCTGAATGCAAATATCAGGATGTTTTCAATCTTGAAAGCATCATTCATAAAAGGTTTGCAAAGCCACTACTCTTGTCCTCTAACACACTTTGAAATTTGTTTGTAAAGACATTTTTAAAAAGAAACGATCTGATCTGTTTTTGTCTAACATACTAAATGTTCTTTCCGACGAAATTGTTAAGAACCATTTGCCGATTTTGAACATTTTAATGTAATGTGTTTCTGCCATATTGCATTTATTATGAAAGAATTGAAGTGCTGCGTGATTTCTAATTGTTGTTTCAGGAGTGCAGCGTGTCTTGCTGAAAAAATTCATCAATTCGATTTTTACTGTTCTGCATGCATAAATCAGTGTATATTGTTGTGAGCACGGAAGTTGCTGATGTCGTATTTGCGCTACTGTTTCCCAAAAGAACTTATATTTTCAATGCAGGATATTCTAAAATGGCCCCGACCGCCATCACCACCGGTAATTAGATTGGATGAGGCATATGAGACAGAATATGGCATGCCTTCCACACACACAATGTGCGCAGTCACTGCTCCTTTTTCTTTACTACTGTTTGTTTCCCAGATGCACAAGGTAAGGCCGCAGAAGTATATATTATATATATTGCATAAATGTTGAAAAAACACAAATATAGCCATATAATGAAAATCACGGCCGATGAAAACGATATCAACGACATATTGCATACGTTTCGATAATTCCTGTTATCATCATCAGTGCATTGCAAATTGAATTGCAGTGATCTTGCTGCAAGTTGTTATGGTCAGTCAGGAGAAAAGCGCTGTGAAAAAAACACGTAGTGGAGCGAAGCATACTGAGTCACATGACTCGGCTGGATACGTGCCGATGATGATGGCGCGTGACGTCATGGGTGAGGCATGAAGCTCTGTTACAAGTTACAAATGCATGGAGGCACCCATGGGATGTTTGCATGCAACTCTGTGTCCTTGAATGAATAAAGATTCAAGAATCTGCAGCCGCCGTCAATTGTTAGTCACTGCAGTTCAATCTGCAAAGCACTGATGATGATAACAGGAGTTATCGAAACGTCTGCAATATGTCGTTGATATCGTTTTCATTGGCCGTGATTTTCATTATAAAATATGAATATATTGCAGAAATGTAACATTTTGTAAAGTCGGGAATTCTTGCTTGTGGTAAGTGACAGCTGAAAATATGTGGTGCTGTTCAATCCCATCTGATATTTCATCGTTTTTTCTTGTTGACAAGAAAACAAGCTTCATCAAAAATATAGTTATTTAGGCCGAAACTTGTGTACGAGCAATCTCCTACAAATATGCAATACCCATCCGACAAACATAATGTGTTCTTTAATCTTCACTATCTTCCATAAAAGTCATACGTTACTATAGTACAGTAAGCAAACTTTAGCCTTGTGGCAAGCTTCTGAGGAATCTACCTGCTTTCATTCTTCTGCGACGATTAAAACTTGCAAGCGTATCTATTTTTCATAGTTAAAGGCCACAAAGATGGCGGCAAGTAAATCAGTCACAGTTTATTGACGTGGAAACAAGTTTCGCGTTTTCCAATGCATCATCAGTCCTGTAAATGTAAGACAAATCTCACAAGCGAAATGTTGGCACTTGAAAACAAGTAAAGAAAAACACACGAACTGTGACTAGTTACAACGACATTACTAAAATTTTTTCGAAGCTAAAAGGCTGACCTTCCCAGAGCCTCATAAACCAGTCACTGCTAAGAAAATCTGCGTTTGGCAGCGGTCTAACAGACACTTTTCCTCTTGAGATAACACACGTGCGCGATGACGCATGCCAGAGAGAAGCCACGCGATAAAACAGAGCGTAACAGTTCACGAAAAATCAAGAAAGGCCGAGCCGTCCAACGTACATTGGAAGCGTGCAATGAAGCTAATTTTTAGTTATTCCTTGTTCCAAACACAACTTCTTTGATGGTGGGACAGTTCGTTTCGTCAATTCTTCCTTTCCGGTCTCATAGTTCTTTCAGTAAATGTCAACATTTGTGGAAAACAGTAGTGGCAGGGATTCTCCCAACGGATCGAAGACAGTAAGCAAGCTTTAGCCTTGTGGCAAGCTTCTGAGGAATCTACCTGCTTTCTACTTTCATTCTTCTGCGACGATTAAAACTTGCAAGCGTATCTATTTTTCATAGTTAAAGGCCACAAAGATGGCGGCAAGTAAATCAGACACAGTTTATTGACGGGGAAACTAGTTTCGCGTTTTCCAACGCATCATCAGTCCTGTAAATGTAAGACAAATCTCACAAGCGAAATGTTGGCACTTGGAAACAAGTAAAGAAAAACACACGAACTGTGACTAGTTACAACGACATTACTAAAATTTTTTGAAGCTAAAAGGCTGACCTTCCTTTTTCGAAGCTAAAAGGCTGACCTTCCTTTTTCGAAGCTAAAAGGCTGACCGTTCCTGTAGTATATACACAGCAGAAGAAGATGCGAGACCGAGCAGTTGACCACTTTTATGGGAAGTTAAGTTTACATTTGGTACATGAAAAAAATAAACATATTCCAAAGCTTTCAGGTCAGGTATCACTTAGTCTTGACTTGTCAGAGGTTGCTTTGTTACTTACCCGCTGTTCATTACATCGTAACTTCTCCACAGTTTGAAGATAATTTTTTTTAGCTGATGGCCTCTGTAGTTAGTCCTGAATTTTGACTGGTAGGGGCAGGTTTCTGCACCGAACACGGAACTTGACTTGTTGAGGCTGCAGCATTTGACAATTCTCGTTTTTTGTTGAAACCAAAAGTTTAAATCGAAGAAAATTTTCTTTGCAAAAGAAAGATCACCGCGATACTTTAAAATCTTACCTCAACGCAGAATTTCTGGGAAATTAAGATGTTATATTTGTTTGCCAGGTTTCGGCGTACAGGCGCTCCAAATCATATAATGCTTTGCAATCAAAATGTCACCTGTGGCTGATCCTGTAACTCATCGTAAACACTGTTTTGCTTAAAATACATTACAAAACGCTACGTCGACCTCGCTGTTTATAGTAACCATCGCGGTTGTAAACTCTGTGCTCAAAAAGTGGTGAAACGCCATTTTTGTGAAACCTGTCTTTTCCTAATTTTAAATCGATTGAAAATTTAGCTAGCAAAATATTGTACCCAATGCAAAGTTATGAGCTTAGTGTAATTGTTAAATTTCGAACTAAAAAAACATTTTACTTTCATATTTAGTGATTTGTGAGATATAATTACAGAGGGCAGCAAACTTTAGTTGAACGTTATTACTCAATTCACGTTAGATCTCACAAATAATTATTAATTTCGGGCACCAGCTACTTTTCCTTGTGCCCTAGCTCTTAAACTGCGATCACTAAAGAATAAAAGTGCTCACTGATCGTATTGATTACTTTTGCGACAGACCACCAAGAATTTTTTTAGTTTTTTAAGAGACTCCAACCCATGGTTTGAAAAACACTTGCGGCACAACCTCTGGGAACAAACATTTACGACAGGGGTGGCCAACTTGCCTTCGACTGGGGTCGACTAGAAAATTTCTTTCTAACTCGCGATCGACCGGTCGGTAATAAGTCACAAATACAAAATGCCGAAGCTGAGTATCGCACGTGCAAACGCAGTGTACCATCGTTTAGTAAATGATGCACAGATATGAGGCAAAAGCGTCTGTTACGCCTGAATCATGATTGTCAGGGAATATTAGGAAAACATATAAAAACACCTTCGTGGCATCTGCCTTGCTAGCCTATGGTAAGTCATCGCAAGAGGCACCAAAGAATATACGTGACGTGACCAACCAATTGATCGATAATTTTAATGTATTTTATTTCTGGAATATTGATTGAAAAGTGTTCTTTTTAGGTATCTTGTCAATTCACTGTAACATCAGGCGCGATCGACCAACTGACACTGGGCGATGGACCGGTCGATCGCGATGGACTTGTTGGCCACCCCTGATTTACGATCACGCTTGATGTAGATTTTTGCGATGTGATTTCAGAGAACCGGTTGAAAGCCATTGCGCAGATTCCTCATTCTTTTAAACATTCATTATTCAAATGGAAGCGAGATTATCATTGGTGACCTAAGCGGTAAAACTAATTTGCGAATGTTTTCCAAGAAATTCTTACGAAAGCTTACAAAAGTGTTAACATCTGTTTGCTAAAATTATGTTTCGTGCAGGGGTGACTCCAGGTCAACAGCGTCACTCGGGCTCATCACGGTTTATACTGACTGACACTGAATATTGCAACCGTTCGAGGCTTGCGTCACTGAAATTTCCATTTGCTTTCATTCTGACTGGCAATGTCATTGCTTTTCGGCATTATTTACGTAACAATGAATGAGAAGTTACATTTTTTATGGGATGTTATGCTTGTTCTAATTAAACTTACCTACTGTAACATACACACAACATTAAGTCAACAATGAGAAAGCTCACGGGCCGCGAGCTACATGCTACCCGCGGGCCTGTTGTTGGAACATACTGTTTTAAAAAATACTGAATTGCAGCGGGCTGCTCAGGCTCTAACGGTTGAGCCCGAGTAAAGCGCGAGAGAACGCCTGCTACAAACGATATTTTTGATTCAGGTCACCGACAATATGAACCCGAAAAGCCAAACATGGAACGAAAACACATGAACAGTGACAAGGCCCAATGACATAAGCCCGAGTTAACAACCTTTATTAGTGAAGTGGGTGGTGGTAAAAATATTACGAAGTGTTTTTTTCTCTGTTGTATAGGTGCCCATTGCAAGCAGCATTGCTCTTGCCAGCATCTGGTCTATCTCTGTCATTATGAGCAGACTGTACTTGGGAATGCACACAATTCTGGTATGAGCTGTGCACTGTTGTCATTTGACGTATTGCTAATACAACAGGCAATGCCTGTGGCAGTGTTTTCGGCTTGTTAAATCCTAGCATTGTTTGTTCAGGATACACTTGTCGGAGGTGTCCTTTCGGGGATTTTGATTTACTCATTGCAACCTTTCGTTGTATGGTTGGAGCAGGAGCAGTTGGTTGCAAACTCGCCGTACAATTTGCATGTTGCAATTGGATCATTATTTTTGTCGTGGATAATGTTTCACTTGGACAGTAAGGTTGATAAGAAAACTGGAAAGCCATCGTGGAACACCGCGCGTGGTGATACTGCTGAAATTCTTGGATGGTGTGCAGGTGACCGAGCCATGCAGATACGATTACATTCATACGAAACGTCAGAGAATCAGCCACTTTTTGCCACTTCTAACGAAAAAATTTCATGCAAATCAGTAAAGCTCGTGGTGCATAATGACTTGTCTATGAATTGTTGTTGCTATTTACTCCAATGTGTTCAATTTTTACTCTGCTTTCCTGTATATGCTGCTGCGTAATTACTCCGCTTTACCATACATATGGCGTTGTACGAGGTAAAACGAAAAGCTCGAAATGTCTCGACAGTAAAACTAAGAAATTGAAGTGATTCGGCCCAAAGACTCAACTTCAAGATTCGTAACTCTCGCTTATCTGTGCGAAGCTTTTGGTCAAGTTTGAGGCCATAGCTTGTATGTTCAGATCGGACAACACCGGAAGAATCACTTTTTACAAATATGCGTTGATGAGCATTTGCCAAGTAGGTGACATAGTTTGACAGACATGTGATCTCAAAGCAAACTAGGATTTTACTGGGTAGTGGCTCTTTGGGGGGTCCGAGTGGTTCTTTGTGTGTTTGAAGATAAAATTTCTTTTCCAGGTTTTATAGTCGGATCTGCTCAATTGTGGAACCGTATGAATTCAGCCAACAACTTGGATCATGTTTTTCCTTTCATCGGCAATTTTCCTGCACTGCGATACACTGTGCGCTTTCTAGCCGGAGCAGTTATTTTGGGCCCTATCACGCTGATTACTCGCAAGTTTTTACTGCGTTGCTTTGTGTATCTAAACAACTCTTCCAATGTTGAAGATAAAGAAGCAAAAAAACTGAAGGCAATTGAACTGCCTTACAAGTTTCTGACCACATTGTTTTCTGGTTTCATAAGCACGGCGTACGTGCCGTGTATGCTTCAACACTATAAACTTTGGTAATACTTTGGCTAGTGCCTTCGTAGGGTAGGCTGTTGTGTTTATAACGCAGTTTGCTTTTTTTGCAGTCGTTCAGTCTTCATGTACAATTAATTTATGCAGGAAAACAGTGTTCGGTATGAACGCTTATTCGAGTCCCTGTTACGTCAGTGGTTATGCGTAAGCCTATCTGTCGTAAATAAGCTAATAAATACAATATTTCATTTGCAAATCTCTCGATTCGTGCGTGGTTTCTGTTCCTCCACAAACATCAGGGCTCACTGTGGGTTAGCCTTCAGGAGCCTTTGTGCAACCTCATGCAAAGAAGTGACATCGCCGGGTGATTCTACGAACTTCAACTCGTCATGAAGTGAAATGGCGCGTACAGGCAACCAGGCCCGTAGCCAGGTTTTGAGGTTTGGGGGGGCAAAATACATTTTTAGTGGGGCACGATTTTTGGTTTTATTATATTTTTAAAACACATTTTTTTGGGAACAAGAAAATTGGGAGGAACTGCCCCCGAATACCCCCGTGCCTGCAGGCAACACTGGTATTCGAAGCAAGTGACGATCAGCAGCAGTGATATCATTCTATGAAACGACCGAAACGAACTACAGTAAACCTCGGTTAATCCGGATCTTCGCCAAAACCGGATAAAACTGGTGGTACGAATGATTTCTAACGTTATTCTTTAAAAAAATCATCGGTTTGTCCGGATATTTTAATCCGGATAAAACGATGTTTTAATCCGGAACTTCGCCAATTCCGGATGATATCTGCTCTTTTTTCATCTCGTAATCCGGATTTTTCTGCACATTCATGCTGTTGTGTTCTTGAAGTGCATTGCCTGGTCTCTAAGAAAGATTCGGCAGCTTTCAGATGCAACACAAGAGGGGTTACGATCAACAACGAATGTTTAGCATTATGATAACAACGGCCGCAACTGCACGCAATCTTAGACTTACGGTAGAAACCATTATTTTTTGTGTGTATTTACTTCACATTTTCTGTGCGCATACTCTATGCATTCCGGCATGAAGTACACTTTTTGTTTTTTTCTGTTTTACTTTCATTAGTTAGTTTTTGTAACTTTTTTACTTTTTTTATTACTACTTTTTAATCTCTTTGTGTTGCTAAAAATACTCTAACCACACCAAATTCCTTCACTTAAATTCGATCCACTCATCTATATACATAGGCATGCGCTTTCAACTGTACGTTTCTTCACCATGTTCTGCGTTCATTCGTTTTTTGTTTTTATTTTCATTATGCCTATTCGATCTCCAACTGTTGTTTCTCAACACTTGTCAAAAAGTGATAAACGGGGTTGGTTAACCAGATGACCGGCACGGTCTTTCGCCAATCCTATATGACACAGCGCCCGTCTTTGTTTACACTGATCAACTATTGTGCCATTGTGTTTTCATTTGCTCTAATTTTCACTAATGGTTGGTTTAATGCATGCGATCGCTTTTATGGTGCTTCTGCTTGTTGGCTGAGCCATATGAAACAATAAACCATTACCATTATTACGTCACACCCACCCATAGCATATCACGCTGCCACATCACGGTTTCAGTCAGTTAATGTTGAGTGTGCGTTTGTAGAGCACAGGGGCGCAACCAGCTCTTCATTTCGGAGGGGGCAATTTTCATGAAATTTCATTCGATGGCGTCATCGTGCTTATTCAACCGTGCCGTGGTACAAATTTTTCGCAAACGGTCACAGATAAAGTTCTCTTCACAACATTTCCCTAAATGAGAACTTTTCAGTTTTAATCAAGATGCAGACCGAACATCAGGACAGAAAAAATTAGTAGCCTAATACAAACACTTGGTTCCTTACTCAACTAGTGCAGTCATGGCTTCAGTGTGGTAGATGTATAGGCTACTAGTAAACGTGCCTAACTTCTTGTTTTAGCAAATTTGTTCTAGCCCTACTCTTCTAGCGTGTGTTGGGATGTCTATCACAAATTAAGATGTCAAACTTAAGGAATAGCCTACGTCAAGGGTGAGGGATCATTGAATGCTAACATTTCGGGAGAAACGGATCAGCTGTGTTTGGGACAAAACGGCTTTTTCTGGCAACCACATGTGAAAGTTTTTAGAAGAGAGTTTAAGGCCAGTGGTGTAGGAGGCGGGGGTGCAAGCGCACCCCCAAAATTCTTGATTTGGTGAAAATCCTTTAAAATCTGTGTAAATTTGGGCAAAATGTGTGAAAACCTTCGCGAAATCGCTTTATATGCTTTGATTTTACAAAAATGGCACCCGAAATGAAAGCGCAGACGTTTCTTTTTGTTGGAGGTCATGATTTTTTCAGTTTTTTCGAGCAAGTTCGAGAAAATTTGGGCAAAAATGGTGCTTGAAGTGCTTTGATTTGAAAAAATGCGCCCAAAATGAAGTTAAATGCAGTCGTTTTTTTGAGGTCATTGTCTTAGGAGTTTTTCAGGTAAGTTTGGGGAAATTTGGGCAAAATCTTTCGCACCCCCAAAAGTTTGCCTGCTCCTACACCTATTTTTAAGGCTATGGCCTTTCAGGGCTTGCACTGATTGCAAAAGGTAGGGTCTGGTAAAGCGTCATTTGCAGCCAAAGTGGTGTAGCCTAGTAGGTAGGAGCGTTCAACATTTGACTAGCCCTAATATGACACATTACAAAACCCTTTTTCCCAAGCCACGGCACTGGTGCCAACCCAGGAAGACAATAAAACGTGAAATTTAGTTAAAAACTATCAGGTTTCGAACCGAAAATGCAACTATGCAACGTTGTTAAGAAATATACTACGTTGCTAATGGTGTTCCGTTTTGACCGTTACAAAAATAATCAAAAGGTAGTAGAAGAACAAGCGGTTTCACGTGGACACAATCTTGTTTAATAACAACCAACATGTCAAGATTTCTCTTATCACTGAAAGTTTCAGCAGTTTGCACGGTTCAGCAGTAATGTTATAAAGTTTCATAAGGTTAAAATGAGGCCTGTCTCAGAAGAAAACGCTGCACGAACAAAAGGATAAAAAATGCCTTAAAAATACCAACATTTTAAACTATCTCCCAAGTTGGGACAATTCCAGCATATTTGTGGTTAAATACCAATCATTCACGAAATTTTCAATCAGATGGCCTGATAAATTATGTAAGGAGATAATTAACCAGTAGGAAAAAGAAAAATTCAAATAAGACTTTTTTCTTAAAAATGATTCCAATACAAAATTTCATTTTTATTCTTTGAAAGTTTCTGCAAATGTCAAATTGCTGAGTAATGTTTTGAAATTTTCGGGAGGGGCAAATGCCCCCCCCTGGTTGCGCGCCTCGTAGAGCATTATCATTGAGTGTATTGTACACCGTATACTGTCAGAAGGACATTGGCATTACCTTCCAAATAGAAGAACTGTATATGGACCAGTGGTAGAAATCACTGCGTCTGTCAAAACTTGGCTGGGAAGAAATCTGGGAATTTTGACAGACGCAGATTTCTTCGCAGCCAAGCAATCTTAAACTATGAACTTAAGATTGTTCATAACTGCCTGAATATAGCTGTTACTAGTCTGATATACCATTGTAAATACATCAATAAATTTGTTGTGCTTCAGCAAAAGCTTGTTGTTGGGTCGTGTGTTCAATTTCAGTGATTCTTCACCGATATCGCAGTATTTAGACGCAGACTTGAAACAACGATCTTCAGTTAATCCGGATCTTCGCCTAAACCGGATAAAATCGTCGGACAAATCGAATCCGGATTAACCGAGGTTTACTGTATTTTATGTGATCTTTCAGCCAGCCCATTGACAAAGCTGACGGTTTTGTGGTTAAATTCCATACTACTCGAAAAGCGCCACATTTGTAGTGCGCAGCTCCATTTATGTTCTGTTGCCAGCTTGACAACATAAATAACCTAGTCTGCAAGACTTGGTACATTCAGAACTACCTAATGTAGGTAAGTGCAGGGACCGAGATTAAGGGGGGATGGGGGACATGTCCCCCAACTTTTGGACAGGGGGGACATCATATCTTTTGTCCCCCCCGATATTTTGTGGTAAAAAATAATGTAGTTGGGCAAATTTCATGGCTACATTACTGTTGGAAACGTTTCCCTAACGTGAGACCAGGGAATAAGGAAAATGAGTATTATCACTGGATTATCTATAGACACAGTATACAGATTTACTATGTAAACCAAGGATGTCCAACCCGCGGGCCGCATGCGGCCCGCGAGGTTGTTTTAAGTGGCCCGCCATACAATAAGTTCGTAAGCAGACTTTTTCACGTTTTAGTATTTTTTTATAGGCTCAAGTATATTTGCCATAAAAACACACCAAAATTATACCTGTTGTTTCTGTTATGGGCCTACCACCCAAAAACTTGTATAACAAACGCTTTGAAAATATGTCAATTTTTTAGATTTGGTTTACATCCATACAAGCTGGCAACACTGAGTGCAACTACTCTATAAGACTCATTATCACCTCATGTTATCGCATAAAACTTATCAAAATCAAGGGATTTGTTACGTCACAACGCGTTTGTGGCCCGCAATAAATTTCCTCATGTGAAAGTGGCCCGCAACACTAAATAGGTTGATCAGGCCAGATGTAAACTGAATTGTCATAGTTGTTGATAATTGTGTTGGTTAATTTGAATTACCGAATCGTCGTGCACACAAACTTCGCTCAATCACGAATTCCTGCGCTAGTATGTTGTAGCCTGCAATCAGAATACGGTTGCCACCAGACTCGTAGCCAGGGTGGCAACGGGGGTAATGCCCCCCCCCCGAATTCCAATGTTTTCAGGTCAGTATAATATTTGAAACATAAGCCAAAGAAATACTTCAGTGCAAATCAACGAAACTGCTTCAAGGAACCTATTCTACTTCAGTTTTCAGTCGAATACAAACTTGTATCTGACCTTTTGTAATCAATGACCGCAAGTAAAAGCAGTTGGAGTAACTTTTTCCGTAACTGTTTTTGACGCACCAGCTTGCTGTATCCCACCTAATGGTTATGTAAGCTTGATTTCAAGACAATCGCAAAGTTATCTTTGATTAAGGTGGGTGCCACATATATAACCTATCCTTGTTTCCAGTGTCAGCGTAGCCTTAAATCAATATCGCAGATTTTTGTTTTGCACAGTTCTGAAACTACATGCGCGAATATGGCGGTGATATACATTATACATGTCTTGAAGTTGAAGCCTTGGCTAAGAAGCTACACCGTTTCAAAGTCTTCTTCACTGCGCTATATAGTCACTGTTTGGCAACACTAGCATTCATTCTAGATCAGCTATGTCCAACCCAAATGGCTTACTGAGCCAAAAATTATGTCACTGTCTTGACCGGGGCCGCACATGGAATGGCTTACTTTGATCTTAGCAAACTAAATTTAGGTTAAGCCAATATACTGAAGGTGTTCAAATCCTAACTGTTATGGTAACAGACGTGATAAAGTGGCACCTGCATAAAAATGTCAAATTCAAGATTATCAAAATAAAGACAGGTTGTTAGTATGTATGTAGCAGTGGCGTAGCTAAGGAGGGGTGCGGAGGGGCGGTCCGCCCCTGGTGGCACTTTTATGAGGGCGGCACTATGGGCTATGCTGTAAGCTATAAACCTGTACAGGCTGTACTGAAATAAAAGTGGTTTTAATGTCGGAACATTACTCGCAGTTGAAGAACATTTGTGATTTTAAGTAATTTAAACTATAGCATGTGTATTTAAACAATTGTTATCTTAGCCAAACAACAAACAATCGTGTATCAGGGATGTTGTATCAATGGGCTTTTTTAAATGACGCTGCAACACGGTTCTCAACACGCTTATCAACTCAACTGATGTAAAAATTTACTGATTCACTACATGGTTGATTGATCGAGTGTTGGGTCGTTGTTGACATTTGATCGTATTCCTTATATAACGTTATAGAACTTAGGAGTATGGTGGATCACTGTGGGCAAACGTGTGGCTGTGGTTAGCTCTAAGCTTTTGTTAGTGCTTTTAAGTTTTGTACCTGCGAGTAAAAGCGCTTTGTTGGGTCTAAAAAACATTTCTGTGTAAATCTAATGTGTAGTTGGATTTGTGCTCGTCAAATTGGATTGCCGTGTATTTGGAGAAATATAATCTAGCTCAGTATTCTTCAACATGGGTTCCGCGGAAACCTAGTGTTCCGCAAAGCATGTAGTGGGGTTACATGAGTCAGTGCCGTGGCAAGGGTAAGTGAGCCCCCCCCCGAAATTTCACGTGGGGCCCCCCATACGCTATTGGCCTATTATTATGAATTGCAGTAAAAAGTCGTAACCTCTCTGGCAGTCATTTTCTCCTCAACAATATGATTCTTTCGTATCTTTGAA
>Ga0210059_1010268_pt1 | contig 14482 bp, 9 predicted proteins | sample Ectturendosymbi2_FD_188042 | JGI IMG/M metagenome (GOLD analysis project Ga0210059, IMG submission 188042) | Ecteinascidia turbinata endosymbiont from Florida, USA - Sample 2 (SPAdes) (version 2) | ecosystem: Host-associated > Tunicates > Ascidians > Unclassified | place: Key West, Florida... | reverse complement strand
TTTCCTTGGCTACGTTTTGTCGACCAATCTCTTTATGCATTCGCCGGGAAACGCAAGATTGCGCGAACGTCGCGACTGTATCTCAAATCCTTACGTGTTCAAGTGGGGCTTACAAATGTTTAACACAATTTCGTGCGGAACACAATCAAGGGCGGCTAACAATCGAGTAAATACGGTAAGCACATTCTCGACTACCGGAAGAAGCAAACAAGAACGTTGCGAATCAGCGAAAACATAAATTTTACAAATGGTGACGTCATGAAATACGTCATAGAGGCCCTCCAGTGGAAATTGTCCCGGGTCCCCAACCCTTTAATCCGGCCCTGTATGTATGCAACTGAAATCTTTCTTAAATTAACCGATTTTCAATCAGGAAATCTTACGATATCTAAAAAGCAAAGTTACGTTTTTCATAGACAGTAAATTGCGTGCGTTGTTTACATTTACCTTCTTTTTGATATTTCAGTTTTATCATTGTTTTATTGCAATATCTCATAGTGAGTCCCACAAAACGTTTTCCGTACTTAGTGGGTCGCAAGCTGAAAAATGTTAGCACTGCTCAAACACCGCTGCAAAAGGTTTTGCCCTACTCAACAAACCGTCGGACACTTACACCGTTGGCTTGCGAGCACAGGGGCGTTTTTCAACAAGTCCGGAATTTTTCTCAAGATCATCTGACTTGACAAAAAACACGAACAAGCTGAACTTCAAATGTTGATTTTGTCGAAAAAATACAATTTCTGCAAGCAAATATGGGAAGCACGCATAGAAAAGACACCAAGAAGGCAGAAAGAATCCAGAAATTATGCCAGTGGCCCACATTGTCAGTCGAAGGTTGAAAAATCATGTTCTGCTCAAAGCTTTCGGTTCTACATGCAACAGAAGTAAATCACGTGAAGACATGAGAATACGTTATTTTCATGGTGAACTCTGCGCAACATGGACATATACTTTATGACACTTCCTGGCTATTATTTTTATCATCGCAGCGCGCTATCGATCAAAACCAAGTTGAAAGAAGCTTAGCGACGGCAACACCAACCGCTTAAATTAGAAGACAAAGCAAGTCCAGGTTTCGTGTGTTGTAAAATGTTGAACATATTTGCCAGCAACTACGTACAAGCGTTTTCTGTACAATGGAACTTCGCAAAATTCCAATGGCACTGCAAAACCAGGTCGAATCCCATTCCAAAAGGAATTTCTGTGTTGTGAAGCAGCAGTCTTGACATAATCCTTACCCACGACAGGTCCTCCCAGTTTCACAATCAAGACCAAATTTGCACAGGAGCCATGCGCGCCAAATCGGCTCATCTCGTCAGTGTCTGCACTCGTGTGTCCTAATTACACGCTGCGCTGACGTGGCTCTCCTTGCTCGCTCGTGCGCCTACATTGCGCAACCACCGCCTGCTCAAAAATGTGAAGCTTCTGCTGATTCCGATAGCGCTGCTCCACGGCCCCGGAGCGCGCGGTTTCTCCCTGTTTAAATTCCGCGCGCAGTGCCCAGACCACGTGCTAACAGTAAAAAAACGTAGAAAGGAAACGCTGGCACGCGAGATCTGTCACCAGCTTGATGAGAAGGCTCTTTTAAAAAACATTCTGATACGCCTTGTTTGAAGCGATTCAACCGTGAGTAAGAGAGCAGTTGCTTTACGAAATGCGTAGCAGTTTCGCTTGCGCGGTAGGAACAGGTTGCGTGTTGAAAGTGATTACGTTTTAGGAGCCTACCTAAAACAACTTCATCGTTTTTGATTGGCTGTTGCGGTTTGGCACAGCGCCGGATAAGTCCGCATTGTCAGCAAATTGAGTCCAAATGTATTGAATGGTTTGGTGCTGTTGCGAAGATGTTCGTGAACCAAGAGCGTATCAATTAATGCTAGATAAGTATGGGATTTCGTAATTTCAGTAAATGACTGATAGTTCAACAAAATCAACGATTTCCTTAGCCGCGTCATGATGCTGACGAAATTTTGTTGCACAACTTCGTGAGTGTATTGCTATTTAATTGATAGTATTCCGTGAATCGTAAGCAAGAGGCAAGAACTATGCTAAAATCTTTGAAAAGCAGCAAAGATTTTCTTAGTTTGTTGCTTAATTGCATATCCTAAGTGGCATTGTGGCTAATGCTTTTGCTGAGATTGAGAAAAAGTGAACGATCAAATTTAGCAACTTTCCCTCAGGCCCTCAGTGAATAAAAGGCCAAGGAAATCTTGGCGGGCAGCATCCTGGCATTAAAAGTTGTTAAAACGTTTTGTGACACTTTGGCTTCTCGATTTTATTTAACTTTTAAGGGTAAATCGCTGTGATCATGTGAAACTCAACTTTAAGGTTTCGGCACTCTGCTGTCTCCTGCACCTCTTGGTTGACGCATTAGGAGATTGCGGTGCAACTACATCCCCGCATCTTGCAAATTTGCAAAAAGTTGGTAAAAATATAGCAAAACTTTTTTAAATCTGCTAAACTATCACATTTGTAAAAAAATAAATTCCATACCTTTTTGCTGTTGACGACTGAAAAAATGTTCAACTTGATCTTGTGTATACCCTTAAAGATGTGATGGTTGTATTTATATTTATAGTATTGTGATCATTTGTTGTATTTTGCTTATTTACATGAATTTAGCACTTTTAGGGCAAAATTCTAACAAATTGGGTGATAAATGCTTCGCAACCTGAAACAGGTTTTTTCCCCTATGGCAGTAGGTTAACGCATGGCCAACTCTTTTTCAGGTGGCTGGTTATCTGTTCAAGAGAAAGCATTTGCCTGTTCGAAAGATATCGGCTAGCCGGGAGGAATATGGACGGCAGCGTGCCAGTGCAACAGCTGCCTCCGCTGTCTACCTTCCAGTTTCCTTATCAAGCAGGCAACATATACGACTGCCATCAAGCGTATCCCCAAGGCACGATCCAGTATGATGCAACAACGCCGCCGACGGCACAGAGCTTCATTAACGCTGTTCCATCCGCAACGCCTACGTACACACATGCCTTGCTCGGCTTGTCACGAAATAGTGCAGACCAACCAGCACCGTTGCAAAGTTCAGTTGCAAGTCTTCAAGCGGTCGCGATGGGTGTATGCAGCACAGCGCCGACCATGCCTCGACAACAACAAACTGCGCTGAATCGCAGTAAATTGCTACGTAGCGTCTTGGCAAAACCAGCAGGCGGACGAAGCGTAGCGCAACCAGAAACAACGCAGTTCCGCAGGGAGTGTGCTGAAAACGGCGGCATCATGTCGCGAAGCGAATACGCGCGGGTACCCAACGCGTCACATCATGGCGTAAACAACAGTCAGCAGGGTCTGATGACGCAAGTGTTGTGTCCGGTAGAATTGCCAGTCGAACAACACCAGGAAGTGCCCTATTTCGTTCAGCAAGGTACAACCACACCACTTAACTTTTTTCCCAGAAGCACGCCGCTATATCAATCTGGCATCGTGCACGGGAATCAAGCGCAAATCGCTGCTTCCAACCACTGCACAACGCCAATTCAGCGTTTTATCAGTACATCTGGCATGTGCACTGCTCGTGCAAGCACTTCGGATTTGCACAAGATCGCGTCTGCTTCCCGAATGTCTCAAAATAGCGGATCAATTGCTGGATTGTTGACCTCGTCGTGCCGGCAACACCGCAATACAATCGACCCGACACCACAGAACTTGCGCTCGTTCAGCGTGCCAAACCAGCTACCGTTTCACTCACAACGAACGCAGCCCGAGCAGGGTCGCTTCCCCTCTCAAACGCCAGGCGGTTCATTTCAACAGAACTACATAGCGGTGGGAAGATTTGGACACGCGCGTTTCTCTTCGCTTAGGCATGGGTGCGCGTCGCAAGCGACCCCTCATTACTACCAAAACATTCCATCCGTTTCGCAAAATACGAACCCGAATATGCTGCAGCAGGTTGTCACGGTCCGTCGCTCCCAGTCTTTTCCTGAAGAGCGTGTACGTCAGTTGCAAACACCAGGCCAACCTCCTCCTCGTCTCTATTCGCCCGCAATGCAGATGCAAGGGCAGCTTGACTGCGTCAACGTACACCTTGCTGAAAATGCACAGAGAACATCAAACGTACCACTTGGTGTGTTTTCCTCACATGCAAACAGTACTTCATCACCCTCACGTGTACCTGGGGCGCTGCCGGGAGCAGTGGACAACTGCAGTGAGACTGTTAGACAACCTATGATTTCTGCACTTGCGTTTAAGCAACGAGTTGCTAACGAATCGGTACCTCGCGTCACAAAACGAAGAAAGTCGAACGCGAGTTCTCAGGCACGAAAATTGAAAAAAATCTGGTTGGATGCGCAAAGAAATGTTAATATTTCTTCATCTCCAGCAATATTACCTTCTACGTCGGTGAGCTTCGCGTCTGAAACCGCGTTAAAGAACGCAACAACAAATCTTACCTATGAAGAAACCCCCCTCTTCAAACTCTTGACGGAGGTAAGCAGAGTTGGACGTATCGCTGTTTCTTTCTTGATTTGTCACACCTTACTGTTAGTAGCTACAACAGCATGGCAAGCAATCAGACTGCACTGACAAAGTTGTTTAGGCAAGGCGTTCTGTTTGTCGTGAGTGTGAAAAATATGAAATTGCCCGCACTGAGTAAAAGCCTGTCTTACTTTAAACTTTGTAAGGTTTTCCCAGTGTCACATGCATCCTTTCGAAACAGAAAACTCGGCCTGATTCGGAATCGCAAGCCGTTAAGTGTTCTTCGCCTGCATTGCCTTCAAGAGTCCCGGATGAAACTGGAATGCACGAGCAAGTATCGACGCGGCTTCTTTGCGAAACGCCGCCTGAAACAGCGCCGATGGAAATGCGAACTTCTATTGTGCTTCAGAACGCCACGGAACAGGTTACAGGGGCGCAGTGTGAGATGATCACCGAACCGTTGACACCACCACCATCTGTTTCGCCACAGGATGACGCAGTTGATGAAAATGAAGTTAATCCTGAAACCAGCGCATCTCGTGACGTCTCGCCTTGCGAATCGCAAACCATCGGCGGAGATCCAGCCACCAAAAGCCTTCAAATACCTGTTTCTTTACCTCTGGAAAAGACGACGTCGCCAACATCAAATAACAACATTGGCGGTGATCCAACCACCAGCAGCCTTCACATACCTGTTTCTTTACCTCTGGAAAAGACGACGACGTCGCCAGCATCAAATAACAACATTGGAGGTGATCCAACCACCAGAAGCCTTCAAATACCTGTTTCTTTACCTCTGGAAAAGACGACGACGTCGCCAGCATCAAATAACAACATTGGAGGTGATCCAACCACCACCAGTCTTCAAATGCCTGTTTCTTCACCTCGAGAAAATGTCGATGTAGCGGCACACTCATCAAAAGAGGCCCAGCTTTCACTGCCTGCATCAACTACCTCGCCAAAACCCTTGTTAATCCCTGACCCGACGACCTCGCCACGACCTGCATCGCCCCATGATCTGACTGCTGCTGTAGGATGCTTGCCAAGTGGTGACCCATCTTGCCTGAAAATTGTGTGCATTTCTGGAGCTGAGGGTGGAAATAACAGTCACGGAGCTTCTGAGGAAGCAACGAAAGATCCGCACGCACTGACCGACGAGACTGAAGAAGAAAGATTAGTTCGCGTGCGCAACGAAGTTGCTGAAATTCTCAACGCAGGAAAACTAATGCGTGGTTCTTCGAGCGCGAACCGAGCAAAGCGTGTCAAAAATCGCTCTGGTAAGGCCAGGATCATTTCTGTCGTAAACCCGGTTGTAGCGGCCAAATCGGGTGGCAGTAACAGCACCTGTTTGTCTGCTCCCTTCGAACAGAAGAAAACTCCTGTGAAGTGTAGCTTTGAAAGTGGCACTAAGTTTGAAGAACCTTTTGACAACGTTTTCGAACGTTTGTGGAGTGAGCTCAATTGTCCAGTAAAAAAACGCCGCAATGCACGCATTTCTATAACAAGCACATATAAAAAGCCGAGACTTGACCTTGTTTACTTGGGTCACGTGCAGAATTTACGAGCTTCCGAAACAAAACAAGCTCTTTCTTCGTTAAAGCACGGTTCATGCTCTTACGAAAACGTGCATGCAACGGAAAAGTTGTTGCCGTCACTTTGTAAGCCGTCGTCAGTCACGATTTGTGACATTTTCTCGAATCATGCTGTGAGTGAAACGGTTACGAAATTAGTGATTCACTGACAGCTCTTTATTTCGCTGCAAAAAAGTTGAGTGCTTCGGCCCATTTTCGTTACCTTTTGCATATGGCATTTGCCTTCTACTTTTTTACTTGCATTTCATGTTTCACCATCATTGCCTGCTGCTCGCCTTTATTTCACAACTGTTTTCGATGCTAATTGTGCGTTTTGTGTTAATCGTGCAGTTCTGCTTCGAAAATGCGGATCGGCAGAAGAGCCGGCAGTTTTCACCGTGGCCTTAATCAATCGTCTCAGTGTTCTGACACAAACGTTTCTTTTGGTTCGCGTGTGCACCGCATAAAAAAGGAAGCACTGCTGTTTCATCAAAACGAATCGTATTTTCAGTATAACCAGGGTTTTTTAAGGAATTTTAGGGACCCGATTCGGGTCCCTAGAATTGAAAATCGGGTCCGTAGGATCAGCGAAAATTGTCATCGGGTCCCTAAATCAAAGAAAATCGGGTCCATACCGGGTACCTAACATTTTCCTTAAAAAAAACCTGGTGTAACCGTTTGCGTTTTTCGCATGGCCGTTCTATGCAAGGTGCCTGATTGCAGTGGGTATCCAACTGGAAAGACTCCTGTCGAAATGAATTGATTTAATCGACAGAGGTAATGCTGACCAAGTTGGGCTAGTCATCAGGCTTAACGTTAGTGGACCAATTAGATTAAAAGCTTGTCTGTCCTTGCCCCTAACAGCCACGCATGAAGGGACCATCCGCAAGTGAAAACAGCACGTTGGGTTCGATCTCATAAGGATGTAACGAGATGTCAAAACCTTCAGTACACATAAAAGGTGGTTTAACTTTCCAGAAGGTAATCATTGCCGCAGTGCAGTTCTAAACAAAATTCAACGAACGCGCGAAGAGTGGAAGAAGGTGGAACAAACCATCGTATGATTACAAGCGTTGAACGTATTTACGCTGGCAAGGTCCCCTTACCATAACAAAATAAGGAAGAGGCCATTAACCGTTCGCTAAAGTTTAAGCACTGCGAAACAAGTGGCTAGATGATTTATATAGCTGTAAAGATTTTAAAGTCGAAACCAGATTTACGTTTGTGGAGCGTGTCGTAGATCTTACAAAATTGCCACACATTGTTCGCAAAATATCTGGTTCTCGAGGCATCCTAAATTCTCTCAATTCTGCAAACAGACATGAAAACACGCTTCAATTTCACCTGAAGCTTAATGCGCTTCCAAGTATATGTAAATTCTGTGAAACTGAAAGCACAACGGTCTAACCATATTAGGACAAGATCTTGCAAGCATGCGGACGTGACGTGTAGTCTATAAGAGCTTAGGTTTTACCTGATAGTGGTTAGAGCCGCAATGCTCTCCACATGGGCGTTGGAAGGATTTTCCAGGAGGGAACTAGTGGTTTTTTCCAAAAATTTTTCTAGGGCGGGCCAAAAGTGAAATTTCGTTTTTCCCACTCGAAACTAAGAAAACAACCTTTCTTGCTGAAAATTTCAAAATCCCTTGGACCCAATTCCGACGCCCATGGCTCTTCAAAGAATACGACACTTGTCCATGTTCGAAGTGGCCAAATGTTGCATCAAAGCCATGCTGGACTTTGTCAGCCATTGTGTGACTGTGACAGGAAACGTCCAGTGGAAAATACTGGCTCAAATAATAAAGCTCAATACAGTTGATTGGCTTTACACGCGGACGTGTGTAGTCGACGCTTGTTATTGTTCTGCACGCAACGAGTGTTGCTAATCGCAAATTGCTGAAAATAAAATAGTGGTAAAGGATTTAAAGCGACCACTGTAAAGAGGAAAAGGTATGTACAATGGGACTTTGTTATTGTTTGTAGGGATGGTACGAAGGATGGCTTGTATTTTTCGGAGAGGCTTGATCATATCAAGTTAGCTAAAAATAAAAGTTTCACAAAAAATGGGAGCTACTGTATTGTATTGTGCAAAAATTGATCTCAACCCGCAATGGTTCCGCATGGGCGGTCTCAGCACAATGAAAAAGTCATATATCAATAAATGGGCGTTCAGTCTGCGAATAACTGAATGTGGTATAACGGCGTCCATTTTTGCATTTTTCAAGCTTGATCTTCGTTTCCTTTGTTAAATAAAAAGGGACATTTTCGCGCATTATTGCAGTATTGTCAGGTAGACATGGGTGTCTGAAGGATTTTTCCCAGGAATGGCCAATAGAGGATTTTCCAGGGGCAACCAAAAAGATTTTTCCAGGGGAGACCAAAAGTGAAATTTTTATTTACCCACTCCAAATTAAAGAAAAAAAACTTTTTTGCACCAAGACTCCCTGCTACCCTTTCCGACAACCACCAGTGGCGATTCTAGAATGAAAAAACTGGGGGCCATTGCGGGGCCAAGGAAAAAAGTAGGGAGGCCAACAAATGTCTCCTGCATGGTGATTTTCCGTTGTAATCAGGGGGCGGATCCAACCAGTAAGGTTAGGGGGGCAATTTCAGTGATATTTCGTATTCAGGTCTCATAACATCGCGAAAGTCTTCAGAATTGTAAAAAATTATGGTTAATAAAGTTACTTTCGTACCTTTTAGGGGGAACGATCGCCCCAGTCTGGATCTGTCCCTGATTGCAATGAAGATAGATTTGCGATGATTAAACCTATCAAACCCAACATGGGCTTGTGAATATCGTCAGAACCGTCGCCAGAAAGTCTTCGAATCGTTTAAAAGTATGCTGGCTGAAAGTTATCTGCTGTAGATGTCAATCAAACGAACTTGAACGTAAAATTAAGCAAAAAATCTGGGAGGCCATAGCCCACCCAGGCCCCCTTCAGAACCGTTACCGGATAGAACACGACTAGAATTGCTGCGCTCTCATGCTTGCCTGGAAAGGAATTTCTGAGGTGCGAAAGAAATTTGATTTTATTATCTGAATTTGCGGTACCGTATTTATTCGATTGTTAGCCGCCCTTGATTGTAAGCCGCACGAAATGGTGTTAAAAAGTTAATATAAGCCACCCCTGATTGTAAGCCGCACTTTAACATAGGTTACCTAAAGCTCTGAGATACTTTCATGTATAGCACATTTCGCGTTTATTTGACAATCCTGCTAATGATGCTCACACCGCCACAACTGTCTTCTGTTTATCATAATCCCTCCTGTGATTGTGTGCACGCGTGATTTTGAAGAGTGGAAAGATAATGCGAAGTGTTTGGTCAACAAAACGTAGCCAAGGAAATACTGGGCGCCATCTAGACTTTTCGATAAGCTAAAGAAGTGTAAGCCGCCCTCGATTGCAAGCCACACGAAATCAAGAAAAAAAACTTTATAAGCCGCGGCTAACAATCGAATAAATACGGTAAATGGAATGCTGTTCTGTCCACAACCAAATATATTTTCAACTTCAAGTCGCCATTGTGACGTAGGGTCACATTTTGCAATACAGTGGAATTTGCCTAAGTCGTCACCTCAAGGGGATGAGAAAAAAGTGACAATTTAGCAAAGCGACGAATTATGCAACAGGTGAAAACTTTGCCATAGAAGCTCGTATACTTTATCTTAGTAACTCGTATACATAGTGTTCTTATTTGCAGTAAAATACAAGTTTATGACGTTATGGTTGGATACAACAATTAATTACTCTATCTTGACTCCTCCATTTAATCTAGCACCTTTTAAATCTTTAACATACTGCAAAGACTTACCGCATTCTGTCAATGGGGAGTCGCGTCGCGCTTCGCACCTCGTGTATAAATTCGATAAACAAATTGCGAATTGCAACAATTCTCACATAAAAATCGTTGATTTTTTTGAATTTCCACACGTACTAGCTGCTTAGACATCAAAAGCAAAACTGCAAATGACATATTAACCGAACAAAATGCTTCTAAGGCAGTGGTTTTCAACCCGGGGGTCATTTGCCTTTTTTCGAGGGGTCGCGAGAGCTTCTGATAAAAATATTCATCAGAAAAGTATTTACTTCTATATTTCACACAGTAAATCTCGGTTAATCCGGATTCGATTTGACCGACGATTTTATCCGGTTTAAGCGAAGATCCGGATTAACCGAAGATGGTTGTTTCTAGCCTGATGTCATTTCGGTACTGAGATATCGGTGAGAATCGTTTAAATTGAACACATTTACGACACAACAGCAGATTTTCGCTGAAGCAAAAACGAATTTATTGATGTATTTTCAATGGTACATCAGATCAGTAACCGCCATGTCAAGGCAGTTATGAGCAATCTCAAATTTTAGATTACCTGGCTGCGAAAAAATCTGGGATTTTGGACTGACGCATAGGCGTAGCCAGGGGGGCCATGCCTCCCCCAAATTTTTGGAAAATATAGTCATTTTGTGCCTTGAGAGGCGTTTTTCTAAACAAAATAATGCTATTCGCCTAAAATCAAACATTTTGGCCCCCCAAAATTTTTCTCCCTCGCAAATTTTTGGGATGGCTACGCCACTGGACTGACGCAGAGATTTTTGTGACTGGTCCTTAAGCAGTTACTCTATTTGGAAGGTAACGCCCTTCAAACATCTTACCGAGTACAAGACGCTCAGGGATAAAGCTCTACACTCAACACTAACCAATAGACCGAAACCCTGGTGCGGCGGCGTGCCTTCAGCGATATGTTCAACGTGATATGCTATGCCTGTGTGTGACGCAATAATCATCTCTACGATTAGTCCAATGTTGCACGCAGTTGCAGCTGCTGTTGTCGTAATCCCAAACGTTCGCTGTTGATCGTGAGTGCGCTTGTGTTGCGTCTGAAAGCTGCCGAATCGTTGCTAGAGACCAGTCAGTGCACTTATTTCACTGCAAATCCGGATTACGAGATGTGAATGGAGCAGATTTTATCCGGTATTGGCGTAGATCCGGATAAACCGAAGATTTTTATGAAGAAAAACGTAAGAAATCATCCGTACCACCAGTTTTATCTGGTGCTGGTGAAGATCCGGATTAACCGAGGTTTACTGTATTTTTTAAATGGAAAACTTTTTGCCGTAGACAAAATGATAGGATCACCTGGCATTCATAGCCTACTTTTTCTTTCAAAATTATTTTGAATGTAATTATGACCGTTGCAGTACTGTTGCGTTCGGCAACGCACAAATAACCTTGTGACGTAGGGATATGCTGTGTTTGTGTTTGTAGATTAGCTATCTGATTGTGGTAACTAACTTGGGAGTTATTCTAGTTTTCAATGAGTTTAGCTGTTGAGTGATTTCTTTACGGCACAAGTCTCTCATTAATGCTGCCATGTGCATGAATTTAATAAATGAGTCTTTGTTCAACATAGTGATATCGCACGTTATTTTTTAGTCGTTGTGATTGTCTTTTGTGCAAACACAACTGCATTTCATATGCCTGACTGGAAGTTTTCGGAAGGGGGTCGTTAGGTTAATTTGGGTTGCAAAATGGGTCACTGCATAAAAAGTTTGAAAACCACTGTTCTAAGGGATGGAAAGAGGTGACGAATTGAGGAAACTGACGAATTAGACGAACAGAAATGTACACAAAAGACAGGAATTCTGCCAGGACCGACGAAAAAGTAACGAATTAAGCGAATTGACGAATTAAACGATGACGAATTAGACAATTTCTACTATAATTTATTGGACTTTGTTACTATTTTATTCCTATAGTAATGCAAACCAATCCTGCAGCATTAACAGCGAGATTCTGTTTCTGACAGCCTGAACTGGCGCGAACACAGCGAATGTTTACTGATATACTGGATGTACCCTTTCGCGTTACGAATTGCCGTTTCCTACGAATTGCCGTTTCCGTACGAATATATTCCGTACGCGAGGTCTGGTTTGTGTTAACTTCTCATTTGCGCCAAGGGGGATTCGCCGCTGACAACAACACATTGCGTTTGACGAATGATCTGCGAAGTGAAAATTTCCGGCGAGCATATACGTGCGTTGCAGGTTTGCATCGCCTAGAAAACGCTTCCTGTTTAACACATGCTCATTCTAAGAACCTTCACTTCGAATAAGGAAGCTTCTGCAACATGGGCGCCGCAGCAGGGGGGCAAGGGCATTTGCCCCCTGGAAATTGGGACTAAGAACCAAACATTTCTAGAAAACCTAATGTCAGAACGGAAGCTTAATCACAATTAAACAATTTAATTCTTGCGTTGACAGTTTATTTGCTAGTATGATACTCAGACTGCACAAGAGCCGGTTTTACTATTCTGATTTCATGCAGTAATGACCTTGCAGTTCACTCATGTCCGCCCTTCTTGCTGCAGAGGCAGGCTGCGAAACTGGAAGCGCGTTGTTTCATCGTTGGTCGTTATTGCGTAACAATAACATGGCAAAAATCTTCAAATGTTCACTTCAAGGAAATGGTAGAAGGCGTTTTACCGCACGTGACTGTTGAACGCGACATCTTGGCAAGTGATGCAGCGAGACAGTGACTGCAATAGGCAGGGTTGTCCTAGGGTGGGCCGAAAAACAAATCTTGAAAAAAGGGGGGTCTTAAATCCTGGGAAACTGCACAAAAACAGGTTTTAAAATGAATTTCGGTGGTTGCTACTAGCACATTGCAAAGGTCACCAAAAGGTCAACATTCATAAAATTGGTGTAACCGCTGTAATGAATTGTCTGTTATCCTTAAACTGACCCATGCTGTATCAAACACTGCTTTTGATTTCGTGTTTATCGCATTCTAGGCTGACTATTGGTCTGCTACTTTATCTGTGTAATGCACAGAGCAGAATCTTAGTAAAATGAAGATTTTGTGACAGATTTCCTCTACAATGGACTGCTTTTTTGTGTTTTGCAGGATGCGTGTAGTTATTTCTTAGAGAGAATGGTTACAAGGAGTACTTCTATTAAACTAACTAAGATCTTGCATAGTGGGCATGTCTTTCACAAAGAAAAATTACCCTCAGAAAAACTTCCAACCAAAAGAGATGTAATTGAGCGTGTTCTGAATGAAGATAATTTCCTACAGCAATCTGCAGGAGTGGTGGCAAAAGAATTAATCAATATTTGGATATTTTGCAATGTTTACCCAGTAAATGAAATAACAGTAAAACAAAAAATTTTTGCGCTTATGAAAACTTTCAGTTCAATCGATCGTTATAGCAAAAAGAAGCGTGGAAAATCTTTTCTTCAAAAGGAAGCAGAGTTTATGAGAGATATGGATGAGCTTTTCGACATTTTTTTCTCTGACGACCAGCAGAGAAGACAGCTTGAAAAACAACACCTGCTTCGAATGACAGACAAAGATTTCGAATTCTATTCTGACCAAAAAGGACCAAGGTTGATGAAGTGTTTCATTATAGTTGAGACACTAACTACCTCTGATGTAAAGTTTGCTGAAAAAGCACTGGGCCAACAAAAGCTATTGGATTCATCACTCCCATCAGTAAACGTAGGTGCTGGTGCAAGTATTTCTGCCCAAACATCAGACAATTCAGACTATGATGCTTCTCAATCTTTTTCAAAGTCTGAGTCGATGTCTTCAGAAGAGTTGTTTTCACAAGAACTAAATGTTTTTCGGGCCTGTGGGAAAAAAACTGAATGGAAATGTATCAACTTGGCCAGTGAAAAATTTTGAACCAATTGAAAATGCAAATTTTCCAAAATTGCCTGATGATATTGTGGATGACCTTAGTTCAGATCAATATTATGAATACCGAATATGCCCAGCAGTCATGTCAGGATACTTAGACCCTGATTTGCATAAGCTTCATATCGGCCCTATTGTTCACTCAAGATGGCTGACTTTGGCCTGCCGCATTATTCGTTTTGATACATCAACAAAACAGCCTTCAAAAAGTTTGGTGCAATTGACAAATTTTTGTTTGAAAATCTAATTTCCAACTTGGTTCAATGTCAAAAAAGAAAATAAGATTACTGATGGGGCAAAAAATTTTTTCAAACTTATTGAAAGAGTGCGTCAGTTTCCAACTGATAAAGTGAGGGACATTTCAATGAAAGTGCTACAGCGAAACGCTTATTTTGCACATTCAGAAAATGTAATTCTTGGAATGTTAGCTGAAGATGATGAGAACATTCGTCGAAGAGCAGTGGATAAGATTTTGGAATTGTGCAGTGAAGCATCAGCAACCACAGATATGGAATCATCTACCTTAGAAAGTAGCAGAAAAGATGTTGTCCGACAATTTAAGGTTCCAAAGATCAATGTAGAAGCTACACACATTTATGAGCTTACAAATCTTGACAGCATCAAGGATATTTCTCAAACACCTGCCGTGATGGATTTGGATGATACTTCGATTGCTCAAATGCTGACCAAACCTCTGGTCCTGCAGCACCCGTGTCACAACCAAGCTGTGGAAAGACACGTTAAACTGGTAAGTGAGGCTGCTTCGGTTGTGACCGGATATGAAAAGCG
>Ga0210059_1010267_pt1 | contig 14482 bp, 14 predicted proteins | sample Ectturendosymbi2_FD_188042 | JGI IMG/M metagenome (GOLD analysis project Ga0210059, IMG submission 188042) | Ecteinascidia turbinata endosymbiont from Florida, USA - Sample 2 (SPAdes) (version 2) | ecosystem: Host-associated > Tunicates > Ascidians > Unclassified | place: Key West, Florida... | reverse complement strand
CCGACCGTACGCATCGCGCAGCGGATTCGAGTGGCGCCTGCGTCACCTCGCAGTTAAGGTACGGCTCGAACAAATTCCTGTAGCCGCCGTGGTCCAGTTTCAATTTCTTGCTGGCCGGTAGGTCGAGCTCCGCGCCGCGTTTCGCCGACTTCGGAGCGCGACAGTTCGACGAGGTTCGTTTGGTTCTGGTTTTGAAGGACGCTTTCTTGTAGCTGCACTCGGACGACCCGTACGACGAGTCCGAGTCCCTGCCGCTTCCGGAGTCGCTCGAACAGGTGAAGTACTCGGAGCTTTCTTCTGACGTCGCCGAGAACTCGCTCGACGCCGGCGAGGACTCGCGGTCCCCCCCGTTCAATCCCAAACGATGACGATCGCTCTGAAAGCCGGGAAAGAAACGTCACAATGCTTTCTCGCGATTCGCGCGAGAAAACCGGGAATGTCGCTCCGTCCGCCGTTGTTTACCTGATGGAGTTTGCCGCGTGCGTTCTTCCGTAACAGCCGGTCTAAGCGCTTGTCCGTTTCTCTGAGACCGTACGTCTTATTAAATGTCATGGGGATGTCCGACTGATCGACAGAGCCGTCTTTGGGTCGGAACGCCCCCATTCTGCGCCTGCGACACATTGAGATAAAAAAATCAGCGACGACTGGTGAAGCAAATGACGAAACAACATCGAGACGCTGTTTTGACGCATTCATTTACGAACCTTTCGCACGTTTCGCATTCACAAAAGCAGTTCTTGTCTCCGAAAAACGACTCGCCGTAAAAGCACGTTATTTCCTCGCCGGGGAGGATATCGCGCAGAACTCTGACGCAAGCCGTGTCGCGGCCAGTAGACACGAAGCAACAGTTGGGTCGACAATCTGAAAAAAGGAGGGTGGTTTTTCGCCGACTGCTTTAAATATTTGCAATAATAAGTTCACGGGCAACGAAACTTTACCATGGTTTATAAACGACGCAGGTCCGAGCCACAGCTGCGCACAATTTTTCCGCGTAGAGAACATTACACTGAAGTCGTTACGGCCAGGCACCAAAAGAGACACTTCTTCCTGAGGCGTGAGTTCCGCAATGCATCCAACCAGCAAGTCCATCTTGTCATTTTTATACCTGTACGACAGAGGATATCGGTACAATTGCACTTGCTCAACCAATTTTGCACTGGCATTATATTTGCAGGTAAGTTACCAGTGCTTGGACGCGGTAATCTTAGCGCCGCCGTCTTCCAGAGAGTATCTCGTGCAAGGTTCAATGCTAAATCCGCAGTCCGGATGGAACATACCGAGGTAGCGATGAATATGATCCGTGAAAGCCTAAAAACACGAACAGAAAAGTCTATTGGTGCTATTAGAATGCATGCTTTTAATTAAAACAATGACTAAACAACTGCATACTTAAAAGAACACAATATCATTTTTTAGGAATCACGGTTGTGTCATTTTAATCACGTCATGCAGTGTTCCACTGCCTTTTTTCGATTTCTACCACACTGGTTGCATCTCTTGCATCGCGGTAATTTTTCGGACTGAACACTACATTCGTGCAATGCCCACTTGAGCAAAATTGTTCGACTTAATTCAGTTCTTAGTCGGACTTTTAAATGACCCACTGCAGACTCCATGCATCACGAAAATTTTGACACGGATGTTCTGCTAGCGAGCGTGGTAACGCACAAATCAGACTATCTGACGACAGGCACTGACCAGATAATTGTAACTTGCGCTATTGAGTGCACTTACTGGGTTCCTACCAATTAGCAAGAAATTACACGCTAAGCAAAAAAACGAAATTATAACCGGCGATAATCACTATTCCATTGGCAAGCACTACTATGGATTACATCCTACAGCCGGCTGCTGGTGGGCTAAGTGAGGTACAACATTTCGGTAGATTCATCGATGACATAGTTTGGTATCAGAAACGTGTAATGAACTTATTCGAAAGGCACTAACTTCAGTATTTACCCACAGTGGCTTGGAACTAACGTGTCGCCATGCCTGCACAGCCAACCGGGAGAAGTGGAATTCTTCGATGATAACCACTGCGTAACCACTGAAGATTTGTAAAACCAGGACATAATAAATGACATCAAATTAAAGTCTGCGAACCCAAAATGTAACATGATAACTCACTAGTTTTGGCTATATCATTTCCCCACCTGCTAACTCTTAAAGAAAAAAGCTTAAACACGAAGGCAATAATTAACTGCAAAACCCCCACCACAATTGGACAATGCTTTAAATAAGCACTGTGACTTCGTGGTTGCCATGGGAAACACAACAAATCCATGGTCCCAACTACTGACAAAAAATTAAACTTTGCCACTGAACCAAAAACTGATATGTTAACTATGTTATTAACCGTGGTACTATTTAATGATCCATGGCATCAATCTTTCACTAGTTTTGTAGAACAAACCAGTTTTGACTCTCTGGAAACCTGTGAAGATAAATGGGCTTAACAAAGTTAACGCACAAAGTAACATTCGAAGCATGTTGTCCCTCGTGTAAAATAATTCTTGTACCCATTAGCGATGATCCTTGATTTTTTCCATTCAGCTCTGCCCACTTGCTTGACTTTTTTACTATACATTTTAGTTATTTTACTGGTTTTGGTCTTGGTACGTCTTTTTGAAGGTCCTCCCTGCAGGAAGTCTGTCAAGCTTACGACCGCCGTTCTCACACATGCTACTAACGCTCTGTGCTCAACCATAGCAGCTCGATTCTGTCGATGTTGGTTTGTTGCTCCGTCAATGGCGTCAGATGTTTAAGTGACAGCAATTTATTTGCGAACGGCTTGTTTACCAATTTCTACTCGCCACAGCCTGTGCTTTGATTGATTCAGTCAACAGCCTTCTCTGCCCTTGCTTTAGCCCTTCAACACTTCACCCGGAAGCATTGCTTGCAGATTCCAGGACTGACGATACGTAGTGTTACGTGATGTCGATGTCTGTTTAAAAATTTGCTGATAGATTCGACTACGTCGTCTTTGTGGTGGCTCGTTGGTTGAAAACAGATATGCGCATGCGCAAGTCCGAGTCATCACAAAGTCATGAAAGCATAGTCCATTCGGCTGATTCCTTGCTGTTGCAGATACTGAGTATGCAACTTCAACAACAGTAACGAACTTACTTCCTTCAAGAAGCCTGGACAACTGTCAAAACAAACCATTAACCAAGCATAACCAAATCGCCTTCGCAGCATAACACCTGTTTTTGTTTGGCAGTCTTGTTCAAGAAGTAGGTTTTAGCCCATTCTCCAGAAAGTAGTGTATTGTAGGCTTTCACATAATCAGGATAATTTGAGAACGTTTTAACAGCACCAACCAAATCTTCCGATCTTCCCTTGACTGGACGAAACCTGAAAAATAATGAGTTTTTTCATCATACATTGCAGTGTATCTAGATATGTTCTGCGCCCTTAAAATATCCTCAGGAATGAAACAAACTATCTATGATCACACACATTATCTGTTGTAAACTTTATCAAAAACCTGTGACTTTGTGGTTTGCACAAGCAGTCTGTAAAGGATGAGATTAACGCTGTTTCAAACATGACATGTAGCATACCAAAGCACACCGTCATTTGAAGCATATTTAATTTTAGCTGCTCAACTTTGAACTATGTACAGTATTAACAAAAGCAACATATGAAAAAAGCTAACTGGCTATGAGTACAACATTCCATAGTTGACATACTTCACCTGGCGTTCATTTTATGAGTGGTAAATCCCAAGTATGGGTCTAATACAAGAGAAGTTGCTAGATCATCATTTTCACACAACTCCCTTGCAGTCATGTTCGTTGATGAAGCATACCGACTGGAATGAGTGCACATCTTTGAAGTAACACAACTAGCAGCGGCTGAAATCACCATGGTGAATAGATCCACATATACTGACCAATAGTTTGTCCACTATACCTAATTTGCCATGCAACATGACCTGCTGTAACACAAAAATAAATCCACAGCATGACAACACGCAATTCATTACACAGCAACACAAAGCTGCACACATCAAGTACAGTTGTTATAACCATATCAAAGGAACAGGTACATATTTGGTACCACGACACCAATTTCACAAACTACAAACTACACTCTGTAATCTAATGTTTCTTTTTTCATATCAGAAAATGCTGTAGCTTACTTTCAGAATGGTTAAATAACCTTTTAAGGGCACTACTTGTTCTACCCCAACTGTTGTGGAAAGTAGCAATGGTGAGCATGGCAACATCAGTAATGTAAAATGACAATTACTCATTGTTCTTTTTACGAGTGCCCTAAAAAAAGCACTTTTTACAGTCAAGTGTTGCCACTCTGTTGTTATGGCGCAAAGTACTAGATTTCATGATAAAAAAACACTAGATTACAAAAGCAAACTTAAAACACGTTACTAACTGTTGTTGGGCTTGTTTTGTTTAAAATTTACTTGTTTTTTGGACTTGTTTTTTGCAATTTTCTGTACTGAGGACTGCTTTTTCATCAAATTTCATGGCCATTTTGCTCTTTCAATTCACTGTAAAACGAAATTTGGGCTTGTTTTTGTGTAAATTTGCTCATTTTGGGCTTGTTTTTTCAGATTTGCCTCCCTGTTTTTGTATTTAACTAACATGCTGGTTTTGTGCTTTTTTAATTTTCCTACCAAACACACGTTGGGCTTGTTTTTCTATTAAATTACCCATATTTTGGGCTTGCTTTACAAATTTGCTTGCTTGTTTTTACAAAATAACCTGGCATCACTGTTAGCAATAGGCCAGGAGCAGGATAGCCCAAGATAACCACTGATGAAGAGGCAACCTACAAAGCGAGAGAGCTGAAGTATTTATAGCCAACCTATGTATGTACAATATGAATGATGAAAGAATGTTTGCGCAACTCACATAGCATATTCCTCCAGCAAGCTATTTCAAAAGTGCAAATGTCTCAGAGGTAAGCTAAGCTCTCTGCCACTTCCACGACGACGATTACTATTACTAGGCGTAGCCTCAGCAGTTAGGCTGCTGTTCTTTTGATTTCCAATGAATTCTGGCCTTTTCGCATTTTCCACAGGACTTGCGTTTCTCAACCACATCCGAAAAGTAAATGAAAATATTCGGCAAAGTTGTTGTGTATTAACATGAAAACAAAAATTCCAAGCAAACACAAACCTCCACCGCCCCCGTGCAAGTGGCTTGAACGCCCTGCTTTTTGTGACGTCATTAACGTCGGCTTGCCTTCAGCAGCAGGGCAAGTCGGCTTTCCACATCAAGAACAAAGGTACGACTACTTTTAGACAGGACTGGTACATCATTATCTGTACATTACTGCTAAAGACAGCATCCTTTATCTCCAACAGTACAGCAACTGCGTCGTAACAAGCTCTACTAGTACATTTTGACTGAATGAGGTCGCATCTTCTCAGTTAAGTTCCTCTCATAGCTGTTAACAGGAAATGGAGTTTCGACGTTGTAAAATTTCATGTCACGTGACGTTGTTTATGTTGATTACATACAAACTAGTAATTCTTTTTTAATTTTAACTATATTTTTCAAAATTAATATTTATATTTTACGCTTTCGTCTAAAGAAGTTTTCAAAGGCAGTGAAAATAGTTAACATTGCAGTTTGATTTCGAAGTGTTAGCGGATGAATATTTATGCAGTATTGACTCACGTGATGCGTACGTTCATAGGGCGTAGCGTTACTACCTTCACGGCGAGGATCGCTGGTTTGACCGAACCGAGGTGCATCGCCGGCCATGCGTATGCAACTGTTAACTATTCTCTTCAAAATAAAGGCCTTATTTCAGAAAGTTTTGAGATGAAATGTGGATAAAACAAAGGGCAGCTGTAGTATGAATGAGAAATTCGGTAAACTGTGCAATCCGTAGGTTTACAGCTCGGCTAGGTGCTTGCACTATTGAACACACATCGAAAGTCTCACATTTCTGGTTTCCAATTCTATGGCGGACTTGATGCAAACTTTTGCTAAGGCCTATGAGCTTCAAACAGTATATGACACCTCACGGGTTTAGGCAGTTGCGGACAATAATCATGATTCATAGCCATATTTCCTTGGAAAAGCAAGGCGTCGGAAAACAAAATGTATAAAGGCAACGAGTGTTGGAACTGTGCAGCCAACACTAGGTGTTATGAGCTTGGCGCCATTCAAGGTCAAAACACTGGCACCAGCCAGGATTGCCAACCTGTATTCACAAAAAAAGCCAGACCTTGTTCCAAAAAATCCAGATAGCAATCTTAAGATATGTACACAATTTTAATTCATTTGTGTGGGTGAACAGAAGTTCTACCACTTAGCCAGGGGTTCCCAAACTTTCTCTGGCCATTTCCCCTTTCAGGATTTCGATCGATGAGCATGTACCCCTAAAATTCCTTATGGCAAAAAGGTTGAGGAAAATAACAAAAATATATTTACCAATAAGCACATAATGATTTTTTAAAGTAATATTGACTGATATATAAATATAAACAATTCGAAATGTATAATAAATGAACATATTTTTCCCTTCTGTTTCTAACTTCCAATGTACCCCTTAAGATGGGCAAATGTACCCCTAGGGGTACGTGTACCCTAGTTTGGGAACCCCTGCTCTAAGCGGACCAGCGAGATGCTTCACAGAGCAGCTGGAGCTGGATCGTATATAAGTTAAGAAAAATTGGGATAAATTTAAGAGAGTTAAAGCTATTTGCGTTACAGTTTTAGGACCATAGATCGAAGCTCCATAAGATGCTGGTGATGACATCATTTTTAAACAGAGCTGCAAAATGCGAGTCAATCAACTCCATAATCGTGATCCCCTGTTAGTTTTGACATTTTATTGCGGATAAAACCGGCGTTCTCAAATCTGAGAAGTTAAGTTTCCCTAAAATGTTCATGTTTGGTTTACTCCGGTGCCTCACCACGCTTTCATTTATCAAGTCTAACGTTTTTTTACCAGCCTTTTCATGAAAACACGATTGCTGAATCATGTTTGTCAGTGTTTTCGTAAAATTGATCCTGGTTTAAATTTTAAAGGAACTTTTTGACCTAATTTTCCCATATTAATGTAATGTAAAAATCATCCCAGTTGGTTTGAATGATTACAGGTGCAAAGCATGAATCGCAATGTGGAAATCAAAGCGAAAATCAAATCCATGACTGATTTGCTTAGGCTCGCGAGAGAGCATACCGGACAAGAGGGCGTTGTACTTCATCAGAAGGATACCTTTTACTGTTGCAAAACTGGACGACTGAAGCTGCGTGAGATCCAAGAGGTTGGGTTATGTTTGCACTAAAATCACGGAGGTTTTAATGTGCGTGCACATGAAACTCCACTCAGTGTGATCTTCTCACTTGACCTGAAAAGTGGACTGTGGGAAGCTAAAACGAAACTGACACAACAGATGTGAAAATACCACAATTGGAAGGCACTGAGAGGATAGGGACTATTAAAAAACACGCCTATTCTTCAAAGTTAGGAGTTTTCACAGTAGGCTAAATTTTAAAACCTTGAAATCGAAGTTTTATAAAACAAGAACAAGAATCGCCAGACTGACGCTGTTTCAAGCTTTCTGGTCCCATCAGTACAAAATAGAGTACCAAACCAAGTTTGGGTTTATAAACCCCTGCAATGGAAGAATTAATACAACCCTAAAATGCTGAAAGCAGAAGCACAAACAATGTATTCACTCCAAGCACATTTTACGCAATAGACGAACAAAATTTGCGGCGATATTAAGGTCCGATGCACACGAATGCTCACAGTTAAACCGTGAAGACATAATGATAATATTAAAAGCGTAGTTTGTACAAACTATAATCGAAATCCTTAGGGTTTGCCAATCAATATGGTTGAAAACTCACACGATCCTTAAAACAATTGATTTTACAAAGTTTTACCAGCAGCTTTTAAGTTTTTTGTTTTGGTAAATCCACTATAGCCGCAGTCAGATGGTTGGATCAAACCAAAGTTTTATCCAGAACATTTTTTTCTTCAGCAGAGAAACGGTACCATGACGATTTTATTTGGCTTGATGATTTATCAGGTTATTCCTAGGTCTAATCATATAGTCGATGAGAGCTGTTGGTCAGTGAACTTTTTAAAAATTAGCCTTTATGGTCTTTCGTATACATATGTCTTTGACACGTTTCAGCGTGTTTGAACATTATTGCAATGCAATGCATTCAATTTTCAGCTGCAAAATAAACCTTGACTTTTATTGTATGTGAAGAAATCTTTTTCCTATTAAAGTGTCCAGCTCGGATTCAACTAGATTTGTGTTACAGTCTTCAACAATTAAAAGTGCGCTTTTGGTTCTTTCCGCAAACTATACCAAAATCTGAAGTGGTGGGTTAATCTGTATGCCTGACAATGATTTCGTCTTACTCGTGCAGCATTTGCGGGATTTTGCACTGAACGGAAAAGTACACTTTCGTCTGCTTCTTTGGCAGTTTTTTGGTTAATAGTCCCAAACTTTCTGTGTATCAAAAATCCTATCCTATGCACTGGCTGTCTTTAGGAAGGCAAGCTTCGAAACCAGCTCATTTTTTACCGGCGTCCGGACGAGGATGGTCCTAAAGTTTCCGATTTCTGTGTCACCGCTGTTGACGACCCCGCTGCTATGGATAGAATCTTAACTGCTGCAATGGGACGAAAAGTGAACGTCGTCAAGAGGCGACTGCTATTTACGATCGGACAAACACGCGTCCACATCGATTCTGTCGAGGGATTGGGCGACTTCGTGGAATTAGAGGTTAGCAGCTTGACATGAATGCGTCGCTCAACGACAAATACGTCTTTCAGTAACTCTTTGTTTTCAACTGTTAGCATATAAAGCTGTTGGACAGTGAAGAATTTGTCTCAAAGACAAAAATCTTGACACACGTGTGCAGTGCACACATTTGTGCAAAGGGCAATACTTTGCTTTTTCAAATACTACATCAAAACGTATGAAATCTTTTTGTTCCAAACGTCCTAACTGTTGTCCTTTCTGGTGCAGAACAGAAATCTTAAATAGGAGCTTGACAATTTGACATCCTAAAATTTGACAAAAACGCCTTATTTATAGTGTTTGTTATTTCAATTTGGGGAGGCTTGAAGTTTTGTTTGGGGGGCTTAGCCCACCAAAACCTCCCCGTGTTCTGGTGGCAAGCTGGTCAGCGCAAAGCGTATGTTTCTCTGCCCTCATTCGTTTTTGATGCGATTCTGTACTTTCTTTATCAAATCGTCTTTTCATAGCAGCGGCCTTCTCTAACATTTTTCCGATGATTTGTCTGCTGCTTTGCGGCACTGATTGTAACAAATGCCCCCAACGCTCTTATTTTGTTGCGAGCAAAATGTGTAATTCCACGATGTCTGTCAGTGTTTGGCTATTTTTTTGTTGTAGACAATGTTTTGGAGCTTGAATTACTTTCATGCTTAGTGTGAAAAAAAATCCACAGGAACTTTCCAGCTACGTTGCATCCTTTCACTTCTGCAGGTTTAAGTAAAACTGCGTAATTTCCGGTGGTGAGATCAGACTAAAATGCGTTTACAGTTTCATTCAAGTGTTGATGGCGTATGAAACCACCGGTATTTTTGCTTTGAATCATTCAAACCCATTCAGGTTCAACTCACTGAGGATCAGACTGCAGAGGATGGAGCAAAGGTGGCTGATCGACTGATGCAAGTGCTTCAGATATCCGAAGCTGACCTCATCTCTGGAGCTTACGCTGATCTTTTAATTGACTTAGAAGCGGAACGCACCGTTTGAGAGAGATTGAAAACACATTTTGCAATCGTCACGCGTGGAAAACGTCAACGACACGAACGCTGTAATTCCACATTTCGCTCAATTTTCTTTGTCGATGTGCCTTCCAATCCACATTTTCAAACTAATTGATTGAACTTTTTACCTTTCTTTCGCAAACTATCCACCAAAATTGCAAATTACACTTAATCTTCTTGTACTTGGCCGTGAACGTTGTGTATCCGAATTCGAGCCGTCCGAAATAATTAGGTGGAACAAAATGGCTTATTGTTGGTGTCAAAGTTTCACCTGCATCATTTGTTAAAGGTTTCATTTGGACTTCGTTTCTGCTCGGGACAAAGCTGTTGCGTTACCCTGAATCGGAAGAACTACTGCCTTCTCACATCGCTTATGCTGCGTAAGTCGGGAGCAATAAATTATGCGCAAGTTTTATACTTCATGCCATCCATACGCCGGTACAGTACTTGCAACGAAGTTAAACAGTGAAAGCACGCACCTCAGTTGCCTCAGTTTTATAAATAACTATACTGTAGGTCGTCTGCATTTTTTCCTGATCCATGTGAGACGTTACTGCTGCCGTGTAGGGTAGAGTCAGGGCCGGCCTTAGCAAGTGCGGGGCCCGATTGGAAGCACTTTTGCGGGGCCCCACTCAGGCCCGTAGCCAGATTTTAAGGTTGGGGGGCAAAATAATTTTCAGGGGGGCAATGTTTTTGTTTGAACTATACGTTTTAACAAAACTATTTCTGGGCACAAAAAAAATTTGGGGGAATTCTCCCGAATGCTCCCCGTGGCCACGGTCCTGGCCCCACTCAGTGAGCAAAAATTTTGAGGAAGGACATCAAGTCATAATCACAGAAATCACGAGTGATGTGAAAGAGCGGGCCCCGAAAAGGGTAATGCCCAGCTAAGGTGTCTGCAGTGGCGTAGGCAGCCCAAAATTTGGGGGGCAGAAAAAATTTGCTTTAAGCTTTAAGCTATTGTAGACTACGATAGAAAAAATGCATTTGCTAAGAGAAACTTATTTCTTTCCTTCAAAACTCCTTCAGAATTTTGTCCAAGTAGCCTCTGTTAATTTCGAATTCAATGGACATAATCGCTAAATTATTTAGGCTCTATTGCTGGATTAATGATCTCAAATAGGCTTTAATTACTTTCAGCTTTAGTTTCAGCTTAGAAAGCTCCTTTCTCGGGATGCTATTGTGACGCAGTGTCACAATATGGATAAATTTATTGGAGTTTATTAAAGTTTTACTCCTAAAAATGATGCAGTTATGCAAACCAATCTGTGCAGAGCGGACTTTGAGGTGTTGTTTTGAACGCTATGCACTTGTGCGAACCACAGCAAAAACTTCGTGACATGAAGACATTGCGCTTGACGAATGACCTGTGATGTAAAACTTTCCGACCAACCGACATGCATCCAGTGGCGTGCAGAGGGGGGGAGGCAAACGGGGCGCCGGCCCCGGACATCCAAGGCAGTGGGGCATCCAAAGAGTGAAATCACAAAAATTTTAAATGCTGTAACTAGATGATTTTTTCTATTTCAAGTCTACTAATACATGCTGCATGGATTTAATTTTTCGAAATATTTTTGTCAACACTAATTTTTACGTATTCAAGTTCCAGTAATTCTCAGATTTTTCAATAACAGGGACCTATAACTCAACCACATTGGTAGTGACGTGACTTGTACCAGATCGTGAGATCAAGGGAAAACCACACAAAGGATTGAAAGGCAATCAGGATTGAGAAAAATATATTTTTTTGAAAAAACAACCCACCTGTTTTTTAATCCGAATTTTTTGCTTTTTGAAATGAAACAGGTTTTTGTTCCTTTTTTAAGAAAAACAAAGACTCCACTCTGAATTGTTTTATTGCATCATGCAATATCAACAATTTCAGAATTACACAAAATAACTTGTTATACCTGTTATGACATTCACATTTGAGGGTAAAGAAATGTGCCCCATCTTTGTTTAATTCACTTCAAAGTGATAAGGCTTGGCAAGAACGCCCTCAGCAAACGGAGGAAGCCACTCCCACACAAACTCTGCAGTTTCACGTCAAGTTTATGCACATGCCCTGTTAGTTCAGTATCTACATAGTGTATTTTTTCAACATATGGTTTGCTAAGGTCCAATATCAGAAACAGCTTGGATGCAGAGAAGCCAGAAAAATTGATTAAAATATACCGATTTTACAGAGTTGAAGAAGATATCAAGTAGAATTTGCTCAAACTGTTCGAATTATTCTTCTCTTTTTCTCAAGTCCTTCAAATTTCGTTGCTGTTCGTTTTGTTTCATTAAAAAAATGTACAGTTAACCATACAAGTATGCTGCTTATTTTATTTTTACTTCATAGTAAATTTTTTAAAGGAAAAGTAAAGAGTGGGATTTTCGGTGGGTTTTATTATCTTTTTTAAGTGGGCTTTTCAAAAAAATCCTGGTGTGTTTTTTGGTTGGGTCCAATTACATCAACACTGAAGATAATTATGGACGCTTAATTAAATTTCTGAGCCAAATTTCAAAACTTTCCTATTTGATTTTATGATGCATCACTAGTTTCCCGTTCCGTTTTTAGTGCTAATACAGTCGCACACCTGTGCTTGCAATATGTGCCTCGTTTCGAGCTTCGTCGTTAATTGGCAGTTCAGGCGGATTGATCATAACAGCTCAAACAAGCCCGTATCTTTTCTTCCCCTTTAGTAATTGTACATATAACAGCCACATAATAAAAAACGAAAATTTTCTTGCGTAATTCATGCTCATTCTCAATTCTTGTGTAGTTTAGCAAGTTTCAAACTGTCAACTCTGGTGTCCGCCATCTCAGCCACGTACTTCTGATCGATTGCTATACGACGAAACATTCGCGCAGCCTTGTAGTTTTGCAGTTGTGAACTGCGCTGACGTAGCACTGAGTGTATTCTACTCCCTGTTTTAACGCGTTGCCGGATATTTTTGCAGTCATGAACTGATCTGTCTTAGGAGACCGCTGATAATAATTTATGTTCATTGCAGTGACACATTGCATACCACAACAACGAGTAAAGAGAGTGCGTGTAGCATAATATGCACAGACGCGCCGGATACTGGAGGCATGGCGGGGGCCTTTCCCCCTCTGCCCTTTCATACGAGGGGCAACGGGGGCGGAGGTGACTTTTCATCACAGGTGTAGAAGCAGGCAAATTTCTGGGGTGTAAAATTTTGCACGAATTTCCCCAAACTTGCCCGAAAAGTTTTTGTGCAACTTTTGCCTTTACATTTTCTCCCACAAAGATCATGAAGAACTCTTTTTGGTGTAACTTCCAAAATAAGGTCTCGTGTGTTTTCATGCAAACATTGGGCGCTATTTTTTGAAGTCAAACAACATTGGGCGCCATTTTTACCCGGATTTTCAGGGCTTTTGCTTAAAATTTCAACGAAGCAAAAATTTTGGGGGTGCGCTTGCAACCCCTTCACCCCCACCTCCAACACCACTGCTTTTCATAACAGTATCCTAGGTGATTTCATGGTTTATCAAGATCGATTTGAAACAAATTTTTTGCAGCTATTCGGGCACCCAGAAAATTCAGAATGTTTTTCTATAATTTCTATTATTATTTTTGAGGTCAACATTGTTGATGAATAGAAGCAAACATAATTGGTAACGATTTTTTTATATGTTTCCATTGCCCCCAACTGTTTCACTGCTTCCCCTTCCCAGCAGAACCGTCGCGAGAAAATTTTCAATAGGGGGCTCTACGTCTGTTCAGGGGGGGTTGACATTCTGAAATTTGATAAAATTCCACCGATTTATAGTGCTTCATAATTCAATTTGGAATCCTTGGAGCTTTCATTGGGGGGGCTCAGCTCACAAAAGGCCCTCCGTAGCGACGGACTGCTTCCCTACCGCTGCTCCGGCGTCCCTGAATATGCACGTTTTGTCAACAAACTTCGCCAAAACGTTGGTTTACAAACGTGAATATGATGTCATATTGTGATGTCACAAACATCGTAAATCTAGTAACAATGACCACCATACGCCACTGGTGAATACTAGAATTTGGTAGAGGCCATCCAATGAAGCAGTCGCCCCGGGCATCACCAGACCTCTCCACGCCACTGCGCCATCGCAGCTTCACAGAACCAAACACTTGCTACGCACATTATGCTCTTCCAATAACGCATGTTTCGAAAAGGAACTTTCTGCAGATAGTCGGCCTGCGAATCGCCGAACTTTTTATTCTGGTATAAATTTGAATTTCAACTGTGACATTATCAAAAACATGAAGTTCTGATTGGTGGTAATATTTCGCGAGGCCGCTTGGCCTTGCGCTGTTGACGTTATGAAGTTCATTGGTTCATTTCAAAAATACAGATTTATGACCAGTGGTGAAAGTAGAATAATTTTCTTACCGGAACGATCCAGTATTTGTCGATACCCTCCCAAAATTTCAGCCATAAATGTAAAAAAGCAATCAAGAGCACGTTTACATTTGGCCCACCCTGTATTATACATTTTAAAAATACAAAAAACGTACGGTACATTCTGAAAACCACCGTTTCAAAATCAACCAAAAAGCGTTAGGCTCTAGGATACGTACGGCAACTTGCACTATCTCCGAAAGTGGTTCAGACAATGCAACTTGAGTAGTCTAAATTTAACACCTCATACTATAGCCTACTTGCTAATACTGTATTTGCAATCTACATACCCTAAAATAGCAAACCTGATACAAATACTTTACATCGTTTGCAGGGCCCTAGGCTGTTTTAAAGG
>Ga0210059_1010266_pt1 | contig 14483 bp, 11 predicted proteins | sample Ectturendosymbi2_FD_188042 | JGI IMG/M metagenome (GOLD analysis project Ga0210059, IMG submission 188042) | Ecteinascidia turbinata endosymbiont from Florida, USA - Sample 2 (SPAdes) (version 2) | ecosystem: Host-associated > Tunicates > Ascidians > Unclassified | place: Key West, Florida... | reverse complement strand
TGTTCAGTAGATTGAAAAAAACTATTAGAGACAGCAGAATAGTGGTCAATAAAAAAGCATCTGATTTCGTGCTGAGCTGAACGTTTGTCCAAAAAATGTTGCTAGCAGGCAGGTGTGTATTGCTAAAAACAGGTGGGGCGACAGCGTTCCCACACTAAACACAAAGGAAGACTGATTCGCCTACAAGAACTTCCACACTGGAACTTCCTGTTTCACTTTAGTGCTACGGTGCTATACACGAGATAACTTGTCATTTATGCTGCTCCAGGTGCTACACGTAGAAATTGAAATGAAAAATCGAAATCTTCTAGTAACGTTATTAGTGCAAAAAGGTGTGAGAACGCCGTTCCAACCCCACTATACCCCTGCTAGCGGGTCTGATGCTGATCAATAATCATCTTTAGCATAGCCTACAGCTTATCTGACATGCTTCATTTTTAGCCTACCTAACACGCAGATCACGTTCGAAGGTTAAGTTTGCTGTTTTGTAGTTTACGCTGTCACTGAGCGCTCTAACCCAGCCTGCAGTTAACTGCATTGTAACTTCGTTGTAGCGTAATTTTAATGCCTTCACCTAACTGCAGTAATACCATGAGCTGCACACATTCATAAATGCTTGTAGGAAAAAATAGTATGATCTGCAGTTTATTAGACTTTTGTCCACAGTCTGCTCACTCCTGTCGCCACGGGGGTGGGCTTTGGTGGGCTTAGTCCCGCCAAACAAAGCTCTAAGCCTCCAAATTGAAACATGACACACTATAAATCTCTGGAGTTTTTGTCAATTTTTATAATATGAAGACCCCCACTAACGTAAAGCTCCCCTACTGAAATCTTTCTACCGACGGTTCTGAGTCTGCTGCTTATTCATCTTTTGTCCACAAGAAGCCCAATCTTACCCAAATGAAAAAAGAATTCAAATACTTACGTGCGCAGTGGCAAGGCCAGCCCAAAATTTTGGGTGGGTCAAAATGTTTGATTTTAGGGGAGCAACAGTATTTTGTTTGTGATACTACCTCTTAAAGCACAAAACGACCAGTAGATATTCTAAAAAATTGTAAGGTTCATGGCCCCCTGCCTCCACCTATGTACATGCGGTTTATATAACGTATATGCAATGTAAATGCTTCATATAAACACTTATGTATTTATATGACACTGGGAGCATATTGTCATATATAAAAACGTGTTTATTAGAGGTTTCATGTACAGTGAAATAAACACATTCCGACTGCCCAAATTGAGCAAAATAAGCTTTGCATTAAATATTTTCGTCCTTATCCCTGTGCAAAAAATGGTTTATTTAAAGGCTATAGAAAAAATTCACCCCAATCGACGTTTCTGTGTCGGAAACCATCGATCAGAAAACGTATCCAAAAAAATTAGGGGGGGGAGGTATCGACCTTAGCCCACCCTGGATCCGCCTGTGAATTATTCCCGTACTGTAGCTTGTTCTGTGTACCTGACATCTAATCAAAATGTTTTAATTCACACAACACACATCAAAAAAGTAATTGCCAAAATTTATGTTTTTATTCTGTGAAGCAAATAACTGAAAAACAATTCAGAAATTTCAAGGAGGTCAAAAATTTTGCTTGACACCGGCAAATAAAATTCAATGCAAGAATTAAACCAATTAATCAGAATAGCTTTTGGCTTCAGGTTTCCTAGAAATTTTTGGCTCTTAGTCCCAATTTCCAGTGGGGTGGCAAATGAACGTTTCCCCGTTTCGGTCGTCCATGGTGACAGACAACAGACAATATCTTGATTATTCTCAGCATGGAGTATTGCAACTGATTAACATCCTGTCGTTCCCACGATGGAGTCATTGCGCGCAAGAACGAACACGAGTACAAACGCATTCACGAACGTGTGAGTATATTCCGACAGTGCATATGATTACACAACAATAACGACGCTAAGTCAGAAGACGTAGGGTTGCACCTCTCATGTCCAACCTCCTGCAGCTTTCTTTTCAAGATGGCTACAGAACTAATGTACACTACAGTACAAGGTCTTGGTAAGACCTGGCCTAGACTCGAACTCTAAACCTGCCAGAAACGAGGTGGACAAAGATTGACGTACATTTCCCCGATTAGATTAAAAGTAAATACTAATACCATATTTTTCCCCTGTTACATTGAAATAAGTTAAAAGATGAAGTGATGTACTTTTGTCGTTTCTTCTTATATCACTTGTTTTGTTCAAAATGTATCTTTTTTGCACGAAGGTGAAAAAATCTATCAGTTACGGTCGACTGTAAACGCAGCAGTGCTTCAGGGGACTGTTTCTTGTTTTATTATTGGTAACCCCTCAATTGCATGATCATATATTTGATTTACAGTGCATAAAAGTTGTTTCATCTAATACTGGAGGCACGGTATGCAAATTTTGTCTTCCCCAATTTGAGAATCACAGTACCTTTTGTTGTTGTCAATCGATTACGCTTATACCGCACATATTATCAGCGCATCTATCTCTCTTGCAGTGGAGAGTGGGGGAAATCACCTGGGAATTACATCTGAAAGCGTGAATACCACTTATCCAACCATGCTCATGTCTATGACACATAAGCATTAAATACTAACGCCGGTAGTGAAGTTGCAGGATGAGGAATATCCGAAGTCTGAGAAGAAATTTCTTGAAAGTGTCAAAAAGCAATATAAAATGGTTGTTTCGAACTATGGTTTGCAATGTGAAGCTGGAAAGATTACCTGAAGCAAAAAAACAAGAGCCTTTCTAAAAGGAAGTATAAAGAGACAATGAAGTACTTGGTAAGTGAACGACAATGCTACTTTTAGAAGGCAATGAATTTTAGGATAGGTGAAGTTCGTATGAAAAGTACTGGCAAACAATTGTATGAGCATGAATTTGTTGATTTTGTGGGCTTGGAACTTCTCAAAATTGTGTTTTCATGACCAAATTTTGAGCCAAAAATGGATAAAAATTGATTAGGATAAGACGTTTCTTCACTTCTTTTCAAGGTGCAGAGACCACGAAAATTTTCCAATGCGTCTCAAAAAAACAAAAACATGCAGCTTAAATGCTGCAACGTTTGGCTGTCAACTACTTTTGAAATATGAAGCAAAGCGTTATCTTACCTTGATGTTGTTCTTTTTAAGTGTCGTCGATAACGGTTTGCAGAAGCAAAGTTGGATGAGACTAATACTTATCTTATTTACAGTTGATGGTTTGTTTCACACTCGCCGTGTCGTGCTGCGCAAATCACCAAAACGCAACACAGCCACAAGAGGCGCTCTTTCATGTAGCAACGAAGGAAATGGACTATCCATCCATCAGGTAATAGAAGGCGTTGGATCAAGTTAGCAAGTTTTTGAATGACGAACATATTGGAATGATTCTTTAGTTCTTTGGCGGAAGGCGGTTGATCGAGTTCGAAGCTTCACTAAAAATGTTCTCAATTTCTTGCATGAAGACCAAGTACTGCTTATATAAGATAATTTAATTGATAACCTTCCCTTTTCGTTACCTGAAACACGTTAAAATTTCCAACCACTGCAATGCCAGAATAGTTTCCGCCTTTTTCTTCCAATGTTTTTAAGTAGATTGTGGAAGCTTCAGATCATTTTTTAGATGACGTGCAAAACGTGCGCGACAACTACAATATATTTCAAACATTTTTAAGATTGTTTATTTTAAATAAGAAGTTAAGCTTTTGCATCTTTTGTCTTATGCCAGCTTTCAGACAAACAAAACTTTGATTTTTGCAAAAAAAATGAAACAAGACCAAATCTTTACAACCTTTTGTTTCAATGTACATTTACATACCTAATGTCAGCAAATTTTGCTGATTGCTTTCATCCAACCTATACAAAGACTGACTTTATGTGTCATCATAAACATTTTTTATTATTTTCAAAGGTTTTTACAAAGCCATCAATGCAAAGTTATTCTAAGTCAACAACGCGAAGACAAAGGTCCATCTCGTTGGATGAAGGCAGTTTTCAAATGCAGAAACCTGGATAACGAATTCATTCCAATCGCAATCTGCGACCAAAACTGCGTCAGCCCGTCGGGCAGTTGTGAATGTCTGCAAAATTACAAAAACGAGCATGTTCTTTTTCGTATTCCTGTGATGAGTAGAAACAATGTGACAACATACATTGAGATACCAGTTGCTTGTCGATGTGTTGCCTGAAGATAATGCATAAAAGGCCAAACTCAAAAGACCTTGACAAACATGAAAAGCATCCAAACTGTGCATTGGCTAACCTTTACAACTTAATCACTTAACAATGGTTTCAACTGCGTGATTGTGCTTTCGTTCACATCATTTGTTCAATGTTTTTTTCTAGTTGCGAATATTTATTTGTGCCATAAAAAATTGTTATTTTCATGTTTGCGATTGTTGGTTTTCAACAGTGTTTTCCTTTTTTGCGTTTTTTTTTTCCTTTTTTTAATTCTGCTTCATCACTACAGCGTTAAAATTATTGTGCTTGCCGTTTGTAAGGAAAAAGATGCATATGATTTGATCAATGATGTGTTTTTCTGTGAAACGTAGTGAAACCAGAACAAAATACGTATTGATTTGCATTTAATAACGTTTTCAATGCTTCAAAGTTTTATTAAACGCTTGCATGAAACCTAAAATTTGGTCTGATGGAGTTTCAATAACTCAAAGCCAGACTGTCTTACCACTGTTAAGTTTCTGCTTAGGACTTATGCAGGTATTCATAGCTTTGTAACGCTTTGCTTCATGGCCTATCATCACACTGAAAAATTATTCACATTTCTACTGAAAATAAAAGTTTTTTTGTTTTAAATTTCCCATCAGTAGAATGGTCAAATTGATGTGAAACATGCGAACTTTTATCTAATCAGCTGTAACATTTTTGAAAAATAACCCTTGTTATAGAGATCCATCCGCGGTGCAGAATGGGTTCACACAGTTAGAGAAGTTTTGACTCGTGTGATTGAAGAAGATATGAGATTGATGCCGTTTCCTCCTGCAGAGGCGACACAAGCTAAAACTGCTAATTTTAACAAATGTAATATAACATTTATTTTTTTACATGCCGCTATGGGTTTCTTTATTACCAAGTAAAGAAGCTGAGAAAAGAGATATAAATTTTTAAGACTTTCTCCAAGAACTGAAGTAATCGAAGCATTGTGAGTTCTGCGTGCACGGATCAATTGAATCTCAAGCATGGATTCACAAAAACTCAGACAATTTAGCTTCGAGGCACAGACGGGTTTAACGTAATTTGTTGCTTCTTTGCTGGCCTGCAATTAAGTGTTAAAACCTGGGTTGTTGTGTGACGGAAATGCATTTGCAAAGAACAGTAAAAGAAAGCATAATTTTTGGTTTGGAGTGTGACAGCAAATAACTTGTTGTGGGACCAAAGCAGTTTTGGAAGATACAAAAGTAAGACATATCTGGCTGCATGTTCTGAGAATCAACGTTTATCTTAATAATGAGTAACGGGTTTTCTGCGCCTAACTCATTTGCTTGCGGTGTGCAAGGAATGAAGGTCCAAGTGTTCTTAAAGCAATAGTCACTCAAAGAGACTTCGAAATCTTCTGAGGCATTTATAACATTCTGAGGCATTTATAATCAAAAAGGTGTTTGAAGTTGCAGTTGCATCAAGCAGTGTTGTTTATTCAACAAGAACGGAAACGTAATCAATTTTAAAATGAATGGCACTCTATGTTTGCCCCATTCGACCTTAGTTTTAGAAAGAAAGGCATTCTCCTTCCTGATGATGTTGATATGCAAAGCAAGTTTGACGCGAAGTTTGATTTCACCGCGATTCGCAAAATTAGTATTTTTTAGAAAATTTAATTTCCTGCAGGAAGAGAAAAATATGTCATGAAGTGCAGATGGTGGCTATGAATAAAATAATATTACGCATTTAGTTTTTTTTGCTCGGCACAGATGAAAACACTTTTTATTTTTTTATTTTTTTCTGGGCATTAAAGAAAAAAATTTATATTTTTTTTGGAAGCCTGGGCAACCTCCCGGAAAAAAATACCAACATCCAGGCATTGAAATGATGTGATCAAAAATGTACCTGTTGTACATGCAGCTGCAGTTTTTGCTTTATGTACACATTTGGAAAAAAAAGAGTAAAACTTTGGACAACAAAGGTATTTCGAATATGCTCTGATTTGATACGAAGCTACTTAATATACATATAGATAAATTGCAAAACTGTGTTCATACTTGTGATCACGTCGAAGTCCTATTGCACATATGTATGATTGTAAATTGCAAATGTACAAAAAATTGAATTGTGAAAATGTACTATGACTGCAACTAAAAATCCTCTATTGTCCTTGTTATTTGCAATTACCTGGAACACAAAACTACAAGAACCAATTTTGTGATTTTAACGTTTCTGTTCTTTGCATGAAGATAGAAAATTAATGGTGAACTGCTGGCCGTCGCTTTCCTGACCAGAAGTTTCTACACGCTTCAATCAGCTTCACAACATGCCAAAATTTTTGGTTCTCATGACAACAAAATATAAATGGAAGTCTAAATTTAATCCGCTGGTTCACTGTTGCGATTTGCTTTGTCTGATACATTCCAAAAAGAACTGCAATAAACATTTTAAAAACATTACGCTTTCTTTTCGCAACAGTATTTGTCTGGTCAATGTCAATTTAATTGTTTAGTGAAAACGTTTTACAGCAGCAAAGCAGTAGCGGACAAACATGGTGCACTGGGAGTTTTTTGAGAAAATCAGATCTATTTTGAAAAAGAGGAAATGTTCATGTGGCATAGGTTTGTTCCTATGATGTATACTTTTATCGTAAACGCTTGCAAAGGAAATGATACGAAAATGTACAACTGTACGTTGTAACGAAGAAAATAAAACGTTGGTAACATACCTTACATAACCTTCATTATGATCCTGGTGCCTGAGCCTGTAATTTGAGTTCCGGTTCCACAGCCCTGGTTTTTCTGAGAAGGTTTGGCGTTATGTCATAGATTGCAATAATGTTTGCAAGAAACTTTGTTTGTCAGTGTGCGTTGTTTCTTTGTTAGAGGCTTGCTTGGCGCTTGCAAATATTTTATTCAGGTTCCAACATTTTAGCTGCTTAGCTTCAGAGAAATCTTTATGAATAAATACTTTGTAGTTTGTACGTGAGTTCTTCAATGAAACTTGGATAATATACATGGTGTATATATCTACTGTTTGTCAACGCATTTTCTTCACGACGTGCCTGCTGACTATCTGGTCTGAAAAGTCGTAAAATGCAAATTGCATTTGTACAACTTTATTTACAGTTGGCTGTGCTATGTTCGCAACCAGGGGGAAACCGCTCAACTCCCTCCCCCCAAAACCTTCACAAACGTGTTCAGTTGTCAGTCACCACAAGTTACAATCATTTGAGAACCCCGCCCAAAATGACAGCTTGTTGCGGCTCTGCAGTTTATGCTCCGTGGTTGGAATGGATAAGATTGTCAGGAAAGATAAAAGAGGTAAATTTGTACTCACGTTTAGCTGAGATCAAAGCAACATCCTGAAATTTATGCAATGCGATCATCCTCAGACATTCCGGAAATCAGACATTCCGCTAAAGCCATACAGGATGTTACGTCACACCGAAGTGCTTGCGTGTACGCTTTTGTGGCTCTGCAATGTATGCGCAACTAGAGTGCCAGTACTGGGAGAGTTGACATAGTAGAAATATACAGACACAGAAATAAAACGACCAATTCAAATGTTTCGAGTTAAAATTCATGCCGATTCCAACAATTGTTCGATGAATTGTTCCAAATAGTTCAAGCTATTATTGAGCCACTAACAATTCGAAACCTTTTCTAGTTGCTTAAACCTCTGAATGATTTGTTGAATGACTGAGTTTAACAATTCATGTCTTTAGGTGTTCCAATGCCTGGTAGGCAAACTGAGACTTCATTGGAGTCAATAGATGGATGAAATGCGACTGGAGTAGAGTTCCCACAATTGTATCAAACGTGTGTCCGAACAAGTTGTAATAAAAAGTTGATTGGGTTATTAAAATGTATATCTAAAAATGCTGATTCCAGTTCTGTCAGCAAAGTGTGACTCGAGTTGCATCAGCCGAGTGAATGATTACACAGCGGCAAACTTTTAGAATGCATGTTCACACAGACCCTCATAAGTATGCATCAATTCACGGAAGACTTTGTCTCAAATTAATGTAATAGCTTGCTTGAAACCATAAGTTGGATATTACGTGGATGTCATTTATTTACTCTTTTTCATTTTTGTAAAATTTCCGTTACTTTACGCAGTTGCAAAGATTTTGACAAAAAATGTTAACGCCACATCTTTCAAACTGCTGTGACCACAACTGTTAATGTCAAAGTTTTTTTGTGACACCTGCCGTAGCGTGAACGTAGGATGGCAAAGGTTTAGAGTTATTAATACGGACATTTTCTCCATACCACCTCCAATAATTCGTATGCTCACAACCCCACAGTGAAAGTTCGTTGAAGTACCCTTGAAAATGACAATCTTTCAAATAAGAAATGCCCAAGAAATGCCCAGATTGGCATTTATTTAATTGCTTTGCGTTTCCCGGGAAAATATGTTTATTGCTATCATCCGTATGAAATGTACCTCATGGTAAGCAGAAATCTTGGTGTATGAGATAATCCAGAATATGTGCTCAAAGTATTTCTTCTGAAGATGCCAACAAAATCACCATGATGCTGGACAAAATTTCGATGGCAGAACGTTGCTATCGAACGGTCGCAATCTATCATAACTGGCTTCCAGTACAGGGGAAGAACCCGGATAAAACTACTTGGTGCATTCCCCGTGCTCAAGCCTACTTCAACAGCATGCACAGCAGAGTTTAAAGCCGAACTCTGTTCAGTTCACAATTCGTTGCTTTAGGATTTTCCAATGAACAAGTAGCAAAAAGCTTTTCAATGTACGCAATGAAATTGGAGATCAAAACACCCCATTACATTCCACAAGAGTGAAAGGCAGAAGATACAATCGATTCATAGTGAGCGCAACAAAGGCAAATGTTAAGTAACAGGTGACAACAGCAACTCATTGACGTAAGTATTAACAGCAGCACTCAATCAATGTACTTGGTTAATTTACATGTGCAAGAAAAAAGAACAAAACAAAAATGTTTCTAAAATTCAAGTAATATATTTCTTTATACTTGAATGCGAAAAGTTCCAAACACCAAAAAAGTAAAATGTGACGTTGCATTATTTTCCTTGGCATTTTAACCAATTAGATCTCACAGACCTGTACAATATTCATCTCTTATCAAATTCTGCAAGAGGATTTAGAAAATATTAAACGTACCATGTTGAACAATGGTTACCTCCATGCGCTTTCTTGGTGCCTGTGTCGGATAGTTTCACTGCAAACATCAAACCAAGCAGCCTCAAACTGAAGACAAGACAGGTGCTCAGGATCAAGCATCTGAACACAAAAAACATGTGGTTCAAAGAAACGTTTATGCCCTTGGTGTCGAAACATCTGAGGTGAATAAAAAACTTCTTTAAAGTTTGAAACTCGGCAATGTGGTCTGAGATGTGTGCATGAAACGCTCAAACTCGAAGAGTCTAAGGCAATTTCCCACTCGAGGAACGACAAGGTACGTCAAACGTTTCAGCCATCATGTGCACGTCACGCTCTGGTGATAACACGCATGTTAGTCAGACTCGCAGCGCAAACTTGTCAGCATAATTATAACAGAAAACTGCAGAAGATTAGAAGTACATGCCCACACCAATAGCACACCGAAGATTTTGGCAATTGCAATGAACCGGAAATCTTGGCCCCTGATGGCGACTGTGAATACCTGAAGACGATTGCGAATGTTTTCAAATCGCTCACGATACAAACAATCGGCCTTCGCTTGTTGTCAAAGATCAGTTTCTGTCGTTTGTTCATTTTCGTTGTGTGATTCAAGACGCAGTGAATTCTTTTGCTAGCTCGCAGCTTCCTGCAATCACCCACTGCTATGTTCTGTTTGCTTTTTCTTCTGCGCTTACGCTTCGTCTGCATAAACTGTAGTTCATGTTTTATACCATCTTTTCTAAGAATGAAAACGCTTGTTTCAGAAACTTTTACCAGCTTTCATTTAAATACTGTTTACTGCGTTATTGCTTTGTATATGACTAATGACCCACATCAGGACACACATCGACGCAAGGAAGTATTTGTCAGTTTTTGACTAGATGTGTGAACATATATATCTGGAATTTCGGCTTCTAAAATTTAAATATTCTGCAACTAAAGGATATTTACAGCTTTGAAGTTCATGGATAAATACAATAAATCACAGCTACCGGCTACATTTAACCAGGGTATTTTTTAAGGAAAATGTTAGGTGCCGGTATGGATCAGTAGGGACCTGATTTCCCTGATTCTAGGGACCCGATTTTTTCTGATTTTAGGGACCTGATGATAGTTTTCTCTGCATCTAGTGACCCGATTTGAAATTCTAGGGACCCATATCCCGTCATTAAAACGCCTTAAAACAACCCTGCATTTAACCATGATTTCAATGATTAGAGATGGTCAAACAAATAATACAAGACAAACCAAAACTTGGTGCGGTATTCCCCTCTCAAACCTACGGTTAATATGTCCACCCTCAAAATTGTCCGGTCCGGAATTACTCCATTCATTCCTATATTAAAAAGCCCTCATTATAAGCCCAAAGCCCCGCTTAATGACCTTATTTTTCGAACACATTTGCTTGAAATTGACTCTTGCTTTCGACGTTTCCACACTTCCTTCCGCTGCTGACCTAGTTTTCAATTCAACTCTTTCGTCACAGATCGTTTATATAGGCCGTAATCGATAGGCAAGATGACTGGTGCTCTGTATGGTAGAATGTCTTTTGAAAATGGCGAAGCAGTGTGTAACGTAGCCTTGTCTAACAAACTTGACAATTTAGAAAATACATGGCACGGCCAAAATGCACTCAACGTGCTCCCTACTTGGACTTTATTACAGTGGCATGCATCGGTGCTAAGAATCAAAGTGAATGTGATGTGCCATTTATGTGGATATTCTTTACTAACGCCACATACCTATGCTTGTGTTTTTCATCTACATTGTTAACGCCGTGCGTGCGTGAGTTGTGATTCGTTGTGCTCGAGTGTGTTGAACACTCTGCTTCATCTCAAGAACAATCAAAGAGATGATTCGTTTGATTTGAAATGAAAATGTTTGAAAATATTTATTAAAGAGGTTCTGATCCTTACGCAAAAGACATAAGCAGCGATGTATATAAGCTCTCTGAAAGTTGTAGCTGTTTCAGCAGCGACAAATGCATTTTCGCGGTACCGTAACAGACAGAAAACAATAACTTTGGCTTTCAGTTGGACAGTGAATATCGTATTGCGGGACCAGTGTAGTTTTCGTAAATAAATAAAGACAACATTCGTGGCACCATGTTTCAAGAAACAAATTTTGTTAAAGTCAAATGAATGAGTGGTTTTGCACATCGCATCATACGCTTACATTGCGTATGTCTAAGCGATGGTATCTGTAACAAACGACAGTTGAATTGAAAAGTTGCAAGTGATACTGTCAAATTCACAAGAACGGAAGCCAAGTGCTTGAAAATCTGAAACACTTTGTCTTTTTTGCCGTTTGCACTTGCCCTTAATTTTGATTTAGTATTTTACTTGCTTAGTGCGAAAAGGACATTTATCGGGAAACGTTTGAGTGGATGCAAAGCTCGAAACATCAACCAATGACTTTCTAAACAGGTAACCAAACATACACAACACAAACTTAAAACAAACTCGTCTTTTTTGTGGATTCGTAGGCAAGTTTTTGAAATTAAAAATATGAGCGATATCCACGTGTCACAAAAATTTGCTCAAACACTTGCCTGTTTTCAGAGGAGCCACGGTTTTGTGATTTCTTCAAGCTGTCAAATTAGAATAGAAAAAATGTTCCGGGCATGGATAGGTAGAAGTCCAGATATCCCCGGTTCCGCGCACCAACAAAGATAATTTAAAAAATGCTTTGATTTGCTATGTAAGATCTTAAAATGATAAAAACTTTCTATTAACTTTCTACACTTCTGATTGTATCGAATGTTTCCTTTCATGTAACTTTCCTTCCACAACGTTTTATTGCAAATGAAGCTGGAAAGAAGACTGAATTGTGAACGTTCACCTGGAGCGGAACGTTTTGTACAAACGCCAGTTCGAGTGGAAGATGCAGGCAATTCCACCACAAAATCACAGGAAGTTATTTTGTAGTTTTTTGATCGTAGCAATTGGGGCAGTGACAGGTTAGTGGTATAGCAGAATGTCCATTTTGCAATAGAACGGTTTGGTGATTCATCTGCAGCCACAGAGTGAATCGCCATAGCACTCCAAGGGCAAGAGTGTTAACAACTCAACTATCGCTGCACAAGAAGCAAATGTCAGCCTTTGACACCAGTCATCGTCACAGTAAAACAAACAATTATTAAATTCTCTGTTTCGAACGATATTTCCATGGCAAAACAAATCAGTGACTACAGTATATCACTGCCCATAATATTTAAAGTTCTCTGATGCGATTTCGTCTTCGACATATTGCAACGAAAATGTGTTTAAACATTCAATAGTTTCCCTTTGTTTCGCATCAGGTTTTAGTTGGTCGTTGTTCATTACAACCTTCAACATGTACACTTAATGGCACCATATTAATAGGGCATTTTTTTGATGCATTGGAACAAATTTTCTTTAAAAACATTCTTTTTATGTGTTCCTTTGTTAGTTATTAGTCTGAACCCTGGAAACGAAATTAATATGGAAATGTGCTAAAATGATTCACAAAGGAAAGTAAGAAATTTGGCTTAGTGGGGGCATCCACGAATTTTTCAATTATTGCAAGAGGATGCCCTGACAAGACAAAGACCTTATATCGCCGATAAACATAACTCACATGTCTGTTATAACGTAGTTTGTGTGAATAAACCGTACGATTTTCACAAATTTTACATGTGCATAAATAACAAGAGCAACGTTTTTGCCCTGCAAATTGTGAGCAGGAGTTGAACAGTGCTTTTTTGGTGTTTTGAGAGACTGAAGCGGTTTCTCAAAATTTTCAAACAGCCTCCAAAAATGCAGTAAAGACTCGCTTTACTACCACCATCAAAATACACTTAAACGTTGCTTTGCAACCATATCGGTTTCCAGATAAAATAGTTACAGTTTCTCAAAATCCTTTTGTGGTCAGCAAGGTCAAATCTCAAAAAAAACATGGAGGTGGTGATGAATTGACATTATATTTTTTCAGAAGATTGCAATGTTTCATTTGATCATTGTACAACAAGCAGGGAGGCTGAGGAGGACTTGACGTTGTAGCAATATAATGTGCAGGGGTCTACGATCGAAACTGTTTGCTTGTTGTGCTTCTACAACGTCTGTTGACTTCATCTCTGTCACGTGTCAGAGGCGCAGCCAGTATGGGGCAGAAGAGCCCGTGCACCCCCACCCCCCCGAAACAAACTTGCCATTTTTTGCCAATGTCAATTTTAACTGTTCGAAAATAAACGGACGAAACAACGTTTAACGTGACCTTTTGCGATTAGATGAAAAATACGATAAAATCAATCAATTTTATTAGGAATGATGTCATACACTGTAGACAACACGACCCGAGATGCAGCCTGAGTGAAATGCAAGGGCCCAGCTTTCTTGCAAGGGAATTCAAATTCAGATGGGACATTTTTGAGAGGCTTATTTGCATGAAGTAATGCCGAACCAAATAAAATCTTGCTTGGTCAAGACACGATCAACCTCAAGCGCACAACGCAACGGAGTGTTACGCAACAACACAATGTTCCCCACAGCACGGTTGCATTGCGGCTAGTGGGTATGCGATGGCAGGTAGAGATGCACGGGTCTCAAGCTTGAAACAGTCCCGTCGCCACGGGGGCTTTGGTGGTCTTAGCCCGTCCAAGCAAAGCTTCAAGTCCCCCAAACTGAAATATAAAACAATATTTATCAGTGGAGTATGTGTCAATGATTAGGGTGTCAAGCCCCCCTGCACCAACATAAATCCCCCTATTCAAGACTTTCTGCCGACGGTTCTGGCTTGAAATGATCATTGTCAGCGCAGCACAAAATCTTTGTTAATATCACGTTTCTTGCACTTTCAGAGCGCAAATTTCAAGAATCATTAGTAGTCGCTAACCAGCAGTTGTGATTTTGTGTTAAAGCAGTGGTTCCCAACCGGGGAGGAATTCCTCCCTGGGGAGGAATTTCATGAGTTCAGGGGAGGAATTTCCACTTTATAGTGAAGTTACCAAATCATTGTGTTTTAATTAAATTTACATTGACTCTTTCAATGAGTTCCATCACTTTATATTTGTCAGTTATTCAATGGAATAGCACACGTATATGTTGACAAGCTTTAGTGCTATTATTTGGCAACAAATTTTTTTCGTCCCACTTTTATCAATGAGGTTTTTGTCACCAATAAAGACCATTTTTCCAATTGTAGTTATTACTGGGCTGCAAACACGAACATAAGCTAAACCAT
>Ga0210059_1010264_pt1 | contig 14484 bp, 11 predicted proteins | sample Ectturendosymbi2_FD_188042 | JGI IMG/M metagenome (GOLD analysis project Ga0210059, IMG submission 188042) | Ecteinascidia turbinata endosymbiont from Florida, USA - Sample 2 (SPAdes) (version 2) | ecosystem: Host-associated > Tunicates > Ascidians > Unclassified | place: Key West, Florida... | reverse complement strand
ATCTCGATTTACAATGTTGGTGAAAAACTAAGAAAATAAACATCAATATTCTGATTGCTAAGGGGGGGGGCTTGAGCCCCTTCAGCCCCCCCCCTTGTCTGCGCCTTTGGATTTGGATATTCATTTTTTTAAATAATTGGACCAAGACAGGATCAAGATATTGGTTTGATTTCTATTACGAAATTATCCTGAGAGTGATTAAAGATGTCACAATTGATGGTGGCAGTGTTTTTTTCGCTATGGATTTTATATTATCAATATGTACTACACTCATCGCAATCAATGGCAATTCGTGTTACTTTATCGTTAATTTTTTCCGGCCAAGTGGAAGTAGCAAGCTGCTCTTATATTTCTGTATGCTGCTTTGTTTGTTGTGCTGAATGGGAAATGTGTGTTGTGTAGGCTAATAGTCTATTTCATGGGTGGCCAACTTGTCTTCGACTGGGATTGACTACATAAGATATCTTGATAACTCGCGATTGACCAATCGGTAATAAAGTCGCAATTACAATATCATATGCCAAAGTTGAGTATCACATGTGGATATACCGTGCACCATCGTCTTTGATGCACAGACAGAAGGCAAATAGTCTGTTAAACTTAAATTATGATTGTCACGCAATAATCTGCCAAGCTAGCCTATAGTCAGCCACTGCAATGGGCGCCAAAGAACATAAGAATATATGTGACCAACCAACTGATGGATAGTTTTTATGTTCTTTCTGGAATATTGATTGAAAAATGTTCTTTTATGGTATATTGTGAATGTAATACAAAATCAGGCGCGATAGACCAAGTGACACTTGGCAATCAGTGGGTCGATGCGATCCACCTATTGGCCACCCTTGGTCTATTTCAGCGTTTAAAGCTACATTTTTTTGTTAGAATTTTGAACATTCTACCTCAAGTTTTATACAGTCAACCTTTGCTAAAAAACAATCTGAGTTTTTAGTTTTTGTAAGCTACATACTTTTATTATATTTCATACTGTGATCTCCTCTCAGAGTTAAAAAATCTATTTTCTTTATTTTACCAAGTGATTGAATTCTGGAGCTCTTTTACAATTAGCTGAACCAGATTGGTAAATTGGTCACATGACAAGGACTATATCCTTGGATTAGCGTATAGTCTTTGCCATAAAACTTAAAACCCTAACCCAAATGGCAAACCTGTGTCTGATTTTCAAAACTTATTGAAAAAGTACTGTAGCTTACATCAAAAGTTTTCCCATAAAAAGAGTCATCTCTGTTAGCCGAGCCAAAACAACAATGCTGTGAGCTCAAACAATGACCACTCACACAGCACAAATATGAAGGTCCACTGGTGGACCTATAACCACTGCCTGTTTGTTGCATATTTAGCCAATGTCGCAATCGGATACGGATGGACATCGGATACTAAATTTCAGAAATTTTCGGATAAGGATTGGATATGGATATGCAAAATTTTTTTCGGATATGGATCAGGAGTTAAAAAATCAATATCCGCTCACCTCTGCTACTAGTGTTGTGCGCTGTGCGGATATTGAAATTTGATAATCCAGTCTAGAGACGAAAACCTTTAGCAATATCCAAATCCGATCCGGGTCCGAAAATATTGCAAAAATCATAATCCGGGCCTGTCCAAAAATCCGTAACCAGTATTGCTTTTATTTTTTTATGAGCAGACACGAAGTCCATAGTATGAACACACACACACTCTGCAGAACGCAGGTCGATAAAAACAGACAAAACAGAACGTAGTACGAGGCATTGAAGCCGGTGGAATCACAGTGTTACAGACACTTTTTGCAACTGCATTGAAGACAGACCCATTCTTAACACCAAAGGTAGCTAACACGTAACACTTGTTGCAACACTACTGCGGAGTAGGGCGCCAATTCCTAAATTGGTGGAGTCTAAGTAAAATGCGAGAGCAATGTGGCATGACACACCCTCATTCAAACGGGTACTGGAAATTTCGATCACTTACTCACAGAGTAAAATGCGATTGTAGTGTTCAAAGAATAGGGACGAATACAAACAATCTGACTGCATCAAAGCACGTAACCGTATGTTGTTAGATTTTCTGCATCTTTCGAGAAACAGGTACGTGTATTTTCGTAGCAGAGCCTCAAAGGTAGGAATGTTACATTGAACCTGGTGGCTACTAACACTCGCTTCCAGGGCAGGTTGTATAGAGCTCTGCATCCAAAATTATATGCCACACGCAATCTCTGCATGCGTGACGTCCTGAATTTACACCATAATTGTGATGCATGCATGGGCGTACAAAAGGAACAAAAAAGTGCGTTTTTAACTGCATTTGAACATCGGGAAAAGGAGGCTCGCAGCTTGTTTGCTGCACAATATTGATATCACAGTTGTCTCTGAATGTCTTCGTCATCTGAGAGCTCAGTATCCAAAACAACCCCAGATATTTGTATTGGTCAACAGATTTTACGTATTGACAACCCAATTTCAACAATGAAGTGGCTGTGCTTTTTGCACTCTTAGTCTACGTCATACAAACAGTTTTGTTGCAGTTGAAAATAATCCGATGCAATTCTGCATAAGCCTGGCACACATCTAGTATTCTTTACAACCAACGTACACTTGGACAGAACACACAAATATCATCAGCAAACATCAAGTGATTTAATGGGACTTTACCAATTAGCATCCTGCTTTAATGGTCTTTAGTTAATGCTTTAATGGGCTTAATTGGACAAATCATCTATATAAACAGCAAAAAAGTAGGGACTCAGTACTCCCCATTGTCTAACCCCATTAGACACATGAAACGGTTCAGAAAAATGCTTGCCCCATTTTGTTTGCATCGTTTGTTCCTTGTACCAATGTTGCAGTAGGCGCACAAAACACATTGGCACCTTTCTTTGAATTAGTTTCTCAAATAACTTCATGTGTAGTACTCGATCGAATGCTTTTGAGGCATCTAAAAATACAGCATGCACAGATGAACCATGGGTTACAAAGTATGAAGCAGTTTGCTTCAACAAAAATGTACATTGATCAGTACTATGACCACCCTTAAAACCAAACTGATCATCTGTGGTACTAAGCAAAGGAGAGATGCTAGATAATATGAAGTGCTCAAGTAGCTTTGACACCACTGTGGCTACTGCAACTGGCCTGTAATTTGATGTGTCAGACACATTCCGATTCTTGTTTTTGCATATGGGAACTATTGTTGTGTTTAAACAGGAATTTGGTATATACGCGTGAACACTACACATATTAAACAGTTCACTGAGAAAAATACGCAGAGATTCACCTGCATACAGCAACTGCTCTGCAGAAATACAATCAAGCTCTGGAGCTTTGTTCAAGGGCAGCTTTTGAAGAAGTGATGTCCAGTGGCGATTCTAAGGGGGGGCCTGGGTGGGCCATGCCCTCCCAGATTTTTGCTTGCCCCCCCTTCAGTTATTTTCCTAATTTCCTGTTAGTTCATTTGGCTGACATATTAGGTTTGCCAAGTGCATTTTGCAAAAATAGCGGCCATTTTGTCAACAGCACCAGATTTAAGCTGTGTCGTAATTCGTAAGCGGCACAGGGAGAACAGAGATAATGAGTATTGTTAAGCCACAATTAATAATTTCCCAGTATTTTGGCTAATTCGCTACATTTCGGTGTGCGTGTGACGTAACAATTGCACCAAGGATTGCGTCAACAGCAGCAAATAAACTTCGCTGAAGCAACGGTTCTGATAAGATTCACTACAAGAGTCACTATATTTTGAGAGAAATTCTGCATTAGTTCTTGAAGTTACGGCAAATTATTTATGTTCAGAATACCGGCTTGAAGCACTGATTTTCAAAATACCGGCCTTTTGACGGACCCTGCTAAATTAAAAGTGAAATACCGGCCTTCTGGCAACCCTAGATATATGCAGTAGATAACTTTCGGCCAGCAATATTTTAAACAATAATTTAGAACCCCCCTTGCCTGCATTTGATATTTCCCAAATGCGTGATAAGCTGTATTGTTGTTTTTGAAGGTCGGGTAACTAGATGTGTTTATGACGACACACATCAGGCGTTGCGCCGATCCTGCATGAAATTAAGTCAGACAGTGGTCGTGGTGTTGAAAAACTCATTTTGAAACCAAGAAACAGTCACAGAAGTGGAAAGATTGATCTTTCGTGCATTTCAGTGTGAGATGGAGCTGGATTATATTACTGTCAGCAGATTGTTGCTTGTCCCAGCAGAAAAGGTTTGTGAAAGCATTGAGAATTGGTTTCAGTTAATTTATCTCAATTTATCATGGCTGCTGTATTGCCTTCTGCTGCCTTGTGTATACGAATTCGAAACATCTCATGTAAGTGGTTCGTGACTACAGTTTTAACTCTATCCACATGTCCTGCAACCCTTTGGAATTTTGTACGGATTTTCCGTAATGATTCAGAAACAATTCTTTCGGATATTTCAGCTCTTTGCCCTGGAGGTCAAGCATTTCCATCATAAACACACTTGAAAGAATTCGCAAATCATATTCATTTAGTGAAAACAGGGATATCTACAGCTCGTAGGTATCGCTGAGTGAAAATGATTTAAAACGTGATATAACTTTGGCAAAGAATTTGCTTCGAAAGGAGTCGAAGCTGCCTACATGGCTCGAACAATTTTTTTTCATTTGTAGCTACTTGAAAAGCTGCGTTTGATTGCTAATGGTAGCTGTAACTTTTCCCGTCACCGGCGCTTCATGCGAGAGAAGTTTTTCAAAAATGAAATTAGAGAAAACATTTCACAGAAATTCCACGATCAGTGAAAGATTGGGTAACACTGATATACTTTAAACTGAAAGGTATCAGCTGAAAAATAGATTTAGATAATTTCGTTGATGAATTTGACAGTCGACATTGATACAAGAAGGATTAAGTTACATTGAGGTGATGATATAAAATTCTACGTAGATTGCAGGAGCTGTGTGAGAATCATATTGCCCATTGTCTATGTGTCTGATCTTTTTAGGTTTAGAATTAGTGCGTGTTTCGCTTATGACAAGACCGTCATATATCAGTGTGAAAATTCAGTGTGAATAATAAAATAAACGACTTTGTTGGCAATATTCTGCAAAATAAGTTTTAGGCCTACTGTTGCATCTTGCTATCAGGTACACGCCCTAAACGCCGATGCACACCTTTCTGTGGCGTTGCTATGTAACTTAGGTGCAACTGGTGCAGAAACCTCGCTGCTGTTAACCGCATACTGCATTGAATAGTCCTCACCCTATCCACGCTGCACACTTGTAAGAGTAGTTGCATAAGATTGCTATGGTTAAACCAGGCTTTTTAAGGTGTTTTAGGGACCCGTTTCGGGTCCCTAGAATTGAAAATCGGGTCCCTAAATTCAGAGAAAATTATCATCGGGTCCCTAGAATTAGAGAAAATCGGGTCCATACTGGGTATCTAACATTTTCCTTAAAAAAAACTAGTTACACCATAATCTCAAAATGTCGATCAGTACTACAAAAACGGGTTAGTCAGTAGTCACCAATCCGTTGGACGATGGTTTATTTTTTATGTGCGTTGTAGTAATAATATTTTGATGAAACTAGTTGGCTATCAACAGTCTATTTGACTCTGTATCAAGATGGAATTCGTGGGTTTTCACTTTCTAAAGCTGCTTTCGTTCATGCAGGGACGGTACAATTGTGTACGGAAAATGGTGTTTCGATTTGCATGTGCAGTGCTGTGGAAGTTGCATGGTTAGCAAAGAATATTTGACATACCAGTACACGTGTGTGATGGATTCTACAGTGGCGTTTAGGTGTCTCTAGTGAATAATAACGCTAGTTCATATTTAATGATAATCACAAGCGTATGTTGGGTTTGATAGGGTTAATCATAGCAACTTAATCTTCAAACCAATGAAAAATCATCATACAAGATAGACATTTATGTTGTCCCCCTGCTTTTCCTTGGTCCCGCAATGCCCCCCCCCACTTTTTTAATTCTAGAATCGCTACTGGTGATGTCAAGGAGACAAAAGAACATATGGGCATTTCAAGACCCATATAGTTCTCCTTGCAGTCTCTGCAGATCCATTGGCAGATCCAGATCCATTGGCTCTGCAGATCCATTGGCAGAGTTTTCAGAGTTTAATATTCCCTTGAAATAATCTTTCCACATTTTAACAATCTCTGGACCACCATCTGCCCCTCCCACCAATGTTGGTAGTGATGGGGATCTGTTTTTGTTATTGACCTTTGGCCAAAATGACTTCTTGGTTTTATCAGCCTGTAGTGCAGCTGCTAGGCCATTGGCCGTATGTATTTCAACATCTTTGCGGCATTGCCGCAAACAATATTCAAAGTCTTTTTTTGTTTCAGCCATGTTCCCCTATATGCCACCAGTCTTGGGTCTATTGCAGATTACCCATAGCCGGAAGGCTGCGTTTGCAATTTGGTGTTTTGATTTGACCACCGAGTTCCAGACAGGAATGTTAAATTTACCTTCATTCTTTTTACCTGTTGTCTTAGTTGCAGAGGATGCAGCAGCAAGCAGAGCACTGGTCAGCTCTGCATACAAATTTTATATTTCTTCCAGGTGTTTCTCATCTGTACAATTAAAGTTTTGACAATGCCTTACCTCTGTGGGCAATTGCAGTTGATCAAGTAGGTTTTTGCTTTCATGATAGTAGGCTGGTCCTCTCTTTCCTGGGCCGTAACCTTAAGCCAGTCAATTCAACTTGGCTGGGGCTCCATCACCTCATCTTCAAATTATGCCACCTCATCATCAAATTATGCATTATGCCAGATTCCAACACAATAACAACTTTTTACATGGATTTTGAACTTAGTAGTAGCTTAAAGTACGGTTGCCAGACGTCCTTGAGCGCCGAGAATTGTCCTTGACTTTGCTGTTAAAACTTGTTATGTCCTCGATCCTTGAAAAACATCTTGTTGTCCTTGAATATCTTCCGGCGTCCTTGAAATTTCTTGAAAAGTTTTTAAACTGTTCATTTTTGAACTATTGATTACATTGAACATTCAAGAATCAAGAATGGGCAATGTAAATGAACAGAACAATGTGTAGATTTGTTCCATCTTAAACAGTTGAGTAGTAAAAAGCAAATTATTTAAGAACAATTGTGCGGTCTGATCGTTTTGTTTGGTTTTCAATTTCGTACATGGATAGCTTGGCCTGATTTGCCCATACGCGAAAGCTTGCTGAAAGGGTTAAACTAGCCATGGGCGTCCGCATAAATTTTTCCAAGGGGTCAAAATTTTGCTTATCATTTTCAGGTTGCGGCCGTTGCAATGCAAATGGACGTTCACAAAACCTTTCCTGTTTCTACACCACAAAGAAAATTCTCAATGAAAGCACGTATTCCATTCGCATCTATTTTGAAAATTTTTCAGGTGGAGCTGTAACCAGTGGTGTACCGACGAGGCCAAGTGCCGCCCGGGGCCTATCATAAAATTGCCGCCCTTTTCTTTCAAATTTTTTTGCTAGCAAAAATTTAAAAAGAAAGTAGACCATGTTTCGTGCTTTATTTACAGATACAAGGATTAATAAAGCATGGTGAAGGTCGCAATCAAACACACACAAACTAAAATGGGCCTTGTTTTTCATTTTTGATTATGAGTCTTGCTTTTTTTGCTTGTCGCCACCTTCCTCATAATTACTTTTCCTAATTTTTCTTCTTTCTTTACATATACATGTACAGAACCGGCATGTTTCTTCAAATTCTCTTCCCTGATGGTTTTTAGTCTCCGCCAAGCCCACCACTTAGCTTTAGCAATTTGCTCATTCCAGGGGATAAAACAAAAAAGTTAAGAGGTGTGATGGCATACCTACTTTGCAGATCTAAACATTTCAGTGTGTTTAAGTTTTGCGTCGTATCCCCATCTTCCACTAAAAAGTGTATGTACTGCATGAAGCAAACTATAATAATAAATTTGATAATATGATTTAAGATTCTAAGTGATGTAAAAAACATTTCATTGTTTGCTTCACGTGAATTTAATCAGGGATGCCGGAACAGCGGTATAGGGCAGGGGCAGGCAGTAAAAAAGTTGAGGGCAATATAAATTTATAAAAAGAAAATCGTTACCAATTATGCTTGTTTCTGTTCAGCAATGATGTTGACCTCAAAAATAATACCAGAAAATATAGAAAACCAGTCGGAAGTTTCCGGGTGTGTGAATAGCTGCAGTAAATTTGTTTCGATTAGAACTTGGTAAACCATGAAATTACCAATGACATTTTCATAAAAAGGCACAGCCCCTCTTGCCCCCTTTGTGAAAGGGCAAGGGGGGAATGTCCCCATCATGCGCCCGCTCTCCGGCGTCTCTGGATTTAATTCTCTTAGAATATTAAAAAAAATTACAATCTTAACTCTGTCGGCACTTGCTTGGGGCCTTCTATAGGGGCGGAACCCATTTTGATGAAATAGGTGAAATAGGTTTAAAATCGGCTGTGGTTGAACACTGGCTTGCAACCTTCATCGTGACTGGAAACTAGGTCTAGCTGTTAGGGTTGAACGATTTAGTCGTGCATAGTGTTACTACTTGCTTTCGCTCGTTGTCAACATGCATCTATTTGAGAAAGTGTATTACGAAACCGGCCAGGTGGGATAGGCCTTTTTAGTGTTCAGCAGTATTGATTACAACGTCTCACGCTCAACGGTAATTGGGCTGAACTACTTTATTCAGTAGAGCCATTGAAAGCTCTCGATTTACTGTAAAAGCTTTCGAGGAATCTGCCGACGGGTCTACTTTTATCTTTTTGCGATGATTTAAACTTGCACATATCTGTAGGCCTATTCAAGTTACTGGTCCCCACAAAGGTGACAAGCAAACGAATCAGTCAACCTAATTATTTTTATAAGACATCGATTTCACGTACCACTACCCATCCACAGTATTGAAATCTTATTCATATAAAATATCCTATCATAAATTTCTTTTTTTCAACTTGGTCGGTTTTGAAGAGTATTTTCCAAGGTGTTTAGGTATATAACAGCTTCGTTGCAAGTAGGAGGGTAGCCCAACGAGACCGTTGAATTGTAACATTGTATCAAAAACATTTCGATTTGGGCAAAACACGTAGCGCAACAACTGATTATGTTACTTGAAAGGCAACAGTGGACGTCTGAAATCGCATAGATTATGTTGCTCACGATTGACATCGCTTAGTACACAAACTGGCAATTTTTATTCAACGTTAATGTGCATTTTTTCGTTCAGCGAAAAGTTTGTTTTTTCACGTGTGCAAAATTTTTGTTGGTGGGCTTGTAAGCATGTAAGCATCTAAGAAAATGCAAATGGTAATGAAAACAGACAATGCTATGATTAAGGTGGAGTATCAGTTATTGATGTTTGTTTTTTTTAAGCTGATGCCGGCTGCTTAATGCGCACTGCACACCTTTGAAACTAAAGCATTCAACGCTTAGGCTGCGCTTTCAAAAGCTGGAATGTTAAGGAAACGGTGGTTGGTCAATTCTCTCTCGAATACGTAAATAACCATTCTTTGCACGCAGGCTATATAAACTACGTTCTACACAAAACTACTATAGCGTACAAATTGAACCATGCAGAAACAAGGACCGCAGTTTAAAATACAAGTAGTCGGTAATTTGTTCAGGGGTTTCACATGAAACATAGATCAACATAACATTTTTTTGAAAATCTAAAACAATGCATAAAAATTTCGTGGGAGTCTTTGATCGCCCGGTTTGTCATTCACCCTGGTTGCGGGCTTAATCACATTTTACTCGCGAAATAAACTCTGTGACAAATAGATTTAGTCTTTTATTGCTTGACCATTCACTTGAGTACTGTGCACACAGCGCGAAACTTGCATTGATAAAGGCGATTGGTAGCCTACAACAATCGACTCGCAAAGGTAAAAGCACTCTATATGGGTGTTTCTGCAGTCTGTGTTTCAGTTATATGTGCATGCACTGTAAAATAATTTTTCCTATATCATAACTGTTCAATGACTATCTTTTTCAGATCACGTTTTTTCTTTAACAACTTTTTACAAAAGAACATTTCAAGGTTAGGTTTTTCAAAATAGATCCTACGTTTGTAAAACAAGACCAAAATTTTTTTTAAAGTGCAGCAAAAGGAGCGGTAGCGAATAGCGGTAGCGATAACCCGCTACTATTTTTATTCAGGAACGACTGCGGTAGCGCCGCTATTAAATTTAGCAAAGTGCGGTAGCGGTAGCGACGCTATTAATAAGGTAACGGTTGCCCACCTTTGGATATGGCCCATGAATCTGAATTAAAGAAGGAATAAACAACGACTTCGATTTTTTACTCTCTCATGAACAAACAAGTTTCATAATGTACTATCGTAAAAATGGTTCATTAAGCACTCGAACTGATATGTTTAAGTGGATCGTCACAAAATGTTGCTGGTTCATGCCGTGGATACATCACCAGAAAATTATAGCTTGCAGCTTGTTTGTTCCATTTTCTAGGTTTAAAAATTTTTCTGACAGAAACCACCTAAGTTAAATATGAGAAGCAGTGGTTAACAGTTTTGTGACACAATTACAAAATGTGATAACGCACTCTGTTGGATTGCACCTTAGTTGCTGAAAATCATGCATCAACTAATATTACTAAATCATATAGGCTTCACAACTGATACAACTGTCCAAATAGGCCATTTGCTACATCGCACGCCTGTTTTTCGCTTCGAAAGTCACGCAAATCACATACTATGCTGACTTTGCTCTACTTGCGTACTGCGTTGGCCTTCCCAACAAAGTCCTCATCTGCCGATTTTTTGCAATTCATCTACGCGTGACGAGGATTAGATGTAAGGCCAATCACAACTACTAGCCCTGTCGTTTCTAATCATGTGTTATATGTCATTGTTTCAAGTGAATACTAACGTGATAATTCAGTCTGTAGAAAGTTTGTTAATTTACAGTATTACAAATTGTCGAAAAAGCAAGCTGGACAAATACACAGAGAGCTTCTTCCTTCATAGTAAGCTCATATAACTTCTAAATGTGTTTTGAATAAGACTTCTTCATAAGGCGTGGCTTGGTCATCACGAAACAATATCCAGCAGTAGTTACCCATCATTGCTTCATTCCCAAACCCCTGGTATCTTCCTTCCATAGCTTGAATATCTTGTTGAATTTTTTCACCCTCCTTGTCATTCACGGCACCAACATTCTTCAAAAAATCCCTATTGTGAGTGAAGAAAATGCATCTTCAGAGATATGAGGCAAGACATCTCCGTATAAGCTGAAAGCATTTCTGCAACTCCTGTTTAAAATGAAAGAGCTTTAATGTTTCCTTTAAAGTTCGAGCGTATCCACCTGGATGCTTTCCTAGGTTGCAACTCTAGTCCAGACATTCCTAACTCAAAGTGCCGATCTATCAAAACCTTTACAATCTGGGTTCTTAAAGTGGGGGTCGTGAATGGTTTGCAAGGAGGGCGCGAAAATGCCAGCGACATATGTGGAAAATTAGGATAATGTTAAATATTGTGTTGTTTAGGAGGCGGTATCCGAAACAAAACAGTATTATTTCCTTAAAATCAAGCATTCCCACTAACTCTTTTTGGCCCCTTCCAATTGTTTGGGCTGGCTACGCTACTGACAATGTATACTGCAGTGGTTCTCAAACTGTGTGCCGCGGCACACCAGTGTACCGCGAGAGATCCTTAGGTGTGTCGCGGAACTTTTTGAAATTTTTGAATATAATCAATTCGTATTACAATTAAGCATGCGAGACTTGAATGGACACTATTTGTTAGACCAGTGTTTTTCAACCAGGGGTTCCGTAGAGACAGACGGACATTGCCTGGGACGAAATGCACAACCACAGTTCTATGCCGTTGTAGAAAGTAGAATAGAAACTTGGATCATTGCATAGGGTTCCGTGAGCAATGGAAACATTTGCGCATGATTTCGTTGCAGCAAAAAGTTTGAAAAACACTGCAATAGATGGTAACTGATAATAATACGGTATTTTCCTATTGCCTTGCCAATGTTGTAAGGGTGATTGTCACGTTATAATTGTTATGTAGTAATGTAAGTTGAAACAAGATGTCCCGCCTTTCACCATGTTGACTTCAACGCTGAGCTAGGCTAACAGGAAAGCAATTGTATTTAGTCCGATTAAAATGCTATAAGGATAAGCTTTTTAGAAATGTTTCGTTGGGTAATTAATCCATTCGGAATCAATGAACCAAACAATCTTTTTACCGAAGAGAAAGAGCAGCCCGTCATGGGCGCCCCCAGGAGGGCAAAACAGGCATCTGCACGCCCCTGGAAATTGGGACTAAGAACCAAATTTTTCCAGAAAACCTGACGTCAGCAGCTCAATTCGTATCAATTGATTTATTTCTAGCAATGTCACTTTATTTTGCCGCTATGACACTCACACTGCACAAGGCAACAGAGCAATTGCAACACCCCGAAATTTTTTAAAACTTTTTCAGATGTTAGGTACAACAAGTTACCATCATTTCCTCTCCGAAAATAGTACAACAACATGTTACGATCATTTTGCCCACGAAAATATCAGCTGGTTGCGGCTCTTTGCGTAAGTGAATGGCTTATTCAAAATAAACGCTTATTCAGGCTTCTTTTCGAATAGTTTAAAACTACATCGTGGCTTGTTATCTATGCGGCCTTGTGGGAGTACGTCTTAATCGTTAAGGTTTATTTCTGACTTCTGAATAAATGCAAAGCTGTATTTGCTGTGGCGAGTTTTTATAATTCATCTACTCATTTTTTAAAATCCTGCGTGATGTTCTAACTTTAGTAAGTTGTGCGAAAGTCGTGTCAAGATAGGTGTATAGGACATGTCTACTTCTCATTGCTCTCATTGCTCATTGCTTCTCATTGCTTTGCGAGGGCGTCTTATTTTCTTGTTTTTTCACCGCTAATGTTGTTCTGGCCGTTGGTTATTCTTAAATTGTGACTTGCTTGTCGAAAGCGCTCAGAAATCGATATTAAGAAGTTTATTAACAGAAAAAAGCATTTCTGATAGCCGAATTACAGAAAACATGACACAATACACATTGAGAAGTGAGGTTCACCGGAGAGTGGCGGAATATAACGATTTGAGAAGTGAGGTTCACCGGAGAGCGGCGGAAATATAACACATTGAGAAGTGAGGGACACCGGAGAGCGGCGGAATATAACGAAGCATTGCCCCCCTGCCCTTTCATAAGGGGGGCAACGAGGGCATTGGTACCTTTTCACAACAGTATCATGGGTCATTTCATTGTTTACAAAACGACTTGAAACAAATTTATTACAGCTATTCGTGCACCCAGAAGATTCAGAATGGTTTTCTATAATTTTTGTTATTTTTTTCGAGGTCAACATTGTTGCTGAACAGAAACAAGCATAATTGGTAACGATTTTGCTTTTTATAAGTTTCCATTGCGCTCAACTCTTTTACTGCATCCCCTGCCCTACAGCTGCTCCGGCGCCCCTGCTAATATCCATTTTACTCTGACAGCGCCACAAACATAGTTGTGGATATTTCAAGTCAATTCAGACTCAGTTGCCCGGAATTTGCAGTGATATTGATCTTGGATTATATGTCATTTCAGCAAAACCTGTAAGGGATGACAGAAAGTACACCCTTTTAGCAAACTCGTATACACTTCCACTTGAATATGATTTTTGAAATGATGCGAATGGAGCGCGTGCTTTCATGGGGAAGTTTTTGTGGTATAGAAAGGGTAAAACTTTTTATTAACGTCCATTTGTCAGCAACCTGAATATGATGAACAAAATGTCGATATTGCCATCGCCTGGAAGAATTTCTGCGGATCCCTATGCAGCTCATTGATGTACGAAACGATCCGTTTTTACACGCATTGTTTCCCCAAAACAGCTTCAATGAGTTTTGGCGATCTGCTTACAAATCCCATTCAATGATCGGTGTCAAAGCCATCAAAATAATCTTTCCATTTGCATCTTCATGGCTCTGTGAATATGGATTTTTTGCACTGACAGAAATTAAAAGCTAAAAACGAGAGACTTCTTGGAATTGACGACAAAATGCGAGTGTGCTTTGCAACGACGGAAACTCCTTTCAATCTTATTTGTTCCCGATATAGCGGATTTAACTTTTCGCATTACGAATTGCCGTTTCCCTACTCGCGATTGTATTCCGCACGTGAGGTTTGGTTTGTCTCAATTTGTCATTCGCGTCAAGGGATTTCGTGTGTGCGCGTTCCACTGCGTCCGCGCAAATAACCTCGATTTCGCATTTGCATTCGGTTTTATCCATCGGCGTGGACACCACGCTTTCAGAGAGTCGAGTTGTGTATCGCTAGCGCACGGACCACGTTGGCTGTTTCTGCTGTCGCGCCATCGTAAAGCTTTTGTGCTGCTGCTAATCAGAAGCCTTTTGTAAATAAAGATTTGTGCACCAGAAAATCTGTGAAACGAACTATCAAGTGGTGAGAGCCAAATGCCTTGCTTGGGCTTGGCAACTTAAAATGTCCGGCAGTTTTAGTCGGGAGTTAGAACAGTACTCATACAAAGACT
>Ga0210059_1010262_pt1 | contig 14486 bp, 9 predicted proteins | sample Ectturendosymbi2_FD_188042 | JGI IMG/M metagenome (GOLD analysis project Ga0210059, IMG submission 188042) | Ecteinascidia turbinata endosymbiont from Florida, USA - Sample 2 (SPAdes) (version 2) | ecosystem: Host-associated > Tunicates > Ascidians > Unclassified | place: Key West, Florida... | reverse complement strand
ATTCACCACGAACGGGATGTGCGTGAAGAACAACACCATACATATATGTGGCGCGAACAAGCAATAAAAGAGTGATCGTGGCGTGGAAGCTCTGCCGATATTAACTTGTGAACGATTGAACGTAACGACCAGCGTACGCGGAGAGTGATCATGGCATGTGAACTCTATTGTTGCTTGCTGCCACAGTGCGAAGCTTTACGCACATGCCGCTCGGGATTTCCGATCGTAACATGAGTAAAACACCGCGACAGGGTCGTTCTCGAACCTCTTGCAGCAACGTGAGAATTTCAGCAAACTTTGCAGCCTTGGGAAAGCGAGCAACAGCCGGATACTCACTGTCGGAAAACGTGCTGTCATCTTCTCCATCTTCGGCACTGAAATAGGCCGTTGACGCAACGCTACTGAACGAAACGATCGAAAATCGCTTGTAGTCCTCTTGATCATCCCCTATATCGCTGCAAATTCAAACAGATACGTAAGTGGGTTCGCTCCATCCGTGTCTTCCTCTAAGTGAAATACAGACGGTTGTGACCGGAGATAAACGCTTGGAAAATGTTTGTCAGGAAAAGTATAAAATTCCAGTTGGAAATAAGAGAAAGGAAAAGGTGCTTGAAGGTTTTTAAAAGTATTTTCGTTGTTCCATTCGAAGGACAAACTGTACCGGTCATATCACTTTTCGATTATTTTAGGGCTGTGCTTTGGGCACAATGCTCGCAACTTACTTTCTTTTGAGATATTTTTGAAAACTTGGAAACGTGAATTTCCTAGAAACCTTGTTGTTAAAAAAGGTTTATGGATGCTTCTAGGGGATGGTTTAGAGTTTCTGTTGCATTGACGTCGACAGTTAATACTTTAGAAGTCATGGAATGAATAATTATTCGATGTCTCTATGACTGATTTCTGAACTGACACGCACAATTGACCTCGAGTTGGAAAATCTCAAGTTGGAAGTTCCATCGAGAGAGGTATCATCTGAACGAATTCAGTCTGGCACACCTAGGCAATCGTAAGAACACAAAAAGTCAATGTGAAATGCAGGTTAATCCGAAGATTACACCTACTTGAAATAACGTCGCGAGGCAGCAGCACGTTTCAAACAAGCTAATTGATAATTTGTGAAACTTTACTATTTGGCATATTTTGTATTAGTATTAATATTCATTACATTTTCTAGCTAATACAAAATGTAATAGAAAATTGGCAGAAAGAGTCCTTCTTTGACACGCACAAACATTTAATGACTTGAAATCACAATTCCTGTTCTTGGTCTGTACTGGGTCGATGCTGTGACGAAAAAATAACAAATGCAAGGTTTCTTGATTTTCTGAGGAGAAAAAGAAAACCACGATTCTCGTTCGGAAATTATCGGCGGCGTGTCTTAAACTTACGTTTCACATTGTCCAGGTTCCTGGATGTCGGTCAACGTCGTCGTCTGACGACCACCTCTGTTGTCGCCCTTTGGTGCGTGTATCGAAGCTCGTTCGGTCTACGACGTACAAGACTCTCTTAAAACGGCGAAAACGACAAGATATCGGAGAATCAAACTGCTTGTTTGAGGTGTTCAAGGCCACTGATATGCTGTTAGAGATACGCCAACCGGGTAAGGAGGCGGGGGTGCGGCCAGGGGCGTACTGTGATTAGATGGTGCACGGGGCAAGAAACAAGTTTGGCGCCCCATGTTCGAACCTAAGGTCTTTTGGGAGTAAATATAAAGTACTGAGCAAAGTACTTGCGGCATTGTTGGGACTTTTTCGGAGAAAGTACTTGCGAAATTGCTGGGACGTTTGGGACTTCTTTCGTGCCCCCCAGTGATTCGGCGCCCGGGCCTGGGTTTCTTTTTTCGCTGAGACATTTTGGTCATTTGTCTCATAATAGTATTAAAACGAACCGTAGCAGTAGTCACCAACCACTAGCCTTTTCAGAAATTATGAGCGAATTGACTTAATTTTTCGGTCATTAAAAAAAAATCGGTCTATGACCGCAGAATGACCGAAAAAATAAACCTAGGCCCGGGCATTGTGCATCATTGTTACGTCCCTAGGTGCGGCACTTTCTCCAAATTTGGCTGAGGTGCAACCAAGCCACTACCTCAGCGTTCAGCCGAATCTGATTCAAGTCTGCTTGAGTGCTTGTCACTTAAAAACACAAACTATCAGCGGATCTTCGAGACGACTGAAGCTTGTTGACTGATTCACTAGAGCCGCCCATAATCTTACAGTACAGGCGCTTCAAGGGCTTTGTTGTTGCCACGCTATTACCAGCAGCGAGTGCTTCTCAGCCCCCTCCCCCACATGCGCAACAGTTCGTCATCCCCGAACTCACCTTTAAACAATATCGTGAGTTTCCAGCGGTGTTTTCCGTTGATGTTCTCTGAGCATCATCGAGCGAACTGTGGTTGTCGTTACGGTCTGCTGAACAACGATGCAATGGTCCACGAACCAATCACTTTTCGGGCAATTAAGAGTCATGGGCGTCGGAAGGGGTGCAAGGTCCCCTGGATTTTGAAATTTGACATTTTCCTTTTAAATTTTTCACAAAGGGTTGTTTTCTTGATTTCCAGTGGGAAAAATGAAATTTCACAATTTTTGGCCCCCTCTTAGAAAAATCTATGTCTTACCCTGGAAAATCCATTATTGTCCCCCTGGAAAAAATCCTTTCGACACCCATGTTAAGCGGTACCTACTTATTTACATTAGGCTGTTGTGCACACATGCATGAGACAAGGAATCAATAATTAATAACTTGGAACCAGACAACCGCACCGCTGCAATCCAGCTTTCCCAACCAAGTTATAGATTTCCGCAACTCGACAAACTTCGCTTCAAAAAGGGGGAGACTCCCCTGCGTCCTTGTTTCAACGCAATCTTTGCCCTTTGGGGGAATTGCAAGACGGAGGTCATTCCCTGCTGCGTTGCAAGAGCACAATTCTTCATTTCCGGATTCAGCGGAAAACTTTCCATTTTCATCAACGTGCGAAACAACAAACTGTTAAACTAAATGATGACCATCGAACAGAAGCCTGTTTCTTCCATTCGCTGATGGAGGGTTTCTGTATTTGCCGTGGAGTTATAGGCATCGCGTAAAAGTAAGTTTCTTTTTGCATGAGCTCCGCTCACTGTTTCCGCACAAAGCTCCCCTTGCACTGATTACACAGACAACATCACCACCGAACGTCAAGAGAATGACATTTTTACAAACGAAGTGCGAACGAAAATACTGTAAAGGCGTTTAAAAAAAACGTCAACAACAAACAATGCCCGCAAGATGGCGAACCAGAGTCAATGGTTTGCCACCGCATCCCAGCTGTGAAAAAAGAATGCCGTTTAAATAGCCCTGGTGTGGCGTCGTTCGTCCGCGTTACATAATTTCTCAAAGCGTGATCAGAACCATGAATGTCGCATACAATCCCACCAACATCCGGAAACTGACAAAGCGCTGTAGCGTTTCTCTTGCTTCTCTTTCTCATCGAGACAATATCGAGCTTGCCGAGAGTTGGTGGCGTAGGCGTCGTAAGCTTCAGTGCTTGATCAATCATGAAAAAGTTCAATGAAAGCATTCAGGTAATAATTAAACGAAAAAGCACCTTTTTGGAAACAACCAAACAGCAGAGCATACATTTTACGCAAAAAAGGATCACCAACACACATCTTCATACAATAACTGTGAAGATTTGATCAAGAAAAAACACCTAATCGGAAGACAGGGAGGATATATTCCCGCACGTGCAGCTCCGTCACTGAAAGTTGACCATACAGCACCCAGCTATAACCTTTACACTGCGGCCGTCCCTTTCATACACACAGGGCGTGTTTTTCGAACGACGGTGGCGAAGCTCTTAATTCTTCGTAATATGGATCGAAAAAAGATCCGGTGACGTCATGAGTGTCGGAGATCCAGGCGCAAAACGCATTTGAAAGTCACTTCTCGGACGACGATCGATTTCCAAGTTTAACCCGACCTTCAGCGATAATATTATAAAGTGTCCAGCACGGCATGAATCACTGGCAGCAAACTCATGGTAACAAGGGTGCTGCATTCGCCTCCTCAGTTCAAGGCGGCGCAGATCAATGAAGCAACTGTGCGGAAATTAGATTCCACCTCGCGATCCCTCAGCGCTAACAAGCTTGATTATTCGCGGAAGTTTGCGTCGATGCGATGACAACAAGAGACACTTTTACTCCCACTAGACACGGCGACATCCCCCCTCCAACCCGTTGTCGTTTCGTCCACTCAACGCAGAGGTGCTTCAATGGCCAAAACGTTGGAAAAGGAGGGAACGGCAGGATAATTAGCGGCGAGGTAAATCTGTTGGCTGGGAAGCAACTCAGGGAAGAAATAGAAATAAGGAAAATTTCTTGATTAAAGCGTGACGAAAGAGTAGGTTCACAGCGGTATAGCGGAAATCATCTCAGAAAATTGGTAAGGAAAGCGATTAGGCAACTTTCCCTACTGTAGCTGAAGAAAGGATGACTCAACTTGGACGCAGTTCAAAGCATCACAGCAACGTGAAAGCTTTACTTGGTTGCACTACTTACGAAACATCTAAGCCAGCGAAGTTATTTCATGAACAACTGAAATCCACTGCGTTCAATGCTTAGCCATTATCGTGCTGTCCAGACCGATTGGATGCACACAGGGACGCCGGAGTAGCGGTAGAGCGGGATGTTGCTTGGCAGTAAAAACCTTGAGAGCAATGAAAACTTAAAAAAACAAATCCATAATGCATGTTTTTTCCAAATAGCATTTATTTGACAAAATTCCAAATTTTTTCACCGGAATGCAGAGTTTACTGGAGTAATAAAGTGTCCTTGCAATTAAATTCAGTGCAAAAGTGCACACGCAATGGGGATGGTTTTCGCATTTGCATGTTTTGCAACAATTTTACCTCAAAAACAACTGTAGATATTTTGGAAAACAATCCTGATTTTTCTGGTTATGCGAAAATCTGCAATAAAGTTGTTTTAAGCTGATTTTGATCAGTGCATGAAATGGCCAATGATACTGTTTATGAAAAGATATCTCGTTGCCCCATTTTTGTAAAGGCAGGGAAGGCAATGACCCTATTACGCCCCCGCTCTCCGGAATACGCGGATGTACAGATTGCTAACGGTGCCTTACGACAGGGTTGAACGTGAATGGCGGATTGGAAAGATTAGCGTTACAATCACTTTTACCGCTATGCCGAGGTTGACCTAAGCCTCTCATCAATGAACAAACAGATCACAGTTATTTTGAGACCAACCACAGTTGACAAAAGCTAAACTGGTTTAATTGTAACATTTAATTATTCTCTGATTTCATTACCTTGGTGTGATTCTTTCAGCATGAAACTCTGCAAAGTAATTTATCTAAACACGTAGTTGTAAAACTACAGCTAAGTTTACCGTTCCTTGTGTTTCATCAAAATTTACTATTCAACAGAAGCGCGTTGTTTCCACCCGAGTATGAAAAAATATATTTGAGGGTATGCCAAAAAAGATATCGACAAACTTTAGCGGACAGATAAGAGTTCATATAAATTGGTACTTCTTCAAAGGATAGGAAAATACTTAACAATCCTGGGTGTCACAGCGTTGACATTTAAAGAAGCAATCCATACAGTTCGTAGCAAGGTTTAATAAAGAGGGAAGAAAGAAAAGCCATCCAACCGCCGGATTCAACAAGTTAGTTTGCGTTACCGTGGCAACAGAATAGAGACAAAAAACATCTTATTCATATTTTCATCAACTGCGCCCGCATTATAAATTCTTGCATCCAGTGGCCACAAAAGTATTGGCTTTCGCTCTTTGGTGAATGAACGATTACAACAGCCAAAGCGAAATCGCAGCAAAGTATTGGTGGCAGATCAGCTGTATCTACAGAAAAAGCCCAGCACCTACAACAGGCGCAGCAGTGGTGTTTCATCAAGCGAGGACTGGAACATACGGGAAAAGCGTCAAGCAAGAACTGGGTTGGAGCCAGTGGCGTAGCCAGCCTAAAATATTCTGAGGGGCCAAATACTTTGATTTTAAGCTAGCAACAGTATTTGGTTTGGGACACCGTCTGTCGAAGCACAAATCAACAAGATACGCTTAATTTTTTGGGGGGAATGCCCCTTTTGGCCTCCCTGGCTACGCCTATGTCTGGAGCATTCAACGGATAAAGCGACGTAAGATTTTTCGAGGCTTGCGTTTCCAGTGTTACGCAGGCAGCAAAACAACATTGAGGTTGCGGATGAGTAAAAGCGCTTCAGCGAGCGGTAAACAGCGAAAAAAGCAATCGTTTGTAGATTTGTAGAAAAAATAGCTATCCCAGAACTTCAAGTGCGATGCATGTTTTGCTATTCCGAAAAGCAAAGCAGCTGTACGGTGTAAGAATTAGTTCCTTGCTTGCTGCAGGAACAAAAAACGTATTAAAATGCGACGCTAACGCTCAAAAGATTCCCATCTTTCCACAGACACAGGACTCGCCGAAAACTTATTGTGTTTTGTGTTACGGTCGGCGTTGTGTGGCACACCTCCCGGTGAACTCAGGTGGCAACTTCTTCCATTTTCGATGTAACAGCCGTCACTGCAGATCGGCTGCTAGACGCGCCATCGCCGTTCGACTTTCGCAAGCTTGCCGTCAGCTTCGTGACCGCTCGTACCGCGTTGATTGAGCGCTGAAAAGAAAAATTGAGAACTCTACTCATATTAGCACAGACTTCAAAGGAAAATGTATAAAGCGCACGTGATGAATCTTTGAATGACCCAGTGGAATAGTTGGAACGACTATGAGTTTGCGCAATTAACTGCGCCCTCATTTAAACCAGTAGCGTAACCAGCCCAAACTTTTTGGGAGAACAAATTTTTTGATTTTAAGCGAGCAACAGCATTTTGTTTGGCACACTGCCTCTCAAACCACAAAACGACAAGATATGCTAGAAATTCGGGAGGCTATGGCACCTTTGCTCCCCTTGGATGCGCTCTTATTTTAACCAACTGCAGCAATGAAGCACAACAGGACAATGACACTGGCAAGCGAATAATTACAAGCCGGTGGGTGTCTTACCTTTGGCAAGGTTCAGCTCGTAATTTGGTAACAAACGAGCAATCGAAACTGAGCTGAGTGATGAAAGCAGAAAAATGTGTTGTTCTATTCAAGTTTAGAGCAAAACTCAGCTACGTCACTCAAGAAGTGCGCTGACTCACGATCCACTTCCGTCTTGCCACGAACTTCTTGAGGTTCCCAACAGCGACGGACAGGCTCTTTCTACTGGCCTTGTCGTTCGCGACGGCTTTCACCAACCAGGCATGGTTCAAGCAGTCGTCACATGTGGGTCTTTGTCTGTTGGAAAAAATGCCTTTCTTTCCATTCTGGTTTTTACAAAATGCGGGTCTAACAAACCGTACATGGAAACCAAAGTGTTTTTCTTCTATTTTTAGTTTTGTTGAGTCACAAGCTGCAAGAGTGAACCAGTCATGCAATGACTTGCTTATGATGTGCATAGCGTTCATTGCAGAAACGCTAGTGTCGATTTGCCGCCAAAGCGCCTGTCGAGTGCCTATGACTTCAAGATTTTCCCTCTCGTTCATGTGGTTGACTACTTTGGCCGCAAAGCCGCAAAGCGTTTTGCAGGGACTCACGACCTCTTGACGAAACCGGACGACTGGAACTTCGCATGCAGCAAAGAAAACAACTTTTGAACAAAATAATAGGAAACAAGAAACCTGAAGTTTATAAGTGACTTGCCAAGAACCCTTTTCAGTTTGTTTGAGAGTTACACTTGCGTTGTTTGTAAAATTCGATTTGGAAGAATCGATATTTCCTCAGGCGCTTGAAACGTCATGAGCGAAACGCTTCGAAATTATTCCCATAGCACTGCGGGAAAAGACGGCTGAACGTCGGATTTAAAAGTTCAGTCAAAACGGTCGATATAATTGCAGCACATTACCTGGACGATATAGAAGTAAGCACTGGTTTGAAGCCTTGGTGTGCTTTTGCTCTGAGCAGAAATCCAAATCTATTACCATGATAGTGTGCGCTCTAAACAGTTGGCTAGAGTATACAGGAAGGTTGAAATGCAACGTGTCATGGGCTGTGATTGTTGCCGGCACTAAGAGGCACTTGAAGTAGGCCGAAATTTTGTAGCGCTAACTGTTTTATTACTCGTGTTGAAAACTGTTTATTTACGCATTTCACCGAACAAAGTTTGGTGCAGAATCAGTCAAAAATAGCTTAATTTAGGATTTCATGCTTTCCACAGCGCGGCTATTTTCTTCAAGAAAAACTACAAACGCCCACGTTTTTCGAGCGTCACAGTTCAGGAATGCGCGACTGGTGTTTGGAACACGTGTTCCGCTGGCTGACTGGAATTCAAAACAAACCACGTCAAAGGAAAAGCCAACGAGCGGCGCATGCCGACTATCCGGTGTGAATCAACCCGAGGCTGTTTTGTTTTTGGAGCTCGACGAAGTTAAATCCGCCTTCGAATTTCTATCCAGCAAGGGATTACTAGAAGTTTTATTTTCTGTCAAATTTTGTTATTTTGAAGCATCCTTTCACCGCAAAATCTGATCCTTGAAAAAATCTTGCGTGAAACTAGCGCGTTGCGGAAAGTGACGCTCATGCTGGAAGGTCCACGTGAAAAAGCACATTTGTTCTGGTGTCAAACTGTAAATAGTGGCATCTGCGGGGTATATATTACCACACTTCGCTTGAATACGAGCGGACGCGAATATTGTCAGTTCATGCAGTGCAAGCTAGTTGAAAGCGTATATTAAAAGACGTACGACATCTTTGGTTTAGGTTTATCTGTCAGCGTTATCCCTTTAACTTACTTCAAAAATGGTTTCAAGCTGTTCCTGAGCACATAAAAAAGGATTTTCAAAACAACGTTATCCTCCATCGAATTGCTGATGGTCCTTCAAACTATGTAAAAATATTTTCTGTAGTTTGCTCGGAGTTGCCCATACCTGTTTCAGGTCTAGATCACAACTTTTAACCCGTGTACTCTTCGTCTGTGTCACAAAATCAACCTCAGATCTGTCAGCCCTTTACCGTCTCAGCTGCACAATGTCACTGACGATTCGTATTTTACAGCAGCGCTTGGCAGCACACTTACGGTGCAAAATCCCTGCCAAGGGCGGATCCAGGGGGGGAACTATTAGGGTGATCGCCCCTTCTAAAATCTACAAAAGTGATTTTTTTCACCATGATTTTTTACAATTCGGAAAACAGCATTCGCGATATAAGGCCATTTTACCGTCCACTGTTTTGTCACAGAAGTGTTGTGAAGTATACTTCATCTCTCTTACAGTAGTGAACCCGTAATAAGACTTGACTGCCAAATATCACTGAAATCGCCCCCTTATAAACTTACCGGCTGGACCCGCCCCTTAGCCCTGCTTTAGGTGAATCGCCAAAGCGGCGCGAGCACTGTCTGCCAAGAGCCTTCAAAAAGTCAGCTGTGCACGCTCGACCGACAACCGCACTTATACTTTGTTCTGCTGCGACCTGAAGCCTGATCACAACTCGATTTCCGGACCGAAACTATTTCATCACTTCTATTTTTTGGTTGAACACACGCTCAGTCGGTGGCCAACAACGACAGTATTCACCGCCCGTCCTCACGTCATCTCAGAAAATGTAAATCACCTTTTAGATTGAGAAGAACTTGACGGCCAAGTTGCGACTGTCTGCTGTGCCTTGAGTGGAAGTTGGACAGCTTAAAATAAATGAATACGAGCAAGTGAAAAGTTTCGTTTCGATAGAGAATGTGGCGCCGACTTCGCTCGCATCTTCTTTCAAGTACAACTCAGTGTCATCAGGCTGTGCTCCACTTTGTCAGGACGGTCTCGTGCGGTTTATTAATCGCGTCTTAAGTCAGGAACAGATGTCTTAGGTCCTCAGAGAGCGCTCAGCGTCAATTACCGCGATGAGCATGGCGCGAACCACAGTCTGGAGAAAGAACTAACCCGGCGGAATTGTTTGGTATCGGAACACACGTTTCAGCATTTAAGTGAGAGACATCCATCAGCACGTCTAGCGGTCTATGATGAAAATTAAGCTGGCATCCCAAAGCTGAACAAATGTATGTGAACCTCAGCGAAGCGAAGAAGAAAATCATTTTGTATCAAACAAGTCACCGACCCTGGTTCATTTAAAACATGGTGACATCCATGTGACGTCAAGAAGGTCTGTCAACTCCTCTAACGGACTTAGCCCCAACGCACAGCTCAAAGCGAAATAGTAATTAGCAACAATGACTGTTTATACGGAGCAGGGCTCCATAGGGACAATTTGTATTGAAATCACCTGGATCAAAAGTTATTCGTTAACCTGGACACTTACGTATATGTTGTGTTACTAAATGGCTGGACGAGCTTTTCACAGAGGTTAGAAAAACATCGACTGTTGAGGCTTAACTAGCTCTTCAGGCCTTGGCATAAAACAACGCTTTAGGTAGAAAGAGACCGGATAGGTTGCAATATTGCTGCCTTCAGTTTTGCATGTTTTGCTTTCAACATCAAAACTTAGGGGGGAAACTAAACTCACTTCTCGTGAGGGTTGAGCGATTTTGTGATGAGATCTTTCGCTTCGTCGCTGATTTCATCGAAGCTTTCGTCGTCGAAATCGAACTCACCGGATGTGACGTTAGCGAGAGTTTCTTGTTCATCGTCACCCATAAACGGGGAAAGTCCCGATAAGCTGGAAAGTTTAAAGCATCGATTGTTATGCGACGACAAGACATGGACACAACAAACGAACATGTTTTTCACTTTCACACATTTTGTGCAAAGCTGTGAAGAGTTAAGGCCCTACGTCAAATTTATGCCATGTGTCCCACCAAAGATGCCCGGCTTAACGTACCATTTGGCATGTTCTCAGGGGCACCAAGTCGACTAACGCGTTAGAAGCTCGCAAGCCAAGTGAAAACCTGGAGTGTTATACAACAAGTACAACAACGACAAATACCAGCGGAGCCTGCTCCAAACGCTACTTGAAATTGCAGAGTATCTAGCGCACACCCCACTCTAACCGCAACACAGCTGGAGCACACACTCCTCCAACCGCAACACAGCTAGCGCAAAACGCGAACCAGCAGCCGTGCCAGCCACTGCAAGGGAACTTCCACCTTGTTCTAGTCGGCGCGATATGCACCCAAGCGAAATGCGACAAGTCTCGTGGTCAGTGCGTGTCAGCAATTAAGGGGATTTAATCAGATTTGAACAATTGCAACGAAACTGTTTGTCGCGTGCAAAATGAAGGATCGGCTCCTAAGTGTTCGAATCAAACGCCAGTTTCTGTTTACACAACAATGAATTCAAACCTCAAGCACAGGAAAAGCATTGTTCGCGGTTTCGTCGACAGTTTAGACTCACACAAGTCCAATACTCACGCGCACCAGGATTCGAATGCGATTTGCAATTTACCAAACAGCTCGCGAGTTGATGAAGAATGATAACACGCGTTTGTGCATATGACGGATAACGGCGCTCCAAGCTTAGCGCATGCTCGTCTAAATTAGACAACGTCATACTTACAGCACGTAGGTGATGACTCCGATGCTCCAAACGTCTGAACCTTTCCCCAGTGGATCAAAGTTCACAACTTCCGGAGCAACAAATTCCGGCGTGCCAAACATGAGTCTGAGAGGTTTGTGAGCGACATACCGGCGAGCGAAGCCGAAGTCAATAATCTTGATAAGGTCCAGCCGATCAGGACTGAGGCACAAAATGTTTTCGGGCTGTAGAAACAAAGGGCATTTGGGCAGATGTGGAAAAAATGGTGGCTTCTGACTGAAGAACGTAATACGACGAAACGTTTATACTGTACTCCGTTATTCATGAAAATTGAACATTTCAACTTGGTGCTTTTTTGTTTCCATATAGACTTATTTACAATGTTTGCGTCTGTTCACTGATTTGGTTAGAACTGGAAGCCGGAGACTGCAAGTCACTGAAAACCACAGACGAAAAACAGTTCCTCATTCCACATGCGGAGATCTCGCAGTGTTGCCAACGGACCACGCCCGCGCCAGCGTCGCAGCGGTCTTGTTGATTGACGGTTAACCACGAACTGATCTGCATTTGCGCAATCAACAACATTACACGAACCACACGACGAACAGTAGCCTTACTTTGAGGTCTAAATGTAAGATGTTGATTGAGTGCATGTATTTGACAGCTTCGCAAATCTGACCGATGTATTTCGCTGCGAGCTGCTCAGTGAGATCGAAGGTTTCGTCGGCGACACGATCAAACAGCTCGCCTCCAGTGATCCTGACATTCAATTAAAAGGCACTGTCTGTCAGTGCGTGCCACTGTTCAGGAGTTAACGACATTCAGATCATGTCAGAGCACGTGATTTCCAATAAGAAACGAAGGCAAACTGAGGACAACGGTTATTATTAAGCGGTTCGACTCCGGAATCACAATCGTTAAGCAAGCAGTTGCCACTGGGCAGTCGGGTGCCAAGAGAACGACGCTGCATTAGAGAATGAAGCTGAGTGAAAAAAACATCTTAAAAAGTTTATATAAGATGAGGTCAATGACGACCAGATCACGGCCACATGGAATTAAGTACTATTTGAGAATATCCGCTCAAAGAAACGACTGAATCACGACAGCCATTGACATTGACGGTTTGTGTCAGTGTTCCCTTTAAGGTGCGTAATGCCAGCAGACAATTTGCGCAGTGACATAGCTTTCTCGCGCACTTCCAGCAATCCAAATTTAATGCTGTACATATATATATCGCATAGCCTTTTGCCACTCGAAACGCTTCACTAGTTGTGTGTCTCCACGTTTTCCCAATTGCATGGGTTGAATGCGCAACAAGACCAACACTTGCTCAACGTATAATTTACTTAGAGGGTGCAGTGGTCTGTGTTGCCCGAAACGAATCGAAAATAGTTGTGTTAACCCTTTGAAGGGTTAAACGGGGATTTGAGCCGCGTTGTCAAACTTTTTTCCCTTTTCCGCCAGTATCCTTGTTACCCCAACACTACCGCAGCATCTTATTCGCCATGGTTGCTTTGTTGCACTTACAATTCCAGGACGAAGGTGATGTCAGCCTTGCCATAAAAAACGTCGTAAAGCTGCAAAAGTTTAGGGTGATCGAGGTCGTTCATGATGTCGATCTCACTGTCGAATTCTTTGCGCTGGCTAGGGCGGCGACACGCGCACAACTTTGCGGCAAATTTTTGGCCGGTCTTGCGCTCTTCCACCAACCACACTTTGCCAAACCTCCCACTGCAAAACAATTCACAAGTGAATAGCATTGTTTAGAGTCAGTCATCCCACGGTTTTATATGCATCGCTTCGCGTGTGGTGCAGAAAGAGTGACGCTGAAGACCTCCAGCAAATATAGACAGGGCACGCATAAAAATTCAATATTGCTGCTTTGCCGTTACATACTCAACCAGAATGACGAAGCGTGAAACCTACGCTGCCCGGTCACTCGCGTTTTGTTGAGGTTGTTTAAAGCAGCAATTTAGTTTCATGCGTTCTTTGCAAAACGGAAGTCGCGACTGTGCCAAAGCTGAACGCCGTTAGAGCCATGAAGGTGATAAATTTTTGTTCAAATGTCATACGTTTGCTCTAAGACTATCACATTCTTCACCATGAAGTTTTGACAGGGGTGCGGAACTTTTGATCAGAACAAAGAAAAATATGCACATCATGCTTTTTATGACAACTGCAGAAAAAAGTGGTTTTCTCGGTGGATAATCCCCTTCAGCCTGCAATACTTTTAAAGCTGTATTTTCACCTCTTTCTTTAAAACGCATATCTTATGTCTTCTACCCTTAGTAGCTAAGCCCAAGTACGAAGTTTCAAATAATTAGTTGAACCAATCTGCACATTCCTGTAATTTTCCTAAACGTAGCAATGTGTCCAAAACGTAAAATAGTCCACAAGGTGTGATCGGTGCAAACCGTTGTTGGTTTAAAGTTACGGTTACGGTGCGCATAGGGGCGTAACGAGGGGGAAAGCAGGCGCAATGCCCTGGGCGCCGAATCACTGGGGGTCGCCGAATCACTGGGGTCGCCGAAAAGTGTACATTTGCACCTGAAAGACCTTGGGTTCGAACATGGGGGGGCCAAACTTGTTTCTTGCCCCGGGCGCCATTTAGCCTTCGTATGCCCTTGCGCAAGGCGGAACAAAAACCGGGTCCATCTAAAAACTACAGGTCTCCCGCCACCTTACGGCGTTTAATGCGGCCAAGTAAAAGACAGGCCCAACACGGCCTACTAAACAACGGTCTTACCGGAGTTCGCCGAGGTTTACTAAATTACAGGTCCACCGCTGCGCATCACCACGCCCAACTGAACTGCACGTTTACGGGTTCTGAAGATGCATACTCGACGACAAGCTTATACCACGGCCTACCGCTCCCTAACGGAGTATACCACGGCGTAACTAGCCCCGTCATGGCCTTCACCGAAGGTTTCCTGCAAACATGTTGGCCAAATATTTTACTTTTAAGAGCTAAGCTGCTGTCACTGTCAGCAGAGTGATCACGTT
>Ga0210059_1010261_pt1 | contig 14488 bp, 12 predicted proteins | sample Ectturendosymbi2_FD_188042 | JGI IMG/M metagenome (GOLD analysis project Ga0210059, IMG submission 188042) | Ecteinascidia turbinata endosymbiont from Florida, USA - Sample 2 (SPAdes) (version 2) | ecosystem: Host-associated > Tunicates > Ascidians > Unclassified | place: Key West, Florida... | reverse complement strand
GGGAGTCTCCGGATGCGGTCCGCGTCCGAACTGACATTCACGCGGAGGCTCATCCCCCCTTTGTTGTCAATGACCACTTTCCTGTTTCCAGCTGGAACAAAACAACAGGTCGAGTCTAAACTGAACCGCCAACGTCATCGCGCTATAGTGTGGCGCCACCTACCGGTGTCCGCCGCGAGTCTGGCCCGCCGTCTGGCGGCGTCGTCATCACGGCGAGTTTCACGTGTTCTGATCGGACTGCGTCGGTCTGTCTGGCGACTGCAGCGACAAAAAACAATGGGCATTGTAGAAATAGCGGCGGGTTGAAGCGAGCAAGCAGTCAGATCGGTACTCACCGGGGGGATCTGCTGTGGTCGGAGTGGGGGGGTCGGCCTGATGACGCTCTTCTTCGGGCTGGACACAAAAAACAATTAGGTTTGGGACTTGCAGCACTTTACACGTTATCGAAAATGTTCGTGCGTGGATGGTTTTCGGGCGGGAATGAAGAAGCAAACACTTTGCAACTCTTACAGGGAAACCTTGATCCGAGTGCGACGTCGTGCTGCAGCATCTCAACAGTTTGAGCCAAGAATGAGATTAGTTTTCGTTCTTTTGCGACTTTTCACTTTCATTCGAATTTTCAGACTTGCAACATTATCAGATGAATTCGTGACGCAACCTGCTCCGTCGTCGCCAGTTAGTGTTGGCTCAGTAAAAACATTTACTCTGTATTGTTTGAAAACCTTATTATTGTTTGGAAACCACATCACGTTTAAAAAACTATATCATGTTTAAAAACCTTACCACCAACACATGCCTATGCGATTTAACCAGTTCACGTCACCAGAGTGATGTCACGAGACGAAAAAAGCGACGAAACCAAAATTTTCCCAGTCGCTGAAGTAACTACGAACTGGTGTGATCAATTCCAAGCCTACCAAACAACACATACTGACCGTCTGTTTCGTCTTCTTTTCCAGGCTCTCTCTTACGTTGCTGCCCCAAATCGTCAGACTTCGGCCTCCTGTCGTCACCTTTCTCAGCGCTGACGTAAAGAAAACGATGCGGCTCGTGACGTAGCACCAGGATTTAGTGATTACAAAAACGTTACGTCACACTTGATATAGGCAACAAGGCGAGAGTTAGTGGACAGAACCGACCTATATAAATTTTCTTATCAACGATTGCGGAATAGTTGTTTGAGACAGCAAAGGAACAAATCAAAACCAAAAGCAATTTACTACGTTGGCCACAAACTTCGGCCAAGTCCACAGCAATGAACGTCTTTGCCCAGCAACCGCCCTGTACACATAGGTCTGTGTACTGTTTGGATGACGCAGCTGGCGGTGAATTGGAACTTCAGCAGATGTAGCTTGGCAGTGGGGCTTACATCGTGACGGTCACGGTGTGGTGACCTGAGAGTTCGATCGAAAATGCGAACGCACCATCTGCTCAGCGGCCATGTTGGCATTTCTCACCTTTCTTTCGATTCCGAGTCTCCGGGCTTTTTCTCGCCGGTTTTCGCAGCAGCATCTCCGGCCGAACCTGCCTTGCCCCTCGCGCCCGACTTCTGATCACCCGACGATTTTTTCGACGCCGATGGATCGACTTTTGTCTGAAAAACACACCGCAAGCTAAATCAGACTGAAAAGACAAAATTTTCAGCGCGGGAAACAACTTTTTTCTCACCAAAATATTTCCTATCTATACTATACATCGCTATTAATAAAAAAAATCCTCAGTTGTAATATCCAAATACTTCCAACAAAAAAAAGGCAAAAAAACAACTAACAATCCTTCACTGGGCTGAAAACTGCGGACTAGCTTTCAAAAAATATCTTTGTTCAATAAGCTGCTGTTTGTGTGACATCATAGCATGAGAAGCAAGCAAATAGCACTGAAACGTACGTACCCGTTCAACAGTGATAATGCGTCCATGAAGTTCCGTTTTGTTCAAGTGCAAGATGCACTTGCTGGCTGCCTCCGCCGTCGCCATAGCGACAAAACCGAAACATTTCGAACCGGGACATTTGGCGTTGGTCACGACCTTTGCCCCCACAACCTGAATAAGCAGGTTAGATGAAAAAATATACTTTTTGCAAAGTCGCTGTCTTGCCTCATTAGCAGGTCACGTTTCGAAACGCTTGAGACCAGTAGAGTAAACGCAGACAAAATAATCACAACATTTTTGGCAACAAGTCTTAATAAGTCTTCGTGTTTCGTTCCGAAGATAACCCGCCCGTTTTAAATAATGCCGAATCGTACATGCTGAAAAAGGAAAGAGATAAGCGTTGCTGACGCACAGAATCACCAGCAACGGAAGTGCAGACCGGAAGTTACGTGTCAGCATTGTCAAAACACACATAAACATGGTGGAGTCCAATACTACAATCAGTCCTCTGAAGCAAAGTATAATGCTCAATGAAACTGTGCCATGTCCAATAGGACCAAGTAACTTAAGTCAACTGCAGAGAGTGATCTATGAAACGATATAAGCTAAAAAGCTTTTTCTCATGGCACGGATTTTTATTTGTAAGCTCATACAAGTAGCAATAGAGGTAAACATAAGGGTCCATTTAATATTGTACACTCAGTTTTGTTAGCATATTGCGTTAGATTATTGCGCTTTGATGACGGTGTACTGACAACGTGCTCGGACTAAAGGTGAGACCTAGCACGTATTGTACATGCAACTAGTTTCTCATCTGCTTTTTTCGCAAATCCGATTTGACAACTGTAGCGTCAAGCGTCAATGTCTAACTAGATTTTTCTTATTTTCGAAAGGGGGTCAATGTCATTTAAGCACAACCGCGCAACAACACGCGGCGCAATTTAATCACCACAAAGGAATCGATCAATCGTTGGAAACGATTGCCGCGGCATTGGTTTCGGTTGCTTCGAAACAAAATCTTCTCGCGTACCTTTCCGTAACGGCTGAAAGAAACTTTCAGTTCGCTGGCCCTCGTGGCCGCCGCAAGGCCGCTCACCCACAGGTTCTTGCAATCGGCGGGGACCGCGCTGTCGTCCGATGGTTTGTGTTGCTCCGGCTTGGCGTCACTCTCATCGCTAGAGCAAAGAAAAGTGTTAAAATCCCGCAGCAAACAGTGTCTCGCGCAACAAAACGACGTCACCGAAGCGTAACAATAGCGCACAACCACTCAAGCGAGACTAACTTCTGGGATTTAGACACGCTTCGCGTTCACAGGCACCAAGTCCGTCAGAAGGAAACATTCACTTCTGTTTGACACGGAAGGACCGTGAAAATAAAGACGACGTGTTTCGGAATGTTGAAAATTACATCATCACACCAACCTTGCTGTCGTTGACTGGTTTTTAGAATCATCGTTACTTTTACGCGCTTGACTTGAATCGCTTCCAGAACTTTCCTTATTGGCATCTTTGTCTTCGGTTGCATTTGTCTTGGACGACACGCTATTCTGTTCAGGCATTTCCAGGTCATAATCCAACATGTCGAGCACGTCGTCCTCGAACGCACCCACAGCATCTTTCGTTTCTTCACTGTCCGACGCGGCGCCGGCAGCATCTTCGGGCTCAGCATGGTCTTCCTCCTCTGCGCGCGCATCATCGAACTCAGCGGCAGCGGCCTCCTGCGCATCTAGTCTATCGACGTCGTCGTCGTCGTCTTCTGGTTGGTCAGCACCCAGTTCAACACCCGGGTCTTTTTCATCTTCGTGCGGAGAGTCAGGCACTTCCACGTAAGCTTCGCCAGTCGCCTCGAAGAACATATCACCGGTAATATCATCACCATCCTCGTCGTCGTCATCGTGCTTGACGTACTCCCCAGTTTCGTAATCGTCGTCTTCGCAGGCAGGAAACGAATGCATACTGGAATGCGGCAGTCCATCAGTGCCTTGCGTTGGGCTGCGCGCCCCGTCACTCACATTTGCGTCTTCTGGATCGTGAGCATCTGCTGAGTCATGCTCTTGGAAATCCGCCTCCGTTGTTGGCATGGTTACTTCCGAACTATCCGGCTCTTGCAGCGGATCTGACTTTTCTAGGTAGGGAACAAGCAAGATTGCGCAATAGCAAAATCTTCTTCAACCACGTGAATTAACAACTGGTCAAACACAACAATTAACATTTTTTTATTAATGGCCTCACTTCGGTGACATATCCAGGTTGGGAGCATTCGAACTTGCTGACTCTGCCAAAATTTACGGACACGAAATACTGTAATCTAAAATATATATGTGCATTTCTTTAGTACGAAGGCTCTCTAAATCCCGTCGTGTTTTCGCTGTGTCAACAATCAGAATCGTCATGGCAACTAAGAAAAACCCTCCTCATTTTACCAACTCGTATTTTTCAATGGCTAACGGTTCTTTAACCACTGCGCAATAAGTATTGTTTTAAAAGAGACATATCTCACTCAAACGCCACGACTGTTATTACCGGACAATCAGTAATTCATAGTGCAAAATATGAATTACTATATGTAAAATCATGTTAGCTGACAGTTTTTATCAATAAGAAAATTGCGTACTACGCTCATACTCGTTGCGTGTAACATCCCTTTGCACAAAAAGCAAACCCACGACTAGGATTTGATAGCAACTCCAAATCAAGAACACTGGGTTTCAGATAAATGTATTCACAGCTTACAAGCCTACCTAGCAGCTAACCAAGCAGCTTTTATGCCAAGGATACTTCGCAGTGCATGTTGTTTCGACACAGACCTTCAAAACGTAACTTGGGAAAGAGAAAACCAGAAAAAAGTTTTTTTTTTTATTTTTTGCACGACTAAACCTGCGATATCTGCAGGGCAGAGCTGTTGCAACTGAGGTATTTAATGCTTTAAAAAATTTTTAGCTCACAGAAAAGACTTTCACTCCAAAGATTCCTGTACATGCCTCTACACCTGCCTTGACTCATACATTTTTCCATTGAGGTACTTTATGTTCGATCTAGTCAAAATCACTAGGAACTAGAGCAGGGTCCACTCAATCTCGATCATCCCTCAAATCATGTCAACGTAGTAGAGTTCTGATACCCTGATCATCATGAAAACACTCAGTTAAATAGATCAAATCACCAACTTAAGATTTTCCTAGAAAAAGGTTCAGGTTACTTCTACCAGCAAATGCTTTTTATGCATTGGTAGTTAACGAAACCTGTTTTTTCCCTAAATTAAAATACCACTCGACTTGACACATACACCAATAGTAAGAATATTAACAAACGGAGCAGATAGAAAATGGTTGAGTATCTTTGTAGAAGAATGCTTGTTTGAGATCTTGACTGACGTCAAAGCTTCATGATCAGTGAATCCAGAACCAAACGAGTTCTTTTGATCTTGGTTGCTGTGCGACATTGCTTTATCCAATGCTTGCAAGATTGGTCAATATCGCACGTTGCCCTCACTTTCACTGCTGCTCACTGACCAACAGCGTTGAAATTGACAAACACTGCTAATGAAGCTTAGATCAACTTAGGCACATACCTTCATGCATACTGGAATCGTTGTCAGGAACGGTTTCGTGTTCCTATTGCAACAAAAATAAGTTTAAATACAAAGCAATGCACAAGACAACAAAAGACAGGATTAGTTTCATCACGAGTGTTACATTTATTTTGTTTGGTGTTCGTCAAGCTAAAATCCTGAAGTTGGCGATCAGTTGTGTAGTGTTTGCATACAAATTTAAAGATATGTCACAAATGCAGTATGAACATATTGCATTTTAATCATCAAACTTGAAATGTGTACAAATGGGTGAAAATCTGCACGGCAGAGTGTTGGTGTTGGGTGTTCCATCCAAACCAACTGAGTGAATTGACATAGTACTCCTTGGTCAGGAGTTTTAACCTCAAAATACCCCAGCAAATAATAAATTTCAAAAACAATCTGCATGGGCGCTCATCAGAGACAAGTGCATTGGCGTAGGCAGCCTAAAATTTTGCGAGGGCCAAAACTTTTGATTTTGGGCAAGCAACAGTATTTTGTTTGGGACATTGCCTCTCACAGCATAAAATGACTAGATATGCTAAATATTTGGGGGCGCATGGCTCCCTGGCTACACCTATGGATGAGTGGGGTCATCTGCTTACCACGCAAAAATCTACAAGCAAGTGGTATGTCACAGAGAGGTTTATTGGGACGATTGTAGAGCTGTGTGAATATTATGCACTACTATGTAGTCAGAAGGCTGCATGCGCATGGAACAGGACAGATAATTTGCATTAAGCAATCACAGACGAAGAAGCAACTTGGGTTTCCAAACACTCTGTGCAGAACAATAGCATAGCAGTTTTTATGAGCAAATGTTGCTGCTATACATATCGGCATCGGTGGAGCTTTGCCAATGTGATGCATTGGCAACATCATCATATCAGCCAGTATATCAGCATGCCAATGCATTGGTCATGCTCCAGTTTCGACGATGAGACCAATACCACTATCTAAATTAGTTGCACTAGGCTACTAGCCAAGTTTGATTGGGCTGTAAGAGCAGCCTAGAAAATCTGGTTTTATTCTGAACAGCATGATCAAAAGCTGCCCTTTCATGACAGAACCACTTTTGCCTGACTACATGCACCACTGAATTAATGTTGTGGTTCAATGTTGTGAAAATGTGTTGTGTATGTGTGACAAATTCTTTCATGTTGATTGCCAGTGCCAGATTAAAGGAAGTGCTTTTTGTTGGCTTTCTGGTTTTTGAGTAAACGACCTTTTTCTTAGTAGTGTTCTCAGGTGTATCCCACTATAGAAAAAAAAAACAGAATTTGGTATTCTGGATTTGGTTTAGCTATTCTGGAATAACTATGGAAAACTTCTAAAATGCCTGTGCCTATTCGTGATGTGCAAATTGCATCCGGTTGTGTCACCACCATAAAATTTGAAGCCAAAAAAGCTTTGAGGACTAACTGATAAACCTGCACCACAATAACATCATCAAAGAAGGCACAAGGGCACTGCCGCCTTTTGGTTAAACTACATTCTGAAGAAATCATACGCAGCATTGATTCCGTTGGCTCAGAAAATCTTGACCTGCTTCAGATCTACAATGTGTGTGAAAATTCCTTGTCTACCATGGCAGCAATCAAGTAAAAGCAGTGTTCCCATCTAACTTTTCGGCATTTGACAGACTTCCTATGAGCAGCTACAACCAAGCAAATTTGAAATCACTTGTGAAGAAATGCAGACTCTGAGCTCTCATTAGAAAATACTTGTTATACATTATTTGATCCATGTTCACATGATTTCTTATTTTATTCTACATTTCAGTGATGTTCTTCATGTTTTGTTTCACTTTAATCATAGTATCAGTAAATTTTTGGAAAGTAATCAATGTGATGCAAACATGATTCTTGGCACTGAAATATCTAATCACTGCAATATAACAACTAATGCCTGCTACTGCAATGGAGTATGTTTGTATAGTAAATTAACCAGCACGACTGCATATATTAAAGAATAGCACATTCATTAACTTGGCCAACAGCAAGACAGGAAGTTACATAGTATGAATTTTTTTTACATAGTTATTCTTTTTTGGTATATGTTAAAAAGAATTGATAGTTTGCAGCCTACAGCACTAGTTGGGAGTTATGTGACCCACCTGGCCTTTGAAGTTGAGTACCCTTGTATTAGAGTACACATATGAGCAAGTTTTGCAATTAACAGGCACAGCTACACTAACACAGACAATGAAGTACTGAGAAATACAAAGAAAAAGTTTCAAACAATATAATCTATACAAATTTCATAACTTCAAGCACATGTTAATGCTTACTGTTATGTATCAGGCAAGTGAGTTTAGATGTTTCAGAAGATGGTGGGAAAGAAAATTGCAACATTTAGTTTCTTTTAATGGCAATTCACCAACAGTGGACTTGCTGTTTCTGTTTAAAATGTGTCCTGAACTCTTTGCCCCTGTTTTGTATGAGTAATAGCTATAGTTGCCTGACAAAAAAACTCAACAAACATTTTGTAGGAACTTAAATGACTACCTTCCATTAGCCAATAAACAATTTATGGAAACTGCTATGATTTTTAATTTTCACATCTTCAGAGATCTATGCAAAAGATTTAAGATATTGCATTATCTGAAATGTTGACTGAAGTGCAGTAAGAAGCTTGTATTACTGATTCTTTACAAAAAGGATTGAAGGCAGACAAACTACACACACATGTTTAGCTTGCAATTTTGATTGCAGATGTTGATGCAGAAGAAGTTAAACACATGCTAGGTATGGAGAATGTTGTTAAGATTAACTTGTATGCAACCAAATTTTGATACATTACTGATGGCAGTCAGAGCACACTTTGACTTGATAAGAAAATCAGATAAATTCCAATTACTTTCCAAATTTAACTCTAACAAAAGCCAAAGTAAATGACAAACCTCAAAGTCTTCGGAGGCTCTATCACCTATCCCAGTTTGCTTGGCATCTGCAAATATTCGCATACATTTCAGGCATTTCATATACAAGCATGTTCTTCATGAATAATTCCAACAGATTATAAGGGGGACACCAACCAAAACATCAAGTAGAGACAAACCATTACTCTTCTCAAAATACTGATTCACATATTGGTGACCACAAGCACTTTGGTGGAAGAGCAATAATTACTGCAATGCCACAAAGTCAGAAATCATTGTTGCAGAACTATAACATTGAAAAAAAAAACGGTCAGAACCAACTTTCTGAAATATTATCAGTCTTTAGATTTACTCATATTTTTTCAAATTCAAAGTATCGTACTAGCAATGTTAGTTGCACAGAGAATGTGAACAAATTATTGGTACAGACGAATTGATTGCATAGCCAGTTTGCCAAACTTATTAATGTGTTTTACAATAAAATACCTTTTTATACCGTAATATGTGTTTATCTGTATCAGACAAATACCGCACCCGCAAGTTTACTGCCCAACTCTACTTCTGTCCACACGTTTGCTACCTGACACTGCTGAAATTCCTTGTTCCTGACATTTTGAATTCTGAAATCCTGCAGTGCATAGCAAACCAGCAATCATCAAATGAAACAAAATTCAAAGTTGTTGCAGCACTTGCACATCTCTAACATGCAATCTGTGTGAGTGGTGTAATAATTGTCTGTATCAGTTGTGGCATGTTGTCTGCACTTCTGGCCATTATTCTGCTTGCTTTGTGCGGTGTGATGCAGTTGTGAACATGTTTATGTCTGTAAGCTACCATGTACTTTTTCTTGAGATTAGACCGCTTGCCTTAAGAACACAACAAAAGTTGTGTAGTGACACCAAACTTCTTTTTGTTTTGCACGGCCAATTAGTTAACAAAGCTTCTGTCTAATTAGTTTAATCTGCAATTCATGACCAGAAGTTAAGCCAACAGTATAGAGTTTAGCATCTCAGCCTCAGCTGAAGGTGGAAACTTCATTTGCAGGCCATCCCAATAGGTACAGTTGTCAGTCAACACTGCAGCTTTCAACACTTTTATGTGCAGCACACTTTACACCTCTTTGAAATGCAACATACAATTGACTGATAGAAATACACAAATGAAAACAATGTTTCTATGTTATTAACTAGACTATTTTCTTCACATATGATATTCAATAAAGCACTTTATGTGCTTAACCCAGGGGTTCCCAACCTGTGGTACACGAAGGTCTTCCAGGTGGTACGCGAGTAACTTCCATTTTTTACAAAAACCTGGATTCACAGCTTTCTAGTTGACGTATCGGGCTTTGTTTCTAAATGAATACATTTTCCTGTAGCTGCTATTCCTATTGTATCACAACATTATGACTTTAGATGCGCTGTTAGCGAATTTATGAATTTATGCTACGCATCAACCAATTGGTGGAAGATAAACAAAAAATCTCATTAAATTTAGTTGTGGTCTTTCATTGTGATTTTAATGTATATTATTCTTCTGAAGAAACTAAGATTCGATCAAATCAGTTGTTCTGGAAAAAGTGGTACGCGTTGACAATATGGGTGCCCAAGTGGTACAAAATTGTAAATAAAAAGGTTGGGACTCCCTGGTTTAACCAACATGCAATTATCTGGAGTCGTCTATACAACTGCATTCTTGTTACAAGCCAAGATTCCCTTTAGGAACTCCAATTCATTTTGACAGCTTTTGGAAGAACCAACCAAGCAAAATTTTAAAAAGTGTTTGTTATTATAAGGAAACACTTTTTTCACATTGGACACAAACATGAGTTCACACAACTATCAATACCTGCCAAGCCCTGATAAACTTTTTCATGACAAATCTCAAGATCTTTTAAACATAATGAAAACAACATCAATTTTTCTGAACCTAACAGCTATGGAGCTGGGACAGTTTGTGTGAACAATAATTCTTTAGCATCACTTAGCAACTCCATAACTCACCAGCCAAATGTGCTAGAGAGCTGTTCAAATCCTCAAAAGATGTGGTGAGTCTTCTAGTTTGAAATTTTTTTTAATTTGGAAAGTTTTTGGGTTTCATGTTCTTTTGTTGGTGGTGTCATAAGTGGGTAGGTTTAGACTTTTTGGCTGAGGACATTGGGTCCTGGGCTCCAACCACTAGATGGAATTTTTTGACATGTTTTCAGTGGAAACTAGGCTAAAATCTGAGTCTTTTGAGCCTTTCATTGGTTTTCTAGCATTTCTGGTTCAAAAGTTATGGTAAAAAAATAAATTTGGGTAAAAATTAGGGAAATTTTTTATCCAAATTTTGGTTATTTTGCCATAACTTTGGAACCAGAAACGCCAAAAAGCCAATCAAAGGCTCAAATGACTCGGATTTTGGCTTAGTTTGTAATAAAAACTTGAGTCAATAAATTCCATCTAGCGGTTGGCACCCAGGGCCCAGTAACCTGGGCCAAATGGCCTGAAACCTACACTACTTATGACATCACCCACAGAAAACCTGAAACCCAAAACTTCCAATATTTTCGTATGCAAACTACAGTAGAAGACTCACTGCATCTTTTGAAGGTTTGAAAAGCTCTCTAGCACAATCAGCTAGCAAGTTATGGAGTTGCTAAGTAGTGCGAAAATAGTGGCTCATGCAGGATTCAAAAGTATAAGTATATTGTACACTAGCTCCAAAGGTGTTAAGGTCAGTATCCTTCTATAGAAAAGATTTACTCAATGCTAAGTTGCTGCCAATTCCAATTGTTCATAGCAAATCAGGCTTTCTACATTAGGCAAGGTGCCAATTGGACAAATTTTACAACAGTGGGATCCTTGATGTCAACAGCATACCATGAACTTTTAAGTTACCCTGTACCATATGCATTAATTATATCAGTGAACAAAAACTGATAGGTTTGTTTGAGCCGTACATCACCACATGTGAACAATGGTAAAATAAAGGTCACCAAGTAAAGAAAAAAACTAGTAAAAAGATAAGCTTAAATCAAATGGGGAAAATTCTACTTTATGGTGCTTCAGATTTTAACATAGAGACAAACTTCCTGTTGCTTATAATTCCAGATCAACCTCCAAGAAAAAAGTGTTTTTGTTTCCAATGAGGGTGAAGTTTTAGAAATCATGCCTGGTGATATATTTTCAGTTTCAAAACAATGACTTATGGTAGACATGCTAATTAGCATATGATGGCTTGTTGCAGCAACTGCTATCCCCACACATACGGCAATCTTGCTGAATTAATGCAGTTGTTCAATTTCTCCCTTTTTGCGTATCTTACCACATGATTATAGTTCAACGTCTTTGGTTTCCATTATATAATTTTTACTGATATTGTAAATTTGTTATCAAAGTATGTATCACGGTCCAACGGTATGGAGTCATAGTTGACGGAATTCTCAAAATTGATTGATCGCATGTCAAATTTGTCAGACATTTTAATGTGATCAAGCAATTTTCTCCAGCAAAAAGTTGATTGTGAACAGACACAGTAGTTGGGAATAGGGATAGTTTAGATATCAGTAATTTTTACTATCCAGATAACAGATATATCCAAATATTTGTATTTTAGCTAACTGGTTAACTGGATGATAACTGCTAATTCATTGAGGTTTTCTTGATAAATTGAACACAAACTCATGACCACAGTTTTATTGTAAATATACAAACGTGGAGAGGGTCGGCTTTAGCAAGTGCGGGGCTCAATTGGAAGTACTTTTGCAGGGCCCCACTGAGGGGCGTGTGCGGAAATTTTTTAGGGGAACACAAGTCATAATGATATAAGTCAGCAATAGAGATCGACCGATATTTGGGTTTTACCGATATATCGGTATTGACAAAACGGCCGATTTTATCAGCCTCAGTAGGTGTTGACAAAACGCTGTTATATTCCTCACGCATCCAGACGGTTTGCGCAAGAAAGCACAACGAAGCAAGTCAAGACAATTATCTTACAGCAACGCTAGCAGGTGCGGTTTCATAAACAAGCAGACAAGATTAACCGCAGAGCATGCGTCGGCCATCGCAGCCGAAACAAAAGCATCATCAGGAAGTTTCTCAATGCTTGAAGCTACCGCGTGCAGGTGTTGTGTACGAATAAACTCCCGTTGTACTTCCAGAAGTTTTCGCAGCACGAAACGTTTGACTGTAACTTAAAGGTGCAGAAGTCCAATCGATGCCTAGTTTAGCACAGATTAATTTTTTTAAACATTGCCTGAAAAATGAATTACGTTATGTTAAGCAACATTTATGGCGGTATTAATATGATTACAAATGCGATCGCTACTCACTAGTGACAACAACGGTCGCTGTGAAGCAGTTGCACGTAACATCTTAAAAGGATTCTACTTTTATTAACTTGATGTGTTTTAGGCCTAGCATGCTGGTTATACTGTACGCAAGCTGAAACATCGTGTTCGTGGGTTAACTTTAATCGACATTTTCCTCGAGGCATGATAATGATAATTGTGATCTCACAATCCAAACTGTTGCAACGTGCTGGTTTGTGGATATGGCACACAAGTTACGGAAGCACTACTCCAGCATTTCACAAATACTTTGAAGTGGTGATTTGTCGTTTGGTCTGATAGCAGCGCGGCAGTCAGTTTTCATTGTTGCATCACAATTGTTGTTGTCCGTTTATTAAACACGATCAGCAAAAGCAGTGTTTGCAACAACGCATGTTAAAAGCGCAGTGTTTGTAATTGGATCAGAACTACCAGGCATTATTGCACAATCATCGGATGCGCACATGTGCATCTTAGCTATTGTCATGGCGACTTGTTCATATCGGATTTACTTCTGGTGGATGGGCGGTAATCGGTTATAGCCTAATGCTGATTTTGTTTAGGCTAGGTTGTAGATGACCAGCTAACTTACTGCAGGCTACTTGATGAAAATGCAGAAAAATTGTGCTTTCTGGATGACAATCTTAAACTGTTGATATGGAACTACTGAGTACTGACAAATCAGTTGAGGTGTTTCATTTCATACCAATACCAGTACTTCAGTTGCAGTAACTAATGCAAGTACCGTAGTTTGCTTTCTTAAGGACATGCAGTTATTTAATGTTACATTACATCAAAATTCCAAACATGATTCTTTAATACTTGGATTGACTTTTCAAATTGAAAACCTACCGAGTTGCAGAAGAGTCTGAAAGGTTGATTTGTGAAATATATACAAAAACAAAATTTAGCAGGATTTATGTAGTATAGTAACTGTTAACAAACATATTACCATATACCAAAAAAGTTACTGCTGTTTTGGAAAAACTTTCATTTTTGGCAATGGCCATTGAATACAGTGCTGTACTAATTTTAACCTCTTTAACTTGATACTTCGTTTTGTACTTCCTTCGTCCTTTTCATTGTTCAACATCTTTAAACTTTCAAGCATTGTTTTTGCTTTTTTTGGTTTAAGCACTGTAGGCAGTTCTCTTACATTCAGTGTTCTTTTCTTATTGTTTTGTTATTTTAAAATTCTTTTGTATTCATGGCACTGTGTTTATTCATTGCAAACAGTGTATGCTATGCTAACAAGTTAATCAAATATTGAAATTGTTGCAATTTCAAAAATTTTAGCTCATAAATCCTGATTTTTGAAGTTTTCGAAAAAAAGGTACAGCATAAAATACACCCTATTTTTGATAATGAAGCAGAAAACAAGATTTAAAAAATTTGGAAATATCGGTATCGGCCAATATATCGGCCCATGAATGGCCGATATATCGGTATCGGCCTCAAAAAAGCCATATCGGTCGATCTCTAGTCAGCAATGTGAAAAAACTAGGTTTGAAACAGTGCTGCCAAGACATGGGTGATGTACCGTTTCACCATTTGGCAGTAATCTTCTGCAGTGTACTAAAGCCATCCTGTCACTCTTGTTTCTGGTGGAAATTCTGTTGTGATTGTGGACGGTCCTATTTGGATTAAATAGCCCTTAACACTTTAATGTCCGGGTTAATTCAAGCATTTCGCAAAAAAACAGCTGGATCGCACGTGGCTTTACGCGGGAATATCTCCGCTCCTGTACAGGTTACGGACCTGGTCGAAGTGTCAAAAGATGCAGCAAGTCTTGTAGTTCGCACTGCTGGTGACAACTGCTGGTTTTAGGCTGATTTCAAAGTACGAATATATCGTA
>Ga0210059_1010260_pt1 | contig 14488 bp, 14 predicted proteins | sample Ectturendosymbi2_FD_188042 | JGI IMG/M metagenome (GOLD analysis project Ga0210059, IMG submission 188042) | Ecteinascidia turbinata endosymbiont from Florida, USA - Sample 2 (SPAdes) (version 2) | ecosystem: Host-associated > Tunicates > Ascidians > Unclassified | place: Key West, Florida... | reverse complement strand
CATCCTTTGAACAGGGTCTTCAAAAAGCACTTGATCAGTTTTCAGCTTCATATGATCAAACTGCAATGAAAATTAGAACTAAAACACCCTGGTGTATTATGTCTCTCACGAAACTCAAGTCAGTGTACATTGTTATGAAGTAGCAATACACTTCAGCAGGTAGAGTAGTTCTTAGTACCTTGGGCTTGTGTATTCAGGAGTGATAAAAGCAGAACAAGGAGATTAAGTCAAGAAATTGTGAAGCAAGCACTGAACTGCATGAGCTTTCTCATTCTGTGTTTTCAGAATTGGAAAATTTCAAACATCAATTTTCAATTTAAATTTGACTTTTCTTCTGATCCTTACCAATGGTCATGAATCTTTGGTATTGACCAAGAGTCCTGTCATGAGCAGCAGACGAAGATTTTTGCAAGTACTTCATGGTGCGACACTTCATGACAAAGTGCACAGCTCTAAATTCTTAAAACCCAGATGCCAAACCATATTTTGAAATAAAGAGATGCTACCTGCCATGATATCTTGCACAACGGTAAAGCAGCCCCACTGTCAACAAAGCAAAGGTCAGTGCAATTTCATCTCTGACCTACTTGCACCGACTTAGTGTGTAGCCAGGAAAACTATCGGTTGTTTCTAAGACTGTAGTAAGCCTGACAACTGTCAATAGACTGCCACAGGATAACTGCCACCAAGATTATTTGAAGTCTCCAGAATTTTTGTTGTAAAAGACATCTAAATTGGTTACTGCATTACTATTATGTCAAATTTTGAAGTGACAAATCTACATACCTGCATTTTCTTTGTCTTCTGACCACTTGCAAACACTATGTAAACTAGAACTTTTGTACGAAGATAGCAGTATTGATGCAATTATATCTTCATAAACATTGTGAATCTTTTTGTTGGCTTATTCAAAATTTTCAACAGCATAATTCTTGCATGCACATCATTGCATCCTATTCAATCCATGCACCAAGCACTCAATGCATGTCACTGACTGGCTAGCTATTTAACCTTGAAGTTGTGTATAAGAAAACTAACACACAGATGTTGAACACTCATTTGGTACTGTGAATTTTAAGTTCAGTGCATTGTATTATGTTAGCTAACTCACAAATCAAATGCTAGTTAAAGCAATGTTTGAGAATTGCACCATGAAAAAGTTGAAAAGGTTAACAAAAAGATTAACACTTTTCAATACTTTTTTTACCATCCTGCATATTCAGAACAGATACCAAGTGGCTGAATCTTTATCTCTTGAAACTATTTACTTTTACATATAAAAGCTATGAAGAGAAATAGTGGATTTGGCATTTTTGGACTTAAGTTGCAAGGTGTTTCATGATAATACCAGCATCATCATAGAAATCTGCCCAGTATCTCACCTGTTTGTTTGGAAAAAACACCTGGTACTAGAAGAGTAAAAGATTGCACAGATTTAACATTGTTTGATTGGCTTTCTAGTGTTTCTGGTTAAAAAAGTTATGGCCTAAAATCAACAAATTAGGATGAATGCCATGCTTGGACATGAACATGAGCTGACAATGATGATGAGATACCAAAAATGTGCAGTTTCATTTTTATAAAATTTGTGTGATCGTTTTGAAAAGTTGTGCGGGTAACACTTTTCCTATTTTTGTGTGGTGGAAGTTCTTTTTGCTTCGCAAAATACTACTCCAATATTGTCAATGAATGTTGCATGTGTATAGTGGTGGTTTGTGCAGGGGCGCAAGTAGGGGGACTGTTTAGTCGGCATGCCAAATCCCTTTTAAAATCTATGAAGGTCTCGCATTTGACAAAAGTATGGTGGACATATAATTTCAAAAAGGTAGCTGGTTGCATCACAGAGCAGCTTGCCTAATTCCAGAAAAACACGAACGCACACACCAGCAGTGATTCCAGGTCAACAGCGTCACTTGGACTCATTACATGATTATACTGACTGACACTGAATGCAACCGTTCAAGGCTTGCGTCACTAATATTTTCATTTGTTCTCATTCTGGCTGGCACAATCGTTGCTATGTGATGTCGGTTACGTAACAATGTATGACAAGTTCTCATGAGAACTTGTCCGTTGTTGCGTAACGTTCGTCACAGAGCAATGACAACGCCATCCTCAGCGTGCTACGCTCATTCATATTAACCCGAGTTACTGGACAATTTATTGTTCATTTGAAATTATTCTCGAATGGAAGCTCCCCATAGATTGGAATTCAAATCCAATGTTCTGTGCCAGGGTGGTCCAAGACGGCAAGCATCAAGGGCCACATTGCGGTTTAAGGAAAAATTTGCGGGCCACAAAGAGAGGAACTCCATTGCAATTGAAAGACTCGTTTGCTGTTCTAGTAGACCTAATGTTTTCTGCATGCCTAACGCAATTTTTGATTATAGGGCAACTTTTAAGTTTTCTGTTGGTTTGTTTGCAACTCAAAAGTGAAATTTTCTCCTACTAATAAGATACACAACACACCATCAAAATAACAAAACAATTTCTTGTTTCAGGGTTTTGCTTATAAAGTCAATGTCTGCTTTAATTTCCGTAGTCAGCAGATACAAGCAGGCATGCAGGTTTCATCAGCCATTCTATTTCGTGTGCCGCTTTTCAATCAGGTCATAATTGAGAAAGCACTTTGGCAAACTACAAACGTGGAGCACATCTTCAGTGCAACGTCTCTTAAGCAAGGGCAATTTCCCAGTTGCCCCCTGGTTGCGGGCCTGGTTACCCTTTAATTATTTCAAAATTGTTTGCCTAGAATTTTCGTGGTTATTCCCTGTTTTCTCGTGTTTGGTGCTGTAATGCCTCTTGTAACAGAAACTCTCTTGGAGCGGATATTGCTTGCAACCTCACAAGACATTGTTATTGGCGATAAAATACCTTTCCTTCCGGTTAGAATTGAACTTTCTGTTTTCCTATGACATTTCTCTTTTGACATTCATTTTTGTTAAGTTGCTATACTTGACTAAATGTTACTTCATTATTTCCACAATTTACATCTTCTAATCTAACTCAAATTAACTACAGAGTCTAGGCTTGCAAAAAAGATAAAAAATAAACGCATGCTTTTTGGTCGCAGAGTACTGCAGCGTTAGCCTAGCCTACAGGTTAGCTATTGTAACTTGTAATTTCATAAATTGTAAAAAGATATTGTTAATCCCTAATAGTTGTATATTGATCTGTACTTCAATGATGTGTGACTTGCAAGGGCTGTGTGACCAATAAAACGTATTTATGACTTTGTGTAATATGCGGCATGCAGAAAGCATTCTCATGCCACAAAAACTGTCCACGGGGCACATGCAACCCGCATGCCAGTGTTTCGACCATGCTGTTCTGTGCAAATCATTGATTGAAAAAAAAACATTCAATCTGATATAATTCATATTTAAAATCCACTTTATTACTAAGGTAGCTTGGGCTATAACGGATGAGCTCGAGTAAACCTCTTCTTGCTAGACTCATTCATGTTAGCCCAAGTTTCTAGACATTTACAGTTCGTGTGAAATTATGGTCAAATGGGAACTGTCTACTGGATGCGAATTCAAATCCAATGTTCTATGCAAAACCATGGCTTCAAAATCCATTCACTCTGATATTAAATATAGTTTAAAAAACACTTAATCGCATAAGGCAGCTCGGGCTCTAATCGATGGGCCTGAGGAAAGCACGAGTGAACAAAGCCCAAGCATGCCTTCCACGATTAATTTTTTTTCAGAGGATCTAATGATAACATCCTCTGAACCTTTAAAAAATGTTGTGATTAGACCATTTTTAAAAATTATTTCCGGACATGAATTTTAACACCGAAATTCTGGACATATGATAACCCTAGTGTATTCTTGATGACAGCTTAATTCATCGGTAGCGCTTGCTAACCGACTTTCACCAGATTATAAACATTGCACAAAACTTCCCACGTTTTACTGCATCTGCAACACATACATCCTGCTTAACGGTTAAATCCCGGATGATTATAATGACATGACAACACGGGATATAACATCACAATAGCAGGTCAACTTGTTAAAGATTGTATTTTTACTGTCATGTAACGTTTGGAAATTCTGGAACACTGGACTCCGTCGAGGTCTTGTGGAACACCTGTGTTCCGTGGATTACCAGACTCCCATTAATTGCTGAAGAATGAGATGGTTACATAACAGTTGTGATAAATTTCCAGTAATAGCAGTTGGTCTTGGTGACAGTACCGAAAAAATAATACAGTTACACGAAAAAGATGAGGTGGAATGACAGAGAGAAACTTGCGCAGATAAACACGACGTTGTTCCAAGCCGCTTCGACCTTTACTTCATTCGTATACAGTTAGTACGCTTGGACCAATGTTGCTTTCGTGAGTTTCTTGCTGACATTTCGTCATGTTCTTATTGCATAACTGTATGCTTTTTCATTCCCATCACCCAGTGTAGCTCCTACTGAAAATGTATCCCTGCTGTTACATAACAGTCCAATTCATTCAATAAGATTGTCTTTCGTCGCTTCAACTTAACTAGCATAGCCTTGTCAAGCATACCCATTCAAAACTAGTGTCTCATAGTTTATTGCTAATCCCCTTTGATTATTTCTGGTTGTGCCACTGGGTTTGTGTGTTTATTTTAAAATTATTGTTTTTGGTATGCACTGCACAACACAAGCTTTTTTGTGTGTTGCACAATAACATGAATGTTTCTTGAACAGGCAAAGTGCTGAAACTAAAACTAATTTCAACAAGCATCGCGGCACAAATGCTTAAATATTTTGTGATTATTTGATGGGTTGTGTGCTATAAACCTTGTTTTCTGTTAAACTTTACATCTTTGGTTGTTTCTTAGTAGCTGTTCTTCATGAATTAATTTATACATGTGTATTGTTTTCTCTTCATTTCATGCACTGAACACGATATTTAAATATTCAGTGCATGAAGAAGTTGGGACTGCAATGTTTCAGGCTATTGACACCCTGCCTTTGTTGAAGCTACAGAGTGGGCATGGTGTCACATATACAGTATATGATGCACTACAAACAGGGATGTGCACTAAGAATAACACCTACATTTATGTGGTGTGAACAGGCAGTAGCAGAGTGAGCATGGTGTGTTAACTTCTTTATTGCTTGCTGCCACAGTGCGCAGTTTTGTACACTTGCTACTCACACCCTCTGAACACTACAGAATTGTGCTGTGACCAGTACGTGAAGACAATGCCAGATATGCAAACTCAGCAAATGAAACCTGAAATGGTGTAAGTTCGTTGTGAAAAGGAGGGGATGTTGTTACGACTGCTTGGTCAGCGCAGTGTTGCATGCGCCATGCACCACAAACAAGATGTGTGCTGATAAAGCAACTCCATGTCAGTGGCACAAACAAACAGCAATAGAGAGAACATATCATGTGACCTCCATTGTTGCTTGCTGCCACAGTGTGAAGCTTCATGTGCTTACCGCTTGGGCCCTCCAATCACAACACCTCTGATGCAGGATAAGCAGTGTGCTTCAGTATTGCAGAAATATTGTTAGTTTTTTCATAGGTGCATTTTCTGAAGTCTTAGCAGTAGTTTTTATATGTTAGCTGTTGGAAAATTTGTTCTGCATGTTAGCTGTTAAGAATAAAACTTATTTAGCTCTTACGTTATAGGATGAATACCAATAAATCTGTGATGTGTGGTATAGCTTACATTGCTATAAGCATGAAGCAAAAGTAGTTTTTTTCTTGAAAACAGAGTTGTCAATTTTAATGTTATGCATTGTTGATTTTTTCTGAATACTGATGAACATATAGCAAGCACAACATGTCTATGTCATCTTTTCCTGGTCCCATCTCCTCCTTGAAATGCAACCAAAAAAACTTACTCTAACACACAAAACTAAAATAATACTATTGATGAATTTTATATGTTTTGTATGTTTCACAGATGTGAATCAGTGCAAAAGCATTTTAGTATAAATTTGTAAATAAGTATACAAATAACAAATATCAGTGGCAGTACCATTCTTTCAAGGTAATCATTCATTGCAGCATGTAAAGGAGTTGTTTAATTACTTCACAAACTATTTTGTAGATGAAAAGCTTCCTAAGGCAAAATATGAACGGCTTATAACCACGCATTGAGAAATGCAAATGAATTACACTGGGTTGCAAAAAAATATTTTTTGAAAATTGTCCAAGATTTTTCAACTGATTTTAGAGACTTGTGGGTCACTGAATCCAAAAATAATATCCATTTCTCTGTATAAAGTCACATTTTTTAGCTTTAAAATTTTGGAAAAATGAGAAATTATGCTGATTTCCATCAAATTTTCATGATGTAACAGCATGATATCACTGATTTTTCTTGACCAAACATGCTTTTTATAGAACACAAAATATTGTAACGCAATTCATTGAATTTATTGTTTTAGAGCATGATGTAAATACATAATATAGTTTTGTAATTACTTCAACAGTGCAAAAATTCATGGCAGGAACTTTCATTTCTTCGAATCTCTGGAATATTGAATGTCAGTTACGTCTCTCTTCAGAGTTCAGCAATAGTCAGCCATCATGACTGCATCCCATCGTCCTTGATACCTGGTTTCCATCTCCTTCATGTGTTGATGAAACCTTTCACCTTGCTCGTCACTCGTTGCACCCAGATTTTCAGGAAAACGGTTTGTGTGGGAGAATAAGAAATGCATTTTAATGCTCATGTTGCAGCCAAGTTTTTTGAAGCATGTAATCATGTTGGTGACAACTTCTTCAGAGTTACTGGCTTTGTAGTTGCCTAGAAAATTCTTCATAACTAGGACAAAAGCCTTCCATGCTTCCAATTCCAATGTATTCATCGACTGTTCAATCTTGGATAAGTTGATGGATTTGAGGACCATCGAATCTTCCAGCTTTCAATTTCTCCATAGAAAGTCCAGGGAATACTTGACACAAATATCTGAAACAGCTACCTTCAAAGTCTAAGGCTTTAGTATACTGTTTCATCAAATCAAGATTGATATGCAGTGGTGGGTAAAGTATTTTCTCTCGGTCCACTAGAGGCTTGTTAATGATGTTTGTTGCTCTAGATGCTTCTAGATCATTCCTTGCTGGCCAGTCTCCCTTTGTGTAATGCTGAGCTCGATCCCTGCTGCCCCACATGCAGAGAAAGCATGGATACTTTGTAAACCCAGCTGTTGTCCCAACAAAAAGTTCACTATTTTTAGGTCAACACAAATTAACCATCCATGTTGATCATAGGAAATGTTTTCCAGCACATATTTTATTGCTTCATACTTTTCTTTCAATGTTGTTGCATGAGCAATTGGTACAGAAGCATACTTGTTACCATTATGCAGTAAACACATTTCAGGGATCTCTTACTGCTGTCAATGAATAGTTTCCAATCTTCAGGACAGTACATGGGATTTCCAAACTTATGAAGAAGCTGTGCTACATCTGTGCAATATACCAGATCCTTTTCTTCAGTGAAATATGGGAGGTAGTCATGATGTTGATTGCGATAGAAGGTTACCCTAACGTCATCAGAGAGTAAGTTTTTCTCTTTCAACCAAGATGCTAACAGTTCTGAGCATGTCTTTGTTAGGCGAAGATCTTGAACAAAGTTATTCAGTTCTTTCTGGGAAAATGGTCATGGAGCAACATTGCCACAATCAAACATGACATCATTTTCAGATTTTTCCATGCTAGATGACTCATCTTCACTAATGTCTGGAAGTTCTGAAAAAACAGGCACAGGAATTTCATCCAAAAAAACTGGATAGCGGGCTGATTCCAAATCAGGGTACCTATGGCTGGAGCGTTATTTTCTGTTGATTCCTGTGACATCAATGGTACAAAAGTAGCAGTCAGAGTCATGATTTCTGGGCTCCCTCCAAACCATAAGAATTCCTAAGTTCAAGCATTGATTCTTGCCCTTTGTCCATTGTTGTAGGTATTCAGTGCATGATTTGCAAACCATGTGAGGTGCCCATGTTTTGTTCTGATCACCTAACTTCATGCCAAAATATGCATCCTATGCCTGTTTTATAAAACATGTCACTGAATTCCTTTGAGGTAGAAGGGTGTATTCTCCACAGATGTCGCAAAATATATCAAGCTTATTTTTACACAATTTTCTTGCTGATGCCATTTTATCTACTTGAAAAAATATACATTTGACTGTATTATGTGACAAGTAATATCAAAATGTAGCAAATGTTATGAAAAGTATATAACAATCTGACAGTATATAACAGTGAGACAACATAAGATATGGAAGAGGTATTATAATATGTATTAAATGTCATTACGGATATGCAAACGTAATGTAGTAATAGCTAAAAATATTGACCTGATTGAGCAAAACCAATGTGATTTTTGGAATCAGCATAGCAAAATTATAGCAGATCAGCAGAAAAACTGTAGACAATTTTTTTGCTGTTGCCCAGTGTTATCAATGATGGAAATGTTTTGATGGATAAAACCTTTCCTGTGTGAATGTTTGTGGTTCTCTGCATCATTTAAAGTACCCAAGTATTGAAAACCTATGTTATCTAAGATTTATTTAATTTTTGCAGCTCTTGGTTTAGAAAGTGAGCAGAAACTAGAAGCACTTTCAGAGTTCTTTTTTCATTTTTTGGTTAAGAATATGGATATAGTGTAGCCCTGTGAATTGTCATTTTTTATTTTGTGTGCTGTCTCCTGTCAACTTCAGTTTTATCGGCAAGCTGGTGCAAGGGTTTACAATCTTCATTAAGAAGGTAGAACCCACCGGCTATTCTCTTCTGAAAGACTGGCAACCCAATCTGGAACTTCAGAGCAGGGTGGACTCTCACCTCCTCCAAATAAACGTCAGCGTCTCAGCATGCAATCACAAACATCTGTGATAAATGGTGCATGTGCTGAGAATGGCACATCACAGTCTTTGAAAGAAGCATCCACTTCCAAGTCAAATCTTACCAATGTATCAAATGGAGATTGTCATGCTCTTTTGTCTTCAAAGATTCCCTCCGTGTGCCTTTCAGATACTGACAAGGAAGTCATTCGACTTGTTGGACAACACCTTTATTCTCTTGGCCTTCAGTAAGTCTAGGCATCCGGCAGTATGGTGTGTGTTGACTATGTCTTACTTTGTTTTTGTGTTGTAATAAGCAACACTAAAACCAATTAAGTTATTATTTAGAAAATATTTCTTTCTCAATGTTAGCAGGACCTCATGAAGTGCAGAACAGTGTTCTTTACTCGTTCTTTTCAATCAATCATGCTTTTCAGAGTTTATTCTATGAATTATTTTTGAAGGTAATTATTTACTGGGTTGTACATCATAACCACAAGGCTGTTCAAAGTTGTGTTGCTTAGAAAAAGCAGCCATCTCTTACAGGCTTTCTGTATTACGATGCTTGTGCTGTTATCTCTATATCAGCATTCATCCTTTAAACTGCCTCATGAAAGTTACTTCTGGGTGTGAATTTTAGCTAACACATACTTGGAAGATTTAGAAAGATAATTGCAGTGTTTGGAATTTAGGATTTGCCAAAACCTTCAGTGAACTTTCCATAGCTTGGGTTAATAAACTGAGAGAAAAAGTGTGGGAATCCTCTCAGCAAGACGTCAATGATTTCGTTACTACTAAGTGATGATTTGTAGCACTATCATTGAATGTCAGTTATTGTTAACTAGATGTTGCGTGTTTGGAGTGGAGGTTGATATTTCAGATGATTGTGCACAGATGCTCGGCCTTCAAAAATATTACTATGTTTGTTTGGAAAAACAAACTTCAATTGAACCAAGAAACTAGGTTTAGGATGTACGTTGTGAATTTTTTTTGATAATCTGTATATGGCACTATACTCTAAAGCAGTGGTTCCCAACCGGGGTGCCGCGGCACCCTAGGGTGCCATTTACAATACCCAAGGGTGCTGCAAGCTAATGCGTTTTTTGATATACTATTAAAAATACATTTTCAAACTGTCATCAAACCTTGAAGCAAAATTGTATGGGTTCGCCACTGGGTGCCGCAAAATATAATTCTCTTCTGCAGGGTGCCGCAAGCCTAAGCAGGTTGGGAACCACTGCTACAAAGAATGCAGGTGGCATATTCTTGTGGAAGTGTTATGGGTTCTGTTGTGTTAGCTTCGCTGAGCTAAAGGCAACAAACAGTTAAGTAACAAAATTTTTAATTTGTACAGAAAAGCATCTGATGTACTCATGGCTGAATCAGGATGCAAGCTAGAGCACACTGCTGCTTCAAGGATTAGAGAGCAAGTTTTAGATGGTCAGTGGGCAAAACTTGAAGAGACATTGCTTGACATGAAAAGTCATTTAAAACATCAGCGACACTTGCAGGTATGTCATGTGAAGCTTTTGAATGGACTATGTATAGCTAATCAAGATTAGATTGTTGATTGGGATGAACCTTAACACTTTGAGAGCCAGTCTACGATATATTCGTACTTCGATTTCAGCCTAAAACCAGCAGTTGTCAGTTGCCTTACCAGCACCCTAACTCCTCTGCCGATTGCGCTAGAGAGTTCAAGGGATCAAACGGATTGGACAATCTAGTAGATTGCACTCGAAAAAAATTTTTTTGGTTGGGGGTTGCAGATTTTTTGTGAGTGACGTCATAAGTGAAGTAGTTTTAGGGCTATTTTGGCTTGTGTTGCCTGGCCTAGGGCCCAACCGCTAGGCCAAAGTGTTTCGCTGAAGTTTTCATTGGAAACTAGGCTCGAGTCCGAGTGTTTTGAGCCTTTGATCAACTTTCTAGTGTTTCTGGTTCAAAAGTTATGATCTAAAATAAACAAATTAATTGATTATCTAATTAGCTAATTAGTCAAATATTTTTACTAACTTATATCACAACTTTTGAACCCGAAACCCCAGCAGGTCATCCAAAGTATCAAAAGACTTGGATTGTAGCCTAGAATCCAATAAAAACTTCAGCGAAATACTACCATGTAACGGTTGGCGCCCAGGGCAAGGCAAAGTGGGCCAAGGTGGCCTAAAAGTCCTCCACTTATGATGTCACTGACAAAAAACCCGCACCCCCCAAACAAACACTTTTCTTTCGAGTGCAAACTACAAGACTTGCCACGTCTTTTGATGCTTTGACCAGGTCCGTAACCCGTACAGGAGCGGAGATATTCCCATGCAAAGCCACGTGCGAATCAGCTGTTTTTTTGCGAACCACTTGAATTAACGCGGTTCCGCGTTGAGTGTTAAGTATAAAGTATATTGGGTGTGTCACCAGTGGTTCTTCCCTTGACTACAATGGAAAGAAAAGCTTAACCCAACTTTCTGTGTAAGTTAGTTAGTTAGAGCTTCAATTGAAATGAAAGCTGGCTGCAAAACTGGACAATTACTAAAAATAAACCAAAAGCAATTATAGTGACATTTGTAACTCGTAACGATAAAGACTGGGTATACAAGAAAAAATTGAAAAATAAAGAAAACCTAATTACGGAATGTCTCACATCAGTGAGACTTCTTTGCATGAAAAAACTGAAAGAAGAGTACCTGGCAAAAATAATAGCATCATATTGGTCTCAAGATGGGAACCTATTCTACATTAAGTCAGGTTCTCATGTTAAACAAATGATGAAATCTCAGAGTGATTTTAAAGGAATTTAATTAGGCTGCATATAATATGACTTTTGATGATTTGGGCTGATAAACCTTTCAAAGGCTGTAAATATGATGATATATAATGTTTTTAACCATTAGCCAATGAAAATATGCCAAAATTTATCACCTACAAGTGATTTAAGTTAATACTTTTGATAAATAAACAATGGTTGCTGCCACTAAATGGAAGAATTGGTTAATTTTTGACTTGTGCTGACTAGTGGATTGTCTTGCCAGTTCTTATAAATTTTTTGTTGAAGTGCTTGACACTGATTTTGATTATATTTGTTTTTGAATTTGTGTGATAGTAGTGTATATTATAGTAATTTCCAAACATCACATTGGGTAATGCATAAAATTGATGATAGTCTTTTTTGTCAGACTTGTAAATGTGTGTGCTCAAAATGGAACTGTTTAACTTGTATCGTTTGCTTTAAAATGCTTGTCGTGTTGCATGCTCTCTTCTCACTTCTGAGCAAACCTCAGCTGCTTTGAAATTTCAGGAACCATTTTATTGTCAAAATTGTTCATCAAAAATTTTGCCTTTTCAAAGTGTGCCTGACATTCAATTTGCTTTCTCCGGACTTGATCATATATATTCTTGCAACTTACCAAACCCTGACACATATGATGTATGTACACAACCCATATTTTAGTACATCTGATATGAATCAGATGTTTACTAAAGCAACAACAAACTTCAGTGTTTTTCGATTAAATATCCATAGCCTAGCTAAAAGCTTTTACAAACTGGAAGATTTTGTTAGTACGTTAAATAAAGCTCCAAGCTGCATTGCTATTAGTGAAACATAGTTAAATTCTGGATCTGCTGTTGGTAAAATCCAACTTAAAAATTATACCTTCATACATAAACCCTCCTCTACAAGAGCAGGTAGTGTTGGTCTCTACATACAAAATTGTTTAAATTATAGTGCTTGCCATGACATCTTTATGCCTTCATCTAATTGTGAGTCTCTATGGGTTAAAATCAAAACAAATTCTAGTAAATTTATATATTTGGTAGTCATATATAGGCACCCAAACCAACAGTTTGATGATTTTGAAAGAGGTTTAAATGGCCTTTTAACTAAATTCAACTTAAACAACAATGAATACATCATAACTGGTGACTTCAATATTGATTTACTTAAAAGTACATCTGACAACAAAGCAGGTAGGTATTACCAATACTTGCAAAGTTGTTTATTAAGAGTATGGAATGTGGAGAATATCCTAATTGTTTAAAAATTTCACAAATTGTTCCAATTCCAAAATGTTCCTCTACTTTCACACCCAGTCATTATAGACCAATATCTATGTTGCCAACAGTATCCAACATTTTTGTAAAAATTGTTTATGCAAGAGTAAGCAATTTTCTTAACAAATATAAACTTCTTACAAACTTTCAATATGGATTTAGAAACAATGCATCAACTGAAGTAGCTGTATCTGCCATTTATGAAAGTTTTTTTGGAAAGCATGGATAAGGCTGAAAGCACACGTGCTGATTTTCTTGATCTAAGTAAAGTGTTTGATACTGTTGACCACAAGATATTGCTACGTAAATTGATGTATTATGATAGTAGAGGTTAGCAAAACTCTTTTTTTTTAATCTAACTTCAGTAATCGTAAGCAGTGTACTAAAGTAAGCAATTATTCATCAAATTTTCAGACAATTGAGTGCAGTGTTCCCCAAGGTTCAGTAATGGGTCCTTTATTATTTTTTATCTATGTGAATGATCTTCCTTGTGCTTCTAGTTTTCAAACTACACTTTTTGAAGATGACACTAGTTTGCATTTATCTCACAAAGATATGTAAAACGTTACAACTTAATGTTCAAAATGAGCTTGATACAGTAGATACTTGGATGAGGTCTAACAGATTATCATAAACTATAATAAAACAGCTTATATGATACTAACTGCAACACGTTCACAAAACTGTAACTTTGAAATTTCTATGAATGGTGTGAGAATACAGCAAACTGACAGTATCAAGTATCTTGGTGTTATAATTAATAATAAACATTCGTGGAAACTGCAAATCAGTTGTCTCTGTGGGAAACTTTCTCAAGCTTGTGGTGTAGTGTGTAAAATTAGACATGTTGCTGATATTAAAATTTTGAGTATGATCTATTTCAGTCTCTTCCATTCACATTTGTAATACTGCATTTAAGTGATTGGGGACGAGCGTATAAAACTGTTATCCGACCATTGCAAGTGCTACAAAATCGAATTTTGAAATACATGACTTTTAGCAAGAGACATCAAGTGCAAACAATGTTTTTAAATTACGGTACTTAAAATTCTCAAAGTTTCTGATTTGTACCAACTTAATTTGGAAAACTTTATGTGTAAGTATAATGGCAATATCCTGCCCTCTTCATTTGATAATATTTTTCAAAACTACACTGCATACATGATCATGGCACAAGACAACAAGCTTCATGGAAATTATCATCATAAACGTGTTAGAACGGATTATGGTAAAAAAATGCTGCAATATGTAGGTCCTGTGGCATGGGGTTGCATTTCTAATAGTATTAAAATGTTACCATTGGATATGTTTTCCTATCGAGTAAAATCGCGATTGCTTGCTGGGTATTGACTTTTTTGTGATACTTACTGTACACTATGTGATTTGTAAGATGTTTGTGAGCGTTGATGTTAAAGTGAGCACACTTTTGGCTTCTTTGTTTTGTTTTTATTTCGTTTTGAACTCATGATTTGTGCCTCACCTGTACTGTTGAATTTGACAGTCTACAAATGTAGGCTGGGCTTGATTAACACGTTGGCTGCCGGCCTACGGTATATTCGTACTTCGATTTCGGCCTAAAAAACAGCAGTTTTCAGTTGCCTTACCAACGCCCTAGCTCCTCTGCCGATTCCGCTAGAGAGCTGTTCAACGGC
>Ga0210059_1010259_pt1 | contig 14489 bp, 8 predicted proteins | sample Ectturendosymbi2_FD_188042 | JGI IMG/M metagenome (GOLD analysis project Ga0210059, IMG submission 188042) | Ecteinascidia turbinata endosymbiont from Florida, USA - Sample 2 (SPAdes) (version 2) | ecosystem: Host-associated > Tunicates > Ascidians > Unclassified | place: Key West, Florida... | reverse complement strand
CCAATGAAAACTTCAGCAAAACACTTTGGCCTAGTAGTTGGGCCCTAGGCCAGGCAACATGAACCAAAATGACCCTAAAACTACTTCACTTATGACGTCAGTCACAAAAAATCCGCACCCCGCTACCAAAAAATTTTTTTTCAAGTGTAATCTACAAGGCTGGCCGATCCGTTTGAGCTCTTGAACAGCTCTCTAGCACAATCGACGGAGGAGCTAGGGCGTTGGTAAGGCAACCGAAAACTGCTGTTTTAAGCTGAAATCAAAGTACGAATATATCGTACCCCGGTTCTCAAAGTGTTAATACAAGTTACTGGAAAGACATAGTGAATGATGTAAATTTTTCTCAGAACATTTGCATATTGTACTAGCTTACATACAATGTGCACACCATAACTTCAATTTAAACAATGATAGACCTCATCACTTGCTTTCTGTTCAACAAAGTAATAACCAAATAATGATCCTTCAAAAACTAGAAATACACAGTATGATTAAAGTCAGACTTACAGTTTAAATGAGTTAATATTTCAACAGAATTTTATAAATGCAAACTTGAAAGTTCCCTACATTAAAAAAATATACAATTGCAGTGTGGCACTAGAAAAAAGGTTTTTCTTAAAAAAACTGAAACTATGAAATGAGTCATTAGTTATAAAGAATCTCATCTATTTCCATACCTAAGAAAAGCTTTTACTTCAATTATTTCTTTAAAATAAATGGCCATATGTTTCTGTCAAAAGTCTTTAAATATATGTAACTTTTTTACAACGCCCCATTAAGATTAAACAAATTTTCTCGTTAAGTAGAAAGCATTTGCAATAGATATTTCATTAACAGCCCTCAACAAATTGGTGTTGATAACAAAAAAACTATTGTGCAATGCATTGCAAAATCTGATAATTTTTTTGTTCTTCATAGAATTGGCTTAGCAGTGGAAAAATCAAAATAGAAAACCACTTCAAAAATTTATTCACAAAATAGATACTGAAATATGATCATCTTAACTCTTTGGCGTACGCTAGGATTCGGGGATTTTCGGAAAAAAACGCCTAAACGCACGTGGTTTTGCGTGGGAATTTCTCTGGTCCGGTATGCTCTACAGACCCGGTAAAAGTCTGAAAAGATGTGGCAAGTCTTCTAGCCTGCACTCGAAAAAAAATTTTTGCTTGGGGGGTGCGGGTTTTTCGTGAGTGACGTCACAAGTGGAAGACTTTTAGGCCACCTTGGCCCACTTTGCCTGGCCCTGGGCACCAACCGTTAGGCGGTAGTATTTCGCTGAAGTTTTTACTGGAAACTAGGCTACAATCTGAGTCGTTTGATACTTTGGATGACCTGCTGGGGCTTCGGATTCAAAAGTTGTGATGTAAGTTAGTAACAATATTTGACTAATTAGCTAATTAGATAATTAATTCATTTGTTTATTTTAGATCAACTTTTGAACCAGAAACGCTAGAAAGTCGTTCAAAGGCTCAAAAGACTCGGACTCGAGCCTAGTTTCCAGTGAAAACTTCAGCGAAACACTTTGGCCTAGCGGTTGGGCCATAGGCCAGGCAACATGACCCAAAATGACCCTGAAACTACTTCCCTTATGACGTCAGTCACAAAAAATCCACAAACCCCAACCAAAAAATTTTTCGAGTGCAATCTACTAGACTGGCCGATCCGTTTGAGCCCTTGAACAGCTCTCTAGCGCAATCGGCGGAGGAGCTAGGGCGTTGGTAAGGCAACCGAAAACTGCTGCTTTTTATGTCGAAATCGAAGTACAAATATATCGTAGACCGGCTCTCAAAGTGTTAAGCTTTACAAATCCCATAAAGGCCTTCACTACACTAACATTCTGTTGTATGTATCATCCTTTGTAAGGACATTTAAATTGAGAAAAATAGCTTTAGGGTGTATTCAAAACAGGACTATAAGGCAAAAAAACAGAAGAGATCCTGCAGGAACATTCAAGCACTTCTGTTAAAACATGACAACTGTTTTATCACCTTCTTTGGCGGTTTCTTTATCCATAGCTGGTTCTGGTTTACCGGTAGGTAGCAAATTTTCACTTGCCAATGGTCCAGGTTGAGGCTTTGCTTCTGCAACTGTGTGGGCAACAGCAGGAGGTGGTGGCGGTGGGAGTGCAACACGAAATCCACCTAATACAAACAGGATTTAAAAGGTCCATTGGATATCTCAACCACATATGCTTGCATATTTTTTCCAACTATGATCTGTCACTGTGCTCCAAACCACACTTTCAAAATCTACTATGAAAATTACTGGTTCACTTAACTATGGTTTGGACATGGGAGTTTAATATTTGCAGCAAGCCACCCAGCTGCTAGTATGGTTGAGAATGTCTTGTCATTTGTTTCTATATTCAAAACTGTACATGTTGACAATCATTCTTTCTCTGTCAGAAAAAATACCTGCAGAGCCTTTACACCTTTGGTGCTAGCATGTTACGCTATAAGATATAATTTGCCCATATTGGCCAAGTTTTGCAACTCCATAACTTGCCAGTCGATCGTGCTAGAGAGCTGTTCAAACCCTCAAGACTCAGCGAGTCTTCTAGTTTGCAATGAAAAAAATGTTTTTGTTTAGGGTTCCAGGTTTTTTGCAGGTGATGTCATAAGTGGCACAGGTTCATGGCTATTTTGGCTCAAGCTACCTGGCTCTGGGCCAAACTGCTAGATGGAAGTATTTCACTCAAGTTTTTATTGGACACTAGACTGAAATTGGAGTCTTTTGAGCCTTTGATTAGGTTTTTAGCATTTCTGGTTCAAAAGTTAATTAATTATCTAATTAGCTAAGTAGTCAAATAATTTTATTACTTTAAATCAGGGGTTCTCAACCTTTTTTCTCCCGTTTACCGAGATATTTTAAGACTTAAATCTCCACAGTGAGAGCTTTCAGATGATGTATTGGCCATGTCAATAGCATGTGTGCTTGTCAAGTTATCACCATTCAAAATTTATGTCATGCATGAGTGATTTTGATTACTACCCATTTTCTTTACCCCAAATTGGGGTAAGCACATGGATTTTTTGAAAATTTTCTTCACAAGTGAAGATAAGACACTTGACACAACCTCCTTTCAAGTGTTTACAACATATAATTGACTACAGTGAGAATGATTTGGGTTTTAAAGTTAGTTGATGATTTTCTTCCTAGTTGTTACACTTTTACTGACCACAAAAGGAATCATCTTGTATGGTCCATTACTTCATGAAACCTTAAACAATTTCAAAAAAATTTAGCATTTTGCAATCAGCATAAAAAGTTCTATCTGCTTATAAAATTTGAGGAAAATGTGTGATGGTGGGTTGACTTTTCCATTTTTTGTTTTTTTTTAGCATAATAAAAAAAAAGATTTCAAAACTTCTTGAGAGAGATTAAACCAGCAACATAGTCATTAGTATCTAAGCAAAACTGCGATCCACAGTTTTAGCTAACATTGTTTAGTCAACATATAACACACAATAAAAATGTGTTTGCACCACACTGTTTTTTTAATCCTTTCGCAATGGCAAAATCACCACGACTAGGTAAAACTAATTAGGATGCTTTGCATCAGGTACTGATCACCAATCAATCCAATACTGAATTGACATTAAGCCTAAAGCCACACTCAAACAGTTATATACATACCACTGAGGCTAGGATTGGTAACATGAGGTGCACCATAGTTTGGTAATCCTTGCACACCAGCAGAAACAGCAAGCTGATAATATTGTTGAGGATTCATGACTAATCAGAATAGTCTGTACAAAATCAGTACCACAAATCAATTCATACAATCCTAATATACCAATTATGAGATGCTCAATAGAACTAAAAACAAGAATTGGAAATTGTTGAACACAGGCGATACAACACAGTAGTGGTAAGAATTAAGATACAAATGTTCTGGTAATATTTATTACCATTATAGTCTGTACAAAATCAGCACCACAAATCAGTATAATCCCAATATACCAATTGTGAGATGTTCAATAGAAGTAAAAACAAGAACTGGAAACTGTTTAATACAGGTAAGGTAACACGACAGTGATGAGAATTCAGATGCAAATGTTCTGGTAATGTTTATTACCATTATCACTGCAGCACAGTGTGTCAGCCTTCAATTGTAAGCAGTAAAGACATTTTCATAGTAAAAATGTAAATACAGAATGAAGAGATGTAGGAATGCAAACCATTCAGTCATGTGACTCAGTGGGTTTTAATGCTTACTCCATGTAAACATAAACATGTAGTAGTTGTTTATATGACTCACACTGTTATACAGCAGACAATATGTATATGTCATAAGTTAAAAGGGCCAGTTGGTTATAATATGCATGAACAGGTATTTTACCAGAAGTAAAATATAAAAAACCAAAGGTGGAATCTGCACCTGACTGAAATAAAATGGATCTGAATTACTAAAGACATTGCAAGCTTTGTTGTGCTATTAGCACTGGTTAAAATTGCTTTATCTAAAACTGAATCAAAGGATGTTATCTCAAATAAACAACGTAGTAATGTACTAGCTTAGATAACTTTTTAAGACACCTGTGCTTCATAAAGAAGTCATCAGACAGCCACAACACCTCTGTATTTCCATTGTCTGATGTCTATTTAAGCAATGTTTCCATTTAGTAAATCTAAAATAATATGATCACTTAAAGCAATGAACTTGGATTAAAAATTTTGTAATTCATCCACAGAACATATATTTCTGCCTGTATTTAGTAGATCATTTATGCATAACTGTGGCAGTTGAAAACAATTGTCACAACCTGCTAAAGAAATTATATTTCCAGATAATGCTTCAAGCAAGGGTAGTTTGCAGACTTCCCTATATCCAATCTCAATCAAGCTAACCATTATATGGATGTTGCTTCTCCCCACGAGTATGCTCAAACTTGCTGCGAATATGTTGCTTACGCAAACCCAAAGCAGACATGAACAGTGTTCATGCACTGGATGGAGTAAATTGGATATAGAACAACTGGATTCATGTGAACATGGATATCTTTTGGTAAAACTTTAATTGCAAGTCACAAGTATTGCATAGAATAACTGGAATAATAAAAAGGACACACCAATTTTTATGGGGAATTATTAACAAGTCACAATTACACGACATCTGACAAAATCTTCTTTGCATGGGTCCAATATTTTACTTGATGTATTTCTAGTCAAAAATTGTAAAAGTTTGTCTGAATTTTCATAAATGAATTTCAATAAACATTTCACATTTAAGCACAGTCCCAAGTCAGTATACCCTACAAGTAGTTTGGTGAAGCAAGTCAAGTCCTGCTGGCTAAAACCATAGGAAAATTGCCCTAGATCAGAGGTCTCCAAACTATAGCCCACAGGTCAAATCTGGCCCATGAAACCATTTCATCCAGCCTGCGAAGCTACTTCATCTGGCCGCAAAGACATGTTGTCAATGATGAAAAAATAATATATATACAGGGGCATACCAAGGTTAGATGGCGCCCAGGGCAAGGAGCAAGTTTGGTACCCCCATGTTTTCAACCTTCAAACCTACGGTATTTTGGGAGTAAATGTACCGCATATGTTTAAGAAAGTACTTGCGACATTGTTGGGACTTTTCGGCATTCCCCTGGTGATTTAGTGCCTGGGGCATTGTGCTCTCCTTTCCCCCCTCGTTGTGACCATGGGCTGTATATATATGAAAAATTTGTTGACTTGATAGAATGTACCATATCCCAAAACAATCACATAACTGTACGTAAAACATCCAGCCCTCAAAATGTTGTGTTATAGCTTATGTGGACCTCTGACAAAAAACATTTGGGGACAGTGTTCCCTCTAAGGTGCGCAACTGTGCAGTTGCGCAGTACCACCAGAACATCTGCGCAGTGAAATCTCATATCCGCGCAATTGTAACATTCCAAATTTGGTATGGATAGTATATATATATCACACAGCTCTTGTGAAGCTTGAAAGGCTTCACTGTTTGTGTGTCTACATAGTTGCACGATTGCATGCGAACTAAAACAAATATTTACTCAGCGTGAAATTTTCTTGGAGGCAACACTGTTTGGAGATGCCTGCCCAGATGCTGACCAAAAACCAGGTGACGCGATTTCAACTCTAAACTAGCCCATGTTTAGACAGCAAACAAACAGCCCCTGCTTACTGCTCAGTTAAAGAAGGCAGAGAAACATGCATCATACCTATCAGAAAGACTGGTTCTACTCAATTGTTTTGTATGATCATGTATTAGCATGTCAGAAAATGGCATTGAATAATTAAATCAATGTTAAAGTGATTTAGCACATGCCCAACTCCCACATAATGTCTTCTTTTTGCACCAAGACAGGATAAAAAATTATGGAATCCAAGGCATTTTCTTAAACTAATCACAATTTTGAAAACAGACCCCAACTATGAAATCTATAAACAGCTTATACTAAAAAAACAAAATTTTAGTGAACTTGCTGCTACTGAGCCAAACTGCATAGATAGGAACCACTTCTTTCAAACAATAAAAACTTCAATTGCAAACAATCATGAGTTTGATCTTAGTGCACTCCTCAGAGCGGTAAATGAAATAACAGTGAGTTTTCAGAGAATGACAATAGACATGCACACATGGAAATAACCTAGCTATGTTTCCAGAAAAAGGGAATGCAATGCCAACATATCTGCACTGAAATTAAAGTCCAAAGTAAATAATGAACTTTTTGAGCGATATTACATAGTTCATGTTAATGTTGCTGACATTAATTACCAATAATTGTTTGGCTAGACCAGAGGTGGACAAACTACGGCCAGCAGGCTGCATGCGGCCCACGAGAGCATTTTGTGCGGCCCGCAGGGCAGTTACACGTGCATAGACTCCAAATATGTGCAAAGTAATTTTATCGATTAGATTAGAATTATCAAGTTTTTTTCCACACATTTCATTCGAAACCGCATTTTTACTCAACTGGAAGTGACTATTGTTACCTTCATTTTGTGGTAGTTCATGTAAAACTTTTTTTAAGTTTTCAAAGCAATTATACATGTAATATATCCACTACATGCATGCGGCCCTCGGTAGCAATAAAATCTTCAATGTGGCCCTCCGTACAAAATGTTTGCCCACCTCTGGGCTAGGCAACTGCTGTAATGCCTGCAGATCAACATGATTGTCTCAAACATGCTGTGAAACCTTTTTGTGTGGTTACATGGCTATGTATACACTCTATACCAATTTGTTGGTCAAATGCAAGAGACAAAGTATACATGTTGATAGAAGATTCCAATTCAAAATGCACACAGCAAATTTTGCCAAGTAAAATATGCTTTTCACTATTTATACATGTGTAATTTTTGTAATACTATGCAGAATTCATCTTAGGTCATAATTTTCACATTGTTTCAAAAACCACTGATGATAAGCAGATGAGAACACGACTATTTTTTGAGCACATTGTGAAATATTTTCTAATTTGACCTCACGGTTTCAATACTTAGTCATTTTTCATTTTGAAGAATGAAAAAATTACTTGTTAATACATGAAATCATAATGGAATTGTAACTTTTCACTTTTGCAAACAGTTCCTATCAGGAACTTTTTGCAAACAGTTCCAATTCATATGAAGAACTGAAACACTTCACAAAAAGGGTTGAGGCGGATAAGAATGTAGCAAACTAAGCAACACAACCGCACTAAGGATTTTACTCATTCATAGTGTGTAGAAGCTTACCACATTTTTTGGACCATAAAGCGCACTTAAAATTCTTTAATTTTCTCAAAAATGGAAAGTGCATCTTATAATGCAGTGCACCTAATGTATGAATCTGGTTGTGCTTTCCCACCTAGGACCAATTTTATGTGGTAAACAGTGCTAATTGCTAGTTACAATTTCTTTGTAAACACACCATGTTATGCAATAAACCAACAATTGTGATGGGCAATTGGAGAGTAGCTAGCACATGCCACAGATCGTATTACTCTGCGGGGCTCCTGACTACATTGGCGCACACCGAATCAAACATGCATACAACTTGTATTTTATTCCTGTCTAGCAGATGAGGCATGTGTGACAGATTAAATTCCCTCATATGTAATAACATTTTAAGCTCCCAGCATGGCGACTCTAGCACTCCAGTGACTGTGGCACGCAGGAGTTATTGTGAAAGAGTTGATTACAGTTTTTAAGTTATGCTTCATTTAATGTGCCGCATGTATGAAAAAATAACAGCTAGCATTCCATTTTTTATACTGCGTCTTATAATCTGGTAGGCCTTGTGGTCCAAAAAATACAGTATTAGCACAATTAAAAACTCTAGGTCTGCTATAAGCTTTTAAGGAATAAGCCAACTAGGCTCCTCTTTTATAATCTTTGGAATAATTCCAACTGGCACATATCTGTATTCAAGTAAGTAGTCTCTACAAAGGTGACGCAGTGAAGCATAAGCAAAATTTTTAAAATAGAAAATCAATTCTACATATAGAAGTATACAAATCCTCAGTTCTGAAATTTGCAAGCAAATGCTTATAGGTAAAATGCTGAAGGACTACAGCAAGCAAACTTTGCATTGAATAAATGGGGACAAGCAAAATCTGGAAAATGGCCATTCTCATGAGGCTGCGTTCACTGAAGTTAAGCTATCTGATGCTAATTATAGAGCAATGAAAACATAGCTTACAAGCAACATGGCGGTGACTCAACCAGAAAGAGTCTAGTACCTAAAATGTAGTATGAAAAATGACCCACAGGCTTGGCTACATCATTTATCCACCTGTTACCTCCATCAAAGAAAAAAAGCTTCGATATGAAGATAATTACCGACATATGACCCACCACAACTGGTCAAAAACTTAACTACTGTAGACAATAAAACAAAGTGAAAGTTTGTCAGTACCTTGCAAGCACTGTGCAGTGCATAGTGTGCACTATGTGGATGCCATGGATAACAATGTCCTAACTGTTTCACATATCCAAGCAAAAATAATTCTATTCCACTGAAACAAAACTTACAGGCAAACTATGGTATCTATGTATGTGTGGACTTGTCTGATATGCAATCAACAGTATGTTGGCCAAACAGTAAACAGATTTTCAGATGGTCAGCACACCAAGGTGCATTGGAACAAACCAGATAAAAGTAACTACAGCTGGCGCAAAATGTCTTGGGACCTGGCCCAAAAATTTTGATTTTGCAATATGCATAAGCATTAAATCCATATCTGGACTATTACTTCAATCAATAAACAGCTGACCATAAGACATATTGTTCATTGGGTCATTATGAATGAAATGATACAATATTAGTGTTTTTATGTCACAATTGCTGTATCTTAAAATTGGACAAATTTAAATCTTCAAGACAGACAATTCAGGAAAGAATATTTTGTTGCATAACAGTTAGTATAGATCATCAGTGAGGTGTTTGTTTTTGAAAGTACCATTTTAACATGCCTAGAAAATATAGTAATGATGAGAAAGCTCGTATTCTTGCCAGGAGTAAAAAAATTAGAGATCGACCGATATGGCTTTTTTGAGGCCGATACCGATATATCAGCCATTCATGGGCCGATGCATCGGCCGATACCGATATTTCCAAAATTTTTAAATCTTGTTTTCTGCTTCATTATCAAAAATATAATGTATTTTATGCCTTACCTTTTTTACAAAAACTTAAAAATCAGGATTTACAAGCTAGAATTTTTGAAATTGTAGCAATTTCAATACTTGATTAGCCTAACTTGTTAGCATAGTATACACTGTTTACAATGAAATAACACAGTGCCATGAATAAAAAAGAACGTTAAAATAACAAAGCAATAAGCATAGAACACTGAATGTAAGAGAACTGCCTATGGTGTTTAAACCCGAAAAAGCAAAAACAGTGCTTGAAAGTTGAAAGATGCTGAACAATGAAAAGTACAAAATGGAGCATCAAGTTAAAGGAGGTTAAAATAGTACAACACCGTATTCAATTAGCCATTGCCAAAAATGAAAATATTTCCAAAACAGCAGTAACTTTTTTGGTCTTTGATAATATGTTTGTTAACAGTTACTGTACTACAGAAATCTTGTAAAATTTTGTTTTTGTATATATTTTATAAATCAACCTTTTAGACTCTTCTGCAACTCAGTGGGTTTTCATTTTGAAAAGTCAATCCCAGTCGTAAAGAACCAAATTTGGAATTTTGATGTAATGCAACATTAAATAACTGCATGTCCTTAAAAAAGAAAAACTAGTTCCATTAGTGACTGCAGCTGAAGTACTGGCATTGGTATGAAATGAAATACCTTAACTGATTTGTCAATTTTCAGTAGTTCCATATCAACAGTTAAAGATTGTCATGCAGATAGCAGTGTGTCTGCATTTTGTGGCCTAAAAGTCCTCCACTTATGACATCACTCACAAAAAACCTGCACCCCCCAAGCAAAAAATTTTTTTCGAGTGCAGACTAGAAGACTTGCCGCGTCTTTTGAGACTTTTACTGGGTCTGTAGAGCATACCGGACCGGAGAAATTTCTGCGCAAAGCCACGTGCGTTTAGGCGTTTTTTTTTCCTAAAATCCCCAAATCCTAGCGGACGCCAAAGTGTTAACATAACACAATTCATTTTTCATGCAAGCTTTTTTTAATTAATCTGTGCTAAACTAGGCATCGATTGGACTTGTGCACCTTAAGTACTAGTCAAACTTTTCGTGCTGCCAAAATTTCCAGAAGTATAACAGGAGTTTATTCATACACAACACCTGCACATGGTGGCTTCAAGCATTGCGATAACTTCCCGATGATACTTTGTTTTGGTTGTGACGGCCGACACACGCTCCATGGTTGATCTTGTCTGTTTGTTTACGCAACAGCACTTGCTAGCATTGTTGTAAGATAACTGTCTAGACTTGGTTCGCTGTGCTTTCTTGCGCAAGTTGTCTGGATGCGTGTGGAATATAACAGCGTTTTGTCAACTCCTATTGAGGCCGATAATATCGGCCGTTTAGGTCGATACCGATATATCAGTAAAACCCAAATATCGGTCGATATATCGGTCAGGCCAGTATATTGGTCGATCTCTACAAAAAATGGTACCAATAAAAATATAAGTAAATGTAAAACTGCCAAGAAACCCACTCCTAACTAAAAGTATGAAGAAGTGAATTGCATTTGCCAAGCAACATGTCCATTGGACTCCTGAACAGTGGAAGAAAGTTATGTTTTCCGATGAAGTAATTTTCAGGTGTTTTGGATGGGTTGCTCCACCATTTGATGCCCATCATCATCTGATTGATTTGATCCCAGGTTAAAAGTTTCAACTGTTAAACAGCTAGCTTCAGTCATGGTTTGGGGATCCCAGGTTAAAAGTTTCAACTGTTAAACAGCTAGCTTCAGTCATGGTTTTTGCATTTTTCTGGTGAAATGGGTAGGCCTAGGGCCTTTACTTCCTGCCCAAAAAACAAGAAATGAATGGTGAAACTTAAATTAAAAGTACTAGAGGAGCATATGCTGAACTTGTTTCATACTCATGGCTGTGAACTGTTTATACAAGGGATAATGCTCCCTGCCATAAGTCTAAAAAGTGAAAAATTACCTTCAACAAAAGCAGATTATAATGCTTGAGTGGTCTGGCAATAGTCTAGATTTAAGTCGAATGGAAAATAGCTGGCAGAAAATTAATTATCTTATGAAACAAAACAACACCAAACATGGGCACCTCAAAAATCAGCTGAAGAAGGTTTGGTGCCAGGTGTGCTTGTATTATTTCAGAAATTTAAGTGTTTTCATGCTTAAACACTTGCAAATGGTCGTAAAATATAAGGGCAACATGACAAAATATTGACATGCGTGTTTTTGTTAAATAAACGTTGCCATTTAAGACCAAAACGTATGCTTTTAAAGGAAAAATTAAGCAGGTCCTTTAGCGCCAGCTGTATAACAACTGAATGACTTTACTGTTGGACTATCCAGTGTTTCATGGGAACCAAGTCACCTATTTAATACTGGTACACTGTTAAATTCATGGAACAACATAGTTTTGACTCTTTGGATATCTGTGAAGATATGTAACTTAACAAACTAAATACACAAATTTCTATTGAAAGCATGCTCCTCCCACATGCGAAGTAACTCTTGTCTCCCTCTTTTGTTAATTCGCAATGCACATTTATATTTTTGGCCATTATTCTTCACCCAATTGTTTGATCCCCTTTCATACCACACATTTAGTTTTGTCCATCAACTTTTCCCTCGTTTTTTAGGCCACCTTGAAGTATGTCAATCAACCTTATGACCTTAACTCTGCCTTTCTTCTTATGTATCACATTGCCAGCTTTGGTTGAGTCACGTTCATGTTGCTTACATCTGAGTTTTCATTGTGCTATGTGTGGCATCACATAATTGTACAACTTCAATGAAAGCAGCCTCATGAGATTAGCGTATTTTTTAAGTTTTTGTTTGTCGCAGCTCGTGTTTTGATTTATTTATTTTAGTCGTGAGTTTGCTTCCTTTCTTTGCTTTTGTTTTAGTCCTTTAGTATTTCACCCATTAAGCGTTTGCTTGCAGATTTCAGGAGTGAGAATGCATATAGTCATGTGAAATTTAAAAAAATAAACCAATGCTAACAACTTTGAAAAATACACCTTTGTAGTATTTGCATATATCTACCCATGTTACTTGAAAAACAACATGTATTTCACCAAAAAAGCTCTTTTTGAAGTGCCACATAAATCTTGCTCATTGTTATAACCAAAACCACAAATACACAATCATGTTTCATCATCATTGAATAGAGGACTTCCAGAGCTTTCAAATGATACCTTACTTGAAAATATTGAGAGATAGCCTTTTTCAGAATCAAGCCCCAAGGTTAGGTCATGGATGAGTGATCAAAAAAAGTCATGCTTACAGTCTGGTCTCTAAAATTACTCAACTATGACCTAAGTAAGCGTAAGTTGGAAATCACACTAAAAAGAACCTTGAATACCTCTCAAATAAATTTGAGGTTCTAATTATAAAAATGATGATTTTATTAAAGTTTGAAGACAAATGTCAAATTTTTTTTTAAATTCATGCTTGACTGATCAAAAAAACAGCTAATTTTTAAATTCTTGTATCTTTGGAACCGCTAACCCAATTTTGCTCAAATTTTATCATTTTGCTCAGAATGATTTGCTTTAAAAGCTGATAAATTTTCAACAAAATGTGACTAGTGGTGACATGGCTGCGTGATTTGGCAAAGAATGACCCAAATGTAAATCATTGCCATCTTTAAACATGAAACTTAAGCATTACATTTGAATAAGGTTAATTCTATTTGAATAGGGTTGGAGTAGGTTATTGTAAAAAAGTATGTTTGTTGATGTAAAAAGTAGGTTTGCTTTATATGCTACTTGTGTGAACTATTTCTGCTGGACTACTATTCCATTCTTGCCTTCACAAACTGTGCTGAAGTTGCATTCCTTAGGAGTGGGACAAAGGAACTACAGAATGGAGGCCTGGAAAAATCATATACCTGTAAATCAGAGATAGTAAAAAAGAGTGAAATTAAGGCAAAAACAAAGACCAAGGCTGAGAACACTACATTTATAGTTAATCCACTGCTATTCTTTATGAAAAATAGCTTCAAATCTTTTGCTCTAGATTCGACCCTGCAACTGGTGCTGCATTATTACAATGAGTAGGGTTGCAGAGGCTAAAGTACTGCTGCACAACAAAGTTGCTTCAGTAAAAAGGCACATAAAAAGACAAGGTGAGGGAAAGGCAAGAGAAACATTGAAAGACATATTTGCTATGATAGAGGAAATGGATGCAGACCCTGCAACTCAATAAGGCTGGAGACTTACACTAGTAAATTTCCTGCTCTTGATTTGAAACACACTGATGCAGCATCACTTTACAACAAAATTATTCAGTTAAGCAAGGAAGTTGAACAACAAAGGGAAGTGAAAAAATGCAGCTGTGATGATGATATCAATCAACATGCTACTGATTTAAAATCTTTCAAAAAGGATATGCAGGCTATGGCAGAATAGACAAAAGAATTCAGCAAATCAGATGTCAGAAGCAGTGTTCTCTCTAAGAAAATTCTGCACTGAGCAAGTGCTTGTTTTGTTGCGCATGCAATTGCGCAACCATGCAGACACACAAACAGTGAAGCATTCCCAGCGTTAACTCTTTGGCGTCCGCTAGGTTTTGGGGATTTTCGGAAAAAAACGCCTAAACGCACGTGGTTTTGCATGGAATTTCTCCGGTCTGGTATCCTCTACAGACCCAGTAAAAGTCTTAAAAGACACGGCAAGTCTTCTAGCCTGCACTCGAAAAAAAACTTTTTGCTTGGGGGGTGCGTTTTTTTTGTGAGTGACGTCATAAGTGGAGGACTTTTAGGCCACCTTGGCCCACTTTGCCTGGCCCTGGGCACCAACCGTTAGGTGGTAGTATTTCGCTGAAGTTTTTACTGGAAACTAGGCTACAATCCGAGTCGTTTGATACTTTGGATGACCTGCTGGGGTTTCGGGTTCAAAAGTTGTGATGCAAGTTAGTCA
>Ga0210059_1010258_pt1 | contig 14490 bp, 9 predicted proteins | sample Ectturendosymbi2_FD_188042 | JGI IMG/M metagenome (GOLD analysis project Ga0210059, IMG submission 188042) | Ecteinascidia turbinata endosymbiont from Florida, USA - Sample 2 (SPAdes) (version 2) | ecosystem: Host-associated > Tunicates > Ascidians > Unclassified | place: Key West, Florida... | reverse complement strand
ACGACGAACCAAAGCGTTGGGCGTTCGAATGCGCCACAGGAAACAGCGACCGACTGCGGTTATGTAGGTTTGCAGGCTATCATGTCGACGGTCGAACTGCTCGCAAACAAGTACATCACGTTGAATCGCGAATGGAATATTACTGGGAATTGCGCAGTAAGAATGCACAAAACATTAAAGCACTAATGTGTCCACTATACCTGCATTCAATATTTCCCAAATGCATAAGCAGTGTTGTTGTATTTGACGGGCGGATAACTAGAGCTGTTTATGACGACATACACCAGAACTGCAGTTGCTCGCATCCTGCGTGAAATTTAGTCAGACCACGGTCGTGGTGTTGAAAAATTCATTTCGAAACTAAGAAATAGGTGCAGAAATGGGAAAATTGATCTTTCGTGCATTTCAGTGTGAGATCGAAATGCATTATACAACTGTCAGCAGATTGTTGCTTATCCCACTAGTAAATGTTTGTGAAAGCATTAAGAATTGGTTTCAGTTAATTTATCCTGGGTGCAATATTGCGTTCAGCTGCCTTGTGTATGACTTCGAAACATCTTACGTAAGTGGTTCGTAACTACTGTACAGTTTTAACTCTACCCTTTGGTAAACCAGTACGAAAATTTACAAAATCTACATTCATTTGGGTCAGTGGCAAAGATAGAGGCATTACAACTGCATTGATTGTTATTTGAAAGATTGTTTTTTTTATGTTGTTTGACACAAATTCAAATGGGAACTTACTGCAATTTCCAAAGTCTTTCAATTGATAACTCAAATCAAAGGACTATTTGCTCCAACACTGCCAAACATTGTTTCAGCAAAAGTACATTTATGATCAGAAGGCTTGTTGAGCACGTAATTGAATGGAGCACTAATAGATGAGGCAGACTTCACTTTCATAATTTCACGGAACGGTTTACGAATACCGAAACTTCTAGCATTATACATTCTAGTCCTGATGGGGTTTTTCTTCGCTAGTTTTTCTGATGTCTGTTTTAGGAAATATACACTGCATTAAAGGTTCTGTTGTAACTGTTTTACCTCATGGCTTTTGCCATTGTTGTGCTTTACTGGTACATGAGGTAGCTGAAAGAATTTCCTTGATGCCTTGAACATGAAAGTGATGCAATTTATATAGCAAAAGTTGCTATGGCTGCATTTTCCAACTAATCTAAAATAAATTATTATTTACAGGTTATTATACCTGTTGTAGTTTTCTTTGGTTTATTCACCTTTCTGTATTAACTGCTTTCAAGTTCTTGTAAGGTACAATCTGAAAATATTACTGATTAGGCTACGAGATATGATGATGAGTGATGATATACTTAATTACTTACACAACTACAAAAATATTGCTTTCAGTAGGTACATACTGGTTTAATTTGCAAGCATACTATGCTCAACACATTAAAACTTGGTCAGTGAAAACAAGAATATTACCCAGCTACTGCACACAGGAACAGTCAGCAGACATGACTTTGGAGGCAACATCCATTTCAATTTCAAGTTAAAATGTGGCTTCTCAACCTTCCTATTGGATAAAGAAAGATAAAGTTTAGCTTCTGTAACATGCTGCTTTACATAAAAATGTGCCATTGCCATCTTATTTGGTTGAAATTTCCTTCAAATAGGCTACTCCTCTATGAAAAACTTATTACATTCGTTGAGACCTTGTGATAAAGCTCCATTCCAGTTGTTAATATCTCCAACATCAAATGAATGCATTGCATAGCTATCAAACAATTTGTCCAACCATCCATTTGATACAATACAGTTAATAAAAGACAAGTAAGGAGAACTACTGTAGAAATTACAGTATTACTATTAACAAACCACGTTACTCAGCCTAATTACTGTATTGCATTATCTATATATAGCATTTACTCAAATGAAATTGTGTATTGGTTAGACTACAGTACTTAAATGCCGTTCTGCCGTTGCTACCTACGTGCCATATATAATGTTGTACAAAGTAGGCCTACAGGCAGCACACTGTTTACTTAAAGGGAGTGTCGTCTGTTTTGTCTGGATGAAATGTAGCGATCCTTTCTGTGAGTTTTTTGCTGTGGCCAGTAGTAGCTCACAACATGATTTGACTAAAGATTGTCAAATGTTACGTGATTGTAAGATAACAACTGGTAAACGGTGGAAGCCGAGACCCGACTATGATGAACTGTGGAATCTAATATTTGGTCAGGATGCGTTTAAACCTGTACCATTACGACGTGAGCCTATTGAATTTAAACCACTTCCGATAAAAAGTAAACCTACTGACGTTGACATTACAGATATTATAATGAAACAAATCGCTAAGACATGTTTAAAAAAACGTAATGAGTTTCAAAGGAAACAATCGCAGCTAGAACCAAAGTTGCCTGACATGCATGGTCGTGTTTTTACACGAACTGAAGATGCTGATAGTGAAGAATCCCTAGAGTCGGTCCTGTAAAATAAAAGGGCATGATTGTGAAGCCACATTGGTGTTGGTATTGTACAAACGTTGACTACTGAATGCTTTATTTTGCAGGAAAGTAGGTTAATATGACGATAATACAAGAACTGTATATGTGTTATAAAGGATTAAATCGAACAAGAGCGACTTTCAGAAGACACTATTATGAAAGACATCCCAGTGCAAACCTCTCGGAGTTAAATAACGAAGAAGTAGCAGGAGTTTTGTTAAATGTGCTTAGCAGATTAACGGGAAAATGTTTTTTTTGCATTAAAATACGTTTGGATGGTTATGAAGAAAAGCAGCGTAATTATGTGGGACTCAAACGAAGGGGAGAAAGTGTATGGATTGAATGTATGTACAGAATACCGTTGTGTTGAGTTCGCTTTGCATCCTCAACATGAAGCATCTCTTGATTCTGAATACAAATACTAAAGGATTTCAACTACTTCAAAAGCAAGTCAAGAAAGCGACTCAGAAGTCTATCCATGGTTTCATTAAACAGCAATGATTCGGAAGAATATTGGAATTCTAAAGTCATTCCCCAAAACGACTTGAAGTCCAAAAGAATGAAGCTCGAACAAAACAACGACTAGAAACTCTTAGTTAAAAGGACATTACAAAGTGTAGTTATTTGAATTATTGTACATTTATACTCCGTTTGTAATAGCAAGTCACCACCACGAAGAGAGCAAACCAAAACCTTATAAAAACAATTATGTTAATAATTCACATAAAAATATAAATAATATTTTCGATCCAAACGGATAAAAACAAATAATAACAAAACACAGTCCGAATTACGGTAAAAAACGTAACCGGTATCACCGGCGACTCCGAAAAATCAGGACTCAACGTGATGACGTTTCACGAGGTCATCATAGCAGCCAATGAGAGACGAGAAACGAGGTGCGGCTCTGGGTATAAATACCCGTGCTTGCGCCACGTTCAATCAGTCTTGGGCCACTGCTCAAGCTCACAATAAGCCCAGCCACTGCAGGACTTGAGGCCACTGCCTACTAGAAACCTTAACCCACTGGTTAAGAAGTTCCCCACTGGAAACTTATTCAAAAGTCTACCGGCACTCTGTTAGACTGAGACCTATGAAATTTATGGCAGTATGGTTTACTCTCTTCCTCCATGAAAGAACTGAACTCGTATTAACCCCTGTTGTTCGCAGTAACTTCTGTTACGGGCTTTAACCTATGATTACTGGTGTAAATCCTGCTGTTTTCGATTAGCTTTCTGATGTAATTAAGATTAATAGCGCAGTGCCTAAAGTTGTATTCATAAAACCATGAGTGAATAAAAATTCGTTTGATGTTAAACTGAGCGTAAAGTCGAGCGATACCAGGCGGGTCTAAACTTGGGCGTGCCTTGGACATTCCTACTAAATTAACCAGTGCTCTCGTGGAATTGCCCTAAAAGGCAAATCGGAATGCCACAGTTGACACCTAATACATGCGGCTATCTATGGGAAGATGACCAAACGGTTGGCGAGTTGTCCATAAAAAGAATGCGCCAAGCCATGGAAAAAGCAGATCTACACAATTTAACGCACACCAAGAAGATGTCTCAATTGGCTTCGTGGTATGATGATCATATTGCATTGGATGATAGACAATTACCTTTCCCAAAAGTTATTGGAGATGAAGAATTTGAATGGAAGCTTGGAGAACGTCATACACCAAGGTCACATATAAGACGCAAGCGATACAAGTCAGCCAAGCGCTACAGCAAAAGCAAGCGAACTACAGCGTTTCCAAGAAACAATGCAAACACAGAAAAGCACACGCCGAGACAAGTGTAAGGAATGCCAAATCCAGGAAACGTCTTGACATGCAAGAAACGCTTAACGTTGACTGTCAATACCAAGAGGGATCTTGAGGCATTGTTAGCAAAGCTGGATCCAGATCTATCAGAAATAAGCCAACCATGATGCAGACGATGCCACGTGTTTTACGATAAGGTTTACTGCGAAATTTGTCATGTGATTTTATTTGGATCCAGATGTATGTAACTTCACCTCCACATGTATGTAAAATCACTAGAGAGGGAGCCCAGAGGGTGTAAGTTAGCTGGAATGGTAACCAAGTTCTACTGGTATCACATCATCTAGTATGGCTGGTATCACATCATCTAGTATCCTGTACAAGGAACTGGTGGTCTGCTGTGTCACAGCTGGTGGTTGTGGTCGTGGGGGTGTTTAACTGCACCCCCAAAATTGAGCTAGATCAGCTGGTAAGGTAAACACTTATAACCTGTTGCAAGATGTCCAGCATAATCCCACAAACAATAAATGACCAATGCCAGACGTTTTGCGTGGTGGGACGCCCCCGCCAGACCCCCAAAATTGAGCTTGACCAGCTGGAAATGTAACCACTTGAAACCTGTTGAAAAATTTCCAGCATAATCCCAAGAACACCAAATGGCCAATGCCAGACGTTTTAAGTGGTGGGGCGCCCCCGCCAGACGCCCCCAAAATGGCCATCCCAAAACTGAGTTAGATCAACTTAGCAGATAACCACTTGAAACCTGTTGGAAAATGTCCAGCAAAACCGAAGGAATCGGGGGCGCCAGATGCTTGAGAGGACTTATAACACCGATCACGTCGCTACGGGAGCTTCTGGGGGCTTAGCACCCCGAACAAAGGTTTGAACCCTCTAAAATAGAAATGGAAGCATAAGAACACAATTGCTTTTCCCGTCGACCCGTTTTCTGTTCTGTCGTTTTTTTCAACCTGTTTCTGAAATTGCGTTATAACTGGACATGAAGTGGCACTTATTAGAGACACATCAGTCAATAGAACACAAAAACAAGATTTTCATTCTAACCTACCATAACACCAGACACTACCAATATTTTTTAGATAAAAACTAAAGTTTCTACAGCACCTATCATGCAAATGAAGCGCAACACATTGCCTTTTTCAAATTTTTATCAGGTTTCATTTTGACAGATGTTCATTACATTTCAAACCGAAACTTCCGCAGTTTTTTTGATAGTCAATGGAGACCATAGCAGTTTTGACTAAAGTCGTAGTCTTCAAGAAAGATAACTAATGCTCGCCTCACTGAATACAAAATTTTGCACTTTTAACACAGACGACTAGTAAATTCGATTATTGCCGCCTTTCCACTCACATTTTAACATTTTTAGGATTTCTCCTCGCAAAATATTCAGTTCACTTTCCCTACGAAATTCAACCAAATTCAAACATCAAGTTTTTATGCCTTAAGACAAACACATTAGGAATAAAAATGTCTTCTTTTGATAAAGATTAAGGAAGGAGTTTCAGGTCTCAAACTAAAAATCACATTTTTTTACACAATGTTTCTTCACGACTGTGGTAACATCTCTGATTTCTAATATGAAGCTAATCCTTCACTGTGCAAATAGTCAGCACAACACTAGGATACACGGACAATGTACAATACATATTTTTTATTAGACACGCGCCTAGGATTTACTCACATCATAAGCTGATTTTAATATTGATATCATGATGCCAGGTGATTTTCATAAAAACCAAAAGCCCTCATTTCACCTTTTGAGGTTTACATATTTTATCAAATTCTACTATTTTACGCATTCGTTCAAAACATTTTTTGTCAAGTGTTGACAACCATATTTGCTACAACGCACTTTCCATAACTGAGGCAAAACTCTGCCAATTGTGCACAGGCACTCGAAACAAAGCACAGACTCCTTTCACCAGCTCAAAGTAGAAAAAATTGGCTGGACCTTTGTGTAATGAAAAATTGTCTCTTACACGATTTCCAGTGGAGCAGAACTCTTGCCAAACCCACACACTACAGCCTTACACAAGAGAAAGAAGCGCAAACCAATAGCTGCCCCGAGTTTACCAGCATTCCACTTTTCACCAAGTTGTTAAAGCAAAGTTAGTGATTATAGTTGAAACAATAGTCTATTTAAATATGTTACAAATCAGAAAAACGCTTTGCACAACACATACGTACGGTTAAACGTTACTCCAGCTTTCCTTTTTAATCAGGACCGCGTTACAGAACAACAGTTTATCAAATACGCCACTGTGATTTTATCACACCAACAAACCCAGGTTTAAGTTTGTACACTACAAGACCCTTTCACCACAGCTTCGTGCTAGTGTTTAAAGTGACAGTTTCACACTGAAAAAACTGCTACGTTTCACATTGTTATGGAATTTTCTTACACATAAAAAAACTTTCAATCTATCAGCGCCGATTAGCTATCAGCTAAGTCATTTTAGAAAAACACACATATTAGCAAGCACGCTATCAAATAACAATTACTCAAAGCCTTCCTTTTTTAGATTCACATAAAAATAACTTATACAGTAGCCTTTATCCCTTTCTCCAGCCTTCCAGAGTACTGCAAAGAGCCTTTTCTATCTACTTATGGACAATCTTTAAAAGTCGTGCGCCACCTAGCGGCAATCGTTAATTATCACAAATAGTCTTTTCAAAACATACAACCGCTATTCTTTGATTCCCTTTTTTACAGAAAATCTTTGTCAGGAACGCATTATACAAATGAATCTTTCACGATGAAAACAACAATATGATGTTTTACTACAAACCTTTCAAACGAATTCGTTTCATTTTAATCTACATTTGCATAACGACACCTGCATGTGTAATAGCTAAAAATTGCGCAACAGACCATACCCTACTCAAACATACTCTTCAAAACGAAGGAACGACAATCACAAATATTCCCACAAATCAACAGATCCCAAACCGACAGCCCATCAAACCAATCGTTGCCTTACCTTTTGATTTAAAACAATTCCATACACATCCCTAAGCTCTCTGATCTCCTTCTAATTCATACACATTCAACACACAAATAATTTATCTAGATGTAATTTTATTTAGAATAATTATTTCTCGTAAGACAAATGTACTTACCAATCTTTACATTGTACAGTACAATCTCTTGCTCTCGAAACAGTCCAACAGAAACACAGGGGAACGCCTTGCAACCAACAGCATGTCATTTTTCTGATCTGTTCAGCAGATGTTACTGCTATTTAGCTAGATGTTTCAACTGAATGATTCCCTACTGAGTATTAGACTTTCATGAAGTCTTATCGCCTACTTCTCTATTTCCTGCGTTAGGCTTCTGCCTCCAAACAGGATATGATGATGCAGTAGGTCTCTGCTTTAGCTATTTCCTGATTCACCGTTCAGGACAGTTATACTGACTTGAAAATTTCTAATCATGTATTGATTCTAAGCCTTAAACCTACTAATTGGCTTTCATTTTAGTTTACTTTTGTAATCGGAAAACAAGATCATTTTGTAATGATATTTAAAATTTAAGTTTATCACTTGTTGCATTTAATTTTTATGTTGACACAAATTCTATGAGATAATTTATAAAACAATCTGACAGACTTTCATGGTGATACATGAATTCATAAAGTAGTCTGTCAGCAATTTATCTTAGACAAGTCCTGTTATGAAACAGAATGACAAAGTCTCACGTGGCCAAATATTAAATTTTGCCCAAGTATGTCACCTAGAACTTATGGTTCAGTGTGACAGAGGTTCGACAAGTCATTTTTATGAAGTAATTTGCCATAGGTTACCCGGACATGCTACTTTGTAAAACAATGTGGTAGCAATTTGACAGACTGTTTTTACGAAACAGTCTGACAGAGGTCATCCCGGACATGTCACTTTATAGAACAGTCTGGCAGAGTCCTGTTAGGACAAGCCATTTCTGTTAACTGAAAGTGAATCTGACTTCAATTTCAGGGTGAAGACTCAAGTCAGTGGGAGAGCCCTCTGAGAAGGGGGGCCCATCGACACTCACAATATCCCTTCCGAGCCTCAGGATATTGCAAGGCAATATGCACAATCCAAAGTGGTTTGATACAGGCGAAGGAAAGTGGAGCCGTCAGGAAAGAACAAGTCTTTCAGGTGATGCTAGCAACACTCTGAGTCTGAACCGTCAAATCTGTCCCTATTTATGCAAGGTATAGCACCTAAAAGGTACTTGCACCTCCTGTGTTGCTAGGAGATGACTACTTGTTTTTTCCTGTCTTTGCTAGGCAACACAACAGTTGTTTATTTGCAAGCATCCAATCCGATTGAAGGGGCGTGGCCCACACTTGCTGTTGTTATTGCACAACAGTTGCGCAATAGTTGTTTGTTTGTAAATATCCAATCCGGTTGCTGTCAGAATTGGAGTGTGTCTGTGACTTCTTTCATGCTTCACTGACTTCGGATTTCTTTGGCTGAGGCTGCTGGAATCCCAGTCCTTGGCTGAATCTGCAGGAATCTCAGCTCTTTTAATGGTTCTGGAGTCGTTGTTTGAATACTTCTGAAGCTTGATCCTTTTATATGTAGTTGAGGATACTTTTGCTCTGCTACAGCAATAACCCCGCTAAATGTTTTTTTTCAAAAACATATTTGTTACGTCCAACAAGTTACAATCATCTTGCCCCTTCCCCTCAAAAATATCAGCTGGTTGCGGCGCTTGCACCTATTCTAGTGTAAACTCTAGATTTGCTTGCATACGTGCTGCGAAATCTGTCAATTGTAGTAGGCATTTGGAGCTTGTAGCGTAAGCGTGGTCTGGCTGTTGTATAAATATTTGCACGATACTCTCCGTATTCCAGTATCAAAACATGGAATCATATATTACAACTATTATGCAACAAAAGAAGCAGTTTCATAAGGCACATTGCAAACATGTTACCAAACAAGGAAAACAAATAGCAACATACACAAACGTGATTAATGTTATGCCTGCTGTTTTTTGTTTTTTTCAATACGCAAAGAAATCCGGCCCGTCGACGCTGATAAGATCGCGAATTTGGCCCAGCATCCAAAACGTTTGGGGACCACTGCTATATTTGAACATCAGGCTGCCCAAACTTCAAACTTTTGTTAAAAGCATAAAAATATCTAACTTTGCGGAAAGCAAAATGCGAGAAGACTATGGGCAGCAACGCACAAACAATACTTGCGTTGAATACATTAATACAGTTGCAATTCTAGAGTTAGAAAAGTGGGGGGGGCACTTCGGGGCCAAAGAAAATGTAGGGAGGCCAACATAAATGTTTGTTTTGCATGGTGATTTTTCGTTGTTTTGAAGATTAAGTTGCTGTGATTAACCCTATCAAACCCAACACACACTTGTGAATATTGTTAAATATGAACAAACATGAGCTAACGTTATTATTCACTAGAGACACCTAAAAGGCCACTGTAGATGCAACTACACACGTGTACCGCTATGTCGAATATTCTGTGCTAACAATGCAACTTCCCACAGCACTGCACATGTTAAACGAAACACCATTTCCATACACAATTTTGCCGATCCCACATGAACGAAAACAGCTCCACAAAAGCGAATAAAATTCACATGAAAGCGAAATATGTTCCAACAACGAGTTCCATCTTGACACAGAGACAAGTAGACTATTGATAGCCAACTAGTTTCATTAAAATATTCTTATTTCTTAATTGTTTGAGCGATATAGGTAGCTTCGACTCCTTCCGAAGCAAATGCTTTACCAAAGTTACTCGATTTCATGTTGTAAATCATTTTCAGTAAATGAATATGATTTGTGAATTCTTTCAAGTTTGTTTATGATAGAAATGTTTGACCTCTGGGGCAAAGAGGTGAAATGCACAAAAAAATTGCTTCTGAATCATTACCGAAAACCCGTACAAAATTCTGTGAGGTTGCAGGACATGTGGGTAGAGTTAAAACTGTAGTCACGAACCACTTACGCAAAATGTTTCCAAGCTGTATACACAAGGCAACAGAACACAATACAGCAGCCAGGATAAATTCGGATAAACCAACTAAAACAAAATCTTGATGCTTTCAGAAACCTTTTGGCACTGGGACAAGCAACAATCTGCTGACAGTAATGTAATCCAGTTCCATCTCACATTGAAATGCACGAAAGATCAATCTTCCCACTTCTGTGACTGTTTCTTAGTTTCGAAATGAATTTTTCAACACCACGACCATGGTCTCATCAAATTTCAAGCAGGATCCGAGCAACCACTAATGTGCGTCGTCATAAGCAGCTCTAGTTCCCCAACCGTCAAAAACAACCAAAAAGCTTATCACTCATCATGCATTTGGGAAATACTGAAGGCAGGCCCGTTCAGCTGAAGACCTTTGCCCCTTTGCCAGTTTCCATGTCCCCAGCTTGCCCCTCATGTCCCCAGTTTGCCCCTATTCCCATGCTCCTAGGGCACCTCATGCTCGAAAGCTATAAGCTAAGGTATTTATTTTGTCAGGTTGAATTATTCTCTTGTCGTCATTGGCAAAGAGAGCTATTTCGGACGTTCAGACTTCAACATCAGGTGCGCACGTTACGTATGACTGCATTTGTGAAGCACGCACCTGCTGTTATGCTTTGACTTGTGGTTGTGACCCGCCATCGGTCACGCTTGAAAAAAATTTTAAGGGCACACCTCGTTTCGGCTTTGGCTTGCTTCACGTTAGACTAACTTGTTTGTGAACTAGAATATAATTTTTTTGCGTTGCATTGTGATGTGGCAGAAACTTCCAAAGCAAGGAATGTTTTGCCACACAAGCAGTTCTGAACGTTCAGCCACAGAGTGTGCTTGAAAAAGATGGTAGCTTCAGGCAATGAGACTTTTAAATTAAGTTTTTGAATTTATTTGTTTATGAACACACACACTCTGCAGAACGCAGGTTGATAAAAACAGACAAACATAACATATTAAAAGGTATTGAAACTGCTGGAATCATAAGGTTACAGGCACTTTTTGCAACTGCATTGCAGACAGAACCATTGGTTTCAGACACATTAAATCAAGCAGGGATTTTTATAGAACGTCCGACTCAAGCAGTGTGCTTCAAACTTGAACAGCTTGGCAGCACGCAAACTGATCAAAATTTATCAAAAAAGCTGTGTTTCTTCTGATGAAAGTTCATTAGGTTAGGATTATGGTGGTAATCGCAAAAAAAAGCTTGTTCACAATGGTTAAGATACTGTTGAGGTATATTTGTGCTAAACCACAAGCTCTCTAATTTGGTTATGTGAAATTTGCACTGAAATCAATTTGGGATGGGGGCAATTCAGTGTTGGAAGGTTATTTAGTCTCACAGCAATTTTTTTTCAGTTTATTAAGCAACTGTTGATGGGTGGTTAATATTGTTGACTTAAACTGATTCCACAATTGGGGTTGCGGGGAAAAATGGTTGAAAAAAACAACAGAAACTGCAAGTTGATCCACTTTTATTTAATGAAAATATGCTTCAGCGTTTAAAAATTATGTTTTCAGCTCAGTGCAAAATATTTGGCAGTAAAAAAGTTTAGCAGTTGGGTCTCTCTTTCACATAAATTTTTGAAAGATGCTATAATATTCAACACATGCTGCAGGATTGAAAAGATTGCTAAAGAGCGGAAATAATTTGTTGTAAATTACACAATTTGATAGATTTGTGTGTAGAAATTTGTTATTGTGTAGTTATTTTGCCAAGAGATGTTACCTTAGACAAATCTGAGGTGTAATTTCAAATTGCATTGAAATGTTCACTTTATCGGGTGCTTGAAATTTGCTACCCTCAGTACCTAAAAGCGTGAGTTCAGAGGCCTTACGCCTAGGGTGACACCATTCGATTAGTCTCTGAAAATTAGGAAAAAATTATGGTAGCACAGGTTTATAGCATTTTTTCTTAATTAATTAAATTACCAAGAGAAAAAAAAGACTTGGGGTGGGTGCTAGCAAGTAGGGCAGAGTCCAGATCTTTTAAAAAAGACCCGAAACTTCGAGGTGCTAGCAAGTGAGGGCAAAGCCAAGATCTTTTTAAAGAGACCTGAAAATTCGGGGGTGCTTGCAAGTGGGACAAAGTCCAGATCTTTTAAAAACGAAAACGAACTTTATTCAATAACGTTTCTGTTGTTTGTTTTATAAATTAGTCATTATTATGTTGCATGCTCTCATGTATTTGTGTGAACGTTTTTGAATCAAATGCTCAATTGCTTCTGATGTGCTTGCTTCGCTCGCTCCATTGCCACCTGTGCATGTTTCAGCTGTATTGAATTGTATGTCCTTGCTTTGTCCAAAGATGTGCAGCTCATGTCTTAATAGTTTGTGAAAAAAGCAAACTTTTAAGGTGTGATGTTCCTTTGTGACAAAAGCACTTTCGTCAACATATGTTTATAGCCTTAAAGACTATTAACATAATCTGCTTTCAAGCACTATCACCCACCCCAAAATTATCAGCCACAAATTCAGCATGATTCATGTCAGCCAGTCTTTTCAAGAGATTTTCAAATGATTGTACAGAAATATTTTCTTCGCTGAAGTGCTTTGGTTTCAAAGTGTAAATTATTTTAACCCTTTTTGTATTTGAGTCCTTTTTTATATTTTTAATCATAACTTTTGCTTTATTTCGGTTAAAAATTGCCGTAACAATTACATGTTTTGCTGCGCCATACATTTCTCTCACTGTTTTTATGTCAGATTCAGAAAGTATATTGTTCTTGTTTTCAACACTGAATCCAGGCTTATAAATTGGTTGCATAATACTGTCTTTGTCTTAGGTGTTGTGAAACAGTCCGATGCAATGACGAATTTCAGCGACTGAAAATAAATTGAACTTTCCATCCCCCGAAACTGTTTTCTGGTCTGACCATCTCTCATTGTCAATTACGTATTGCCTTTGAAATAATAAAGTGTATTCGACATCCAACAAGTTAAAATTTTAGGTTCAGCTGAGCTTCAGAATTATTGCTGACTTATTAAAATACGTGACCGTGCTCCCAAAACGTTTCAATATGCCTCAGTTATAGCGATGAAAAGTTTTTTGCATTTTGAGCTGGGGTACTGACGGTGTTAGTATTATTTAGAGACCTTAGCAAGCCTTTACCAGCACTGAATTATATACTTTTGTGAGCGAAATATTGTGCAGTATAAGTTTGTAGTAGGTAAATGAACAGGCTACTTCGAATTCAACCCTGATTCAGCTCAGTTTTCTTTGGAAGATTTAGGTGGCATTTGTGTTACATTTTTGTGAAGTTACCTTGTATCCCACAAGGTAATGTGGTCTTTTGAATATTCTACCTCCTAAAGTTAGTCCCAAACCTCTTAAATCAAATGCAAATCAAGAAGATATCTATTTCACTTATTACAATTGACTGCAGTGACTAATACCTTTGCTGAATGCATATCTAGAAATCCTTCTTTCGGAAGGCTCCTCATGGCCAAAGAACCTTCTTAAATTCGATGCTATAATTGCAGCAAGATCGGTCACATTGCTAAACATTGTCACAATATAAACTAATCTAATTTCAAGTCAAGCAAGTTTGGACATAATTCTTACAAGCATCAAAAACGACCCTCATCTGGTCCTAACGTCTAATAAGAAACGAGATAATTAATTCCTACTCATCTCGAACTTATGAAGTCTTTTCATGTTGATTCTGAATTGAAAGAGTAGTTTTCCCTCTTCAAGTATGTACTTTCCACGATGGGTGTAAGCAAGGAATCGATCAGCAAATTTTTAATCGGAAATCGATTTAACGTAAAATTACGCATCCTCAGTCCTGCAAATTGCAAGCAAAGCTTACAGGTGAAAAGTTTAAAGGCTAAAGTAACAGGAGAGAAAAAACAAACTCAAGACTACAATTAAAATTAATTTCGTAATACAAGCTCATAAATCAAAACATCTGAACAAACTGACTGACGTCAAGAATACTAGTGGCGACAAAAATAACTGACTCATGAAATAAGTGTTTACTCAAAGTTTAAGAAGACGTTTACTCAAATAAATTACTGAAACATCTAACTAGTTGATGCTAATGGCTGAAAAATTTCTCCAACTAAAAACTAACTCTTGGTGAAATGACTAACAACGGTAGAGAAAAATAGTACGCCATGTGCGGGCAGTAAGTCTCTGGGGTACGCATTTAAACCTGCCACGAGTTCGCTTTAAACGCTGCGGTGGGAGTAAGCAAGCTGTGTTGAGAGAAAAGCTAGCGCACAAAGCGGAAGACAACATCGGATTGAGTCAAACAACACAAA